>Ga0307518_10000915_pt1 | contig 21926 bp, 11 predicted proteins | sample 25_EM_MG_FD_203889 | JGI IMG/M metagenome (GOLD analysis project Ga0307518, IMG submission 203889) | Populus trichocarpa ectomycorrhiza microbial communities from riparian zone in the Pacific Northwest, United States - 25_EM | ecosystem: Host-associated > Plants > Roots > Unclassified | place...
TCTGCTGTACAATTCTCAAAACCCTGTAGTCGTCGTTGAACGAATCATGTCCAAATGCATATTGAAATTCAAGAGAGTCAAGAACACCATAGAGAGGACTCCATGTTGTAACTTGAATAGGTGCGAAGGGCAGGATATGCAGTTTCTTTGTTAATGGGTTCCACAAGGCTATCTTCGGTGAGACGTAATACTTCCCTGATCGTTTGTACTCGACGCTGTCTTCCATGTCTGATTGACAAACGCAAAGCAAACCATTGCAAGACCCCAATATTCTGGTCCTGTAACCGAACGGGCCTCCGAGTTCGACGCATTCATTCTGCGAACCAACGTGGGTAACTGAAAAGATCTTTGGCGTTGAGAAGCATGTGTCTTGAAGAATGAGGCTAAGTTTGGCACCGCTGCTATCATGGACAAAGTTTCTAAGGTGAAGTTTGATGAAATATTCACTCTCAATCAGGGAACACCATAGCCTGGAGACACACTTGAAAAGCAACAGACTCTTGACAGGTAAATAACTTAGTATGTGAGCTATGACATCCTCCGGTAGTTTCACGATGCAACTGCATTGATTCCCTCGGGGTTTTGAAGGGGAACCTTGCCTTGTAATAAACCATGGTGGATTTTCGTTTTCTTGCATGTTGGATTCTTACCAGGAATCAAATTGAACTCAGCTTTTATGCTTCCTAGGACCTAAATCAATTTCCTTGAGTCGGTGTATCACCTTGTAACACAAGGGGTGTCTCCTTGTCACGCAAGTTTGTCAAATCTTTTAGCACCTTTATTCGGTGACTTTTGTGCTCCTTGCCTTTAAGAGAAAACTCAAGTTGCATAGAGCTTTTCCATATCATTTGTCAACAGTGCAGAATGTTGTTACTTTTTAACTTGCTGTAGAGTCGTAGCGAAGCAACTTCGGGAGCAAGATTGAGGTGAGTATGGTGTTGCTTTGTAACAGCAATAACAGTCCTATTTATGGAACTACGCGATTAATAAAGGTTTAAATTCTACAAAACTAAGTTTAATAAGATTGATATTGAAAGGGAATTGACGAAGGTGGTGAAACGAAAAGAGTTCGAGAAAAAACCTAGATTCTGGAAAAAGTCTCACAATAAGAGTGAAAAATTAAATAAAACTTTGAAAAATCAAAATTGTTCTGAAATAGCTCACAAACCGAGCTAAATAGTTAGGGTGAGGAAATGTTTGAGGGTGAGATGAACTTCGCACGCACAGGGATCATTTAGACATACTAAAATTGATCAAGGATAATTTAAGACTTTTCCTTTTTTGTGAGTAGTAAAATTACAACAATAACTTAAAAGTGAAAAATTGTGAAGCTTAGATTTTTATTTTTATTTTTTTTTCTCCTTTTAATGAACCCTAAAATGATTTCCAAGCCAAATAGCAGCTTTATAATCAAGACGGAATGACATACCTCCAATGCCCTTCCACTTGTCATTTTTCAAAGAGTAAACTCTAGCCTCAAATGCATAAGAGGAGGTGTATTTAGATATGCGGTGTTTTTAAAAATTTTAAAAATATTTTTTTTAATTTTTTTTTTATATTTTCAGATCATTTTGATATATTAATATTAAAAATAATTTTTTATTTCTTTAAAAAATTATTTTAATACATTTCTAAATAAAAATACTTTAAACAACCATGTTATAATTCCAAACATGCCAACAGCATTCTAGTAACAGTCCCCAGCCTCTACTGGGACTTGAACTTGCAGGATATAAATAACATAATTAAGGGTTTTCACAAAACTAAGGAAAACAAAAACATCACAAGTACCTAACATGATTGGAGGTAATTAAGGGACAATCTTTTCCTTTTATCCCCTGTTCTTACATTCTTGAAGGGTCTTGACATTTATTTGGGAGAGTTGGAGAGACTCCGTTTTTGGTTTTGTTAATGTATGTGCCTTCAGCGAGTGACTGACTTGGCACTGAGAATCAACGGTAACAGGCAGAATTGCTGCATGCGGATTTCCGTGCCCTTCACATGGAAAAAAATATAAATACTACAATTCCTTGCTTGTCATCCAACAAGAAATCTAGGCAACTTCGTCTCTTCCTTTTTACCTTGTTTCTTGATTTTCTTTTTATCACATTCTTGATGCGTTTTGTCTTTAATTTGGGAGAGACTAGGCTTCCAACAAATGTATAGGCATCAAATAGCCGTTGATAACAAGGAATTCCTGCATCTTCATATGTTCTAGTCTTTAGATCATACCAAATAAACTTTCTTGAATATGTATGCACTTTTAGGAGAAACTCGTGATCACAATCCTTTGAATATGCTGAAGGAGCCATATGTGTAAAAGTGAAGGAGAATGGTCAAGTGACAACAATTTAGCCCATGAATAGTTGATTCCATTTTCTTTCGTCATCTACATGTCCACGCTACTATGGACAAGCATAGAAACTAAGCAAAGGCAATGTCCTAGGACACCCAAATTCCTGTAGGAATCAGCAGATCCTCCTAAGCCAGGGAGAGGCCTTGCGCAAAACTCCTCTCTTTGAATATCAAATGCAGCAATATTTGATTCATCCCCTTGTGTTAACGACCATTGAAAAGCATGTGAAGTAGTACATATTGTTGCCTATTCCAGAATCCCTTTTGGTTGATAATATAGTGAAGATAACTAGGCACAACAATTGCCGCCCATGAGTTATCTATAAACCATAACTTGAGGGATATGAGTACCAGACCATCCCTTATAAGATCCTTCTGAGAAATCATCAAAACCTTGTAGTCATCTTGAAGTCAATCATGTCTGAATGCATATTCAACTTCAACGCAATGATCATTCTGAAGCCCTGCAAATTCAATAGGTGCTTTTGGTAGGATATGAGATTTGTTGGTTAATGGGTTCCACAACCACAACGCAATCATGGGTAAGATATGGTCTTTAGTGGGGTGTGGATTCTTTGATAGTTCCATACCAAGCAAATCGTTGCAAGAATTTATATATAGAATTTTCTTTCTCCTTACCAACTAAGGAATCAAATAGCTGATCTAAGAGAAGGAAATAAAGAAACACTTGCAAGGAAAATAGCCAAGAGTCTCTAGAGGTTTAAAAGACAGAAAAGCAAAAAGACAACTATTATACAGCAAAATTGACGACAGTAGCAAGCAAAATTGTAAATAGCCAAGGCAGCACCGCAGCAGACACTTGAGATCTATGAGCAAGCCTTAGTTGAGAAATTAACAATCTTCCTGATTTCATATAATTGAGCCCTAGATAAGCCTATAACATTTGGATATTTCACCAGCAGATCGGTAGAGACAAACACTGACGATCAGACCTATACTCCAAGCCAACCTTTTGTGAATCCAGATCAAAAAACAATCTTGAATGCAACAACAGATCAATGAACCATCCTTGCAAATAATATATATTTCTTGTATATATACATTCCATATGTGATATAAAACTAAAAGCTTTCACAATGATGAATCGATATAGCCAACAAGAAGTAGCAAAAATCAAATTCTATTTGATTCCATCAAATGTCTTGAAGCTAAAAATGCAGGTGTTTGCTTCCATCTCTGCAAAAAATCTTAATCCTGAACCTATAACTTCTTTCCATAGACAAGAACCTAGAGAAAAACACATTGGCCTCCGGTAGCAACGAAGAAGAAGGAAAATCTTGGCTATTTCTTCTCTTCATCTCTTCTCATTGTCTGTCTTCTTCTCCAATTCCTGATCCGTTATGCCACTAATTTGGCTGCCATGATTGACTGGGGAAACAAGGCTTCTGTTGAATGTATATGCACGATATTTGCATGGAGCGCCCGGAAATGTAACAGCTTCAATTATTTTCATCCATAGAAACCTACTTTTGCTTTGTGCTAAGAGACCTTTCCTCTCATCTTCACTAAGGCATATCACCAATCCTCCCCCACGATTGCTTCTTCAAACTATAAACCTTAACCTCAGACTCAAAACTCCTCTTCCCCCACCTCCAAACTGCGCCATCCTAAAAACCTTATAATCATCACTCACACAATCATAGCCAAATCCAATCACATACACACTACAAGATTTAGTCCCAAAATACCTTTTCAGATCAATAGGCAAAAAGGCACCACACAATACTTTCTAATTGTTGGGTTCCACACAGCAATATCATCAACAACATTAGAAACACAAAGCAACCCATTAACAGAACCTAAAACTTTGATCCCATGATTATAACACATCAAAGGATGATTCAACTCTTTTAAAGTAAAACAACCACTTGAAACTAAATTTTGATCAAAACCCATGTAGTGAACATGTGAAGTAGTTCTAATGATGATGTAAAGATTGGAACTTGTGTCCAAAGAGTGCTTTAAATGCAATTTTAATGAAGTTTGGACCATCAATTAAAGCACACCATGGTTTAGATACAGACCTGAAACAAGGAAGTTTCTGTGCTTGTAATCTGCAGAGGATTTCTGCAATCATTTCAAGAGGGAGACTTGACTTGCTGAGGCTGAGAAAGTCGCTGTTTTTTAAGGCCTTTGTGCTCCGTAAGAAAGAAAGTGTGAGCTTCAAGGGTAGTTATTAACGGTAACTTGGACAGTGAAGGGCAGCTTTGTCACTTTGGTTTTTGTTAAATGAAGTGTATTTTTTGGTATCTAATGTTTCAGTACTATTAAATTTTAGTCCTGTTCTTAAGGAAATGATTCTTGCTCTTTTCCAATAATAATAATAATAATAATAATAATAATAATAATAATGAATAGACAGTCACAGTATTCTAAAATTATTAATAATTGTAGCAAATTAACCCTACCTTAAAAAATATTAGCAATTTATTTAAATGGGTGTTTAGTTAATTGGTAAAAAATCGCCATTTAACGTTCAAACATATTATGACGAAGTCTCACTTAGATCTCATACAGGAAAAATTAACAGAAACGGAAGGTTATCCTTGTTTTAGTTTTAGTGTTGAGTGTTTGGGAATGTGTTCATTTTTGTCTTTAGACATGTTTTAAAAGTATATTTTATTTAAAAATTTATTAAACTAATAATTTTTAGTATTTTTTTAATGATTTTAATATTTTAATGTTAAAAATATTTTAATATTTTAATGTTAAACTAATAACATGAACAACGCCCATGTTATTTAGCTTATGTGGATTTTTTACATCCACAAATGCTCAAAGTTCAAACATAAGGCGTGACCCAAGGTGCCAGCAAACTTGTGGCTTTTTTATTTAAAAAAATTCAAGGGAGGGACACAACCCCTTAATAATGACACATGTCAATTTGTTACTGGTAGTTAACCTTAAGCCTTTAGATTAATGACAAGTTGATTGATCCACTTGCAAGATGTCCAATACGAAAGCTCACTTTATTATTGCCTAAGGAAGCAGCAACCATCACAAATGGCCAATGATATTACTCTGGAAGCATCTTCTTGACACTTTGCTTAAAGCAGCAGCCTGTAAGCATTGTAGCTAGGCAAAGAAATCGCTTTCCACTTTTGGCATCATTGAGGAAATGGGGGCTTGCCCTAGATAGCAAAAAAAGGCTGAAGCGGGTCTGATGAGTAGTACACAGAGTATTTGTATAAAGAGAGAACCATTCCCTATGGAATGAAATGCGTTCGAAGAAATCTGCAGCATTCGCCAAAAAAAAGCTTGCATTTTGTTCGAACAAGCAATCATTCCATGAATCTTGAACTATTGGGGTTGGCAATTGACATTGTTCAAGTTTGGATTGTCCTTGCATTGATGCTCGAAGAACTGTACACTAAAACCATCTAAGCACATCGAATTAAGCAGCTTGAGAAGGAAGTAACCCAGTTCAATTATAGGACAAAACCAGATGTTTCCCAGAAAGTTCATGATTCCATTTCCACATCACAAGAACAGAATGGTTGCTTCACATCCAGGCCAGTGGATTTGGATCTAATGGTCCTAGTGAGTCCTTTGATATCTTGCTCAAATCCAATAGCCCTAAATTACTTCCCCCAAAATGAATCTACACGGCAAAGTACATGTGAATTGTTATTTCCACAGCAAGTCTCCTGTGAAATGTTCCTATCATGTCCAGTCATCTACCAGATGCCTTGTGAAATTTATAAAGTGATGGTGTTTTTTAAAGTAATTTTTATTTTTTAAAAATTATTTTTAATATTAACATATCAAAATAATAAAAAAAATAAAAAATATTAATTTTAAAAAAAATAAAACACTTGTAAAACGTAAAAACAACAAACCTACCCATAAAGGCCATAACCTTGCAGAAAAAAAACACCATAAATTTATAGGCTAATGACTTCATTTAATCATTTCTGAAAAGTTTCCTACAACTTCAAAAAGTACATAGACTAACTTCTCTGTCTTGAAACACTATACATGAGTTCCAGAGTTTTTCTTGCACCGGTAAGGCATAAAGCATCTGATTTTTCTTATCAGAACGTCCTAAAACCAAATCTAACATTGTATAGTACTTTCAGCATAAGGCACAGTATACACTGCTTGGAGCCTTCTTCTCCACATTTTCTGTTTTCAAATTGGCATGTGTAGTCTTCAGTTTCAACCCTGGGTCCAACAGAAAAGAAAAAAAAGGAGCAAGAATATCTGGCGAAACGGAAGTAGCTATCAGCCCTCTGAAACATGAAAACTTAAATCTAATTGCCTTGATCTTTACATTGCTTAAACCAGACAGCAGAATGAAAGCATTAGTTCAATGGGCCAAGCTAAAAGCTCACCTTCTTCCATTTCGCCTTTGTGCGGCTCTTTCTCTGGTGGTCCTACAACTTCAGCTTGAACCCCACAGACAGGAAATTATCCCTGAGAGACACAAATGACATAAAGTACTAAATCAAAATAAACAAATGACCACATGAAGCCTTTGACGGAACAATACAAAATAAGAATTTAAATTTACACAAACTTGCATAAAAATTATTGCTAGAGAGCCAATCAAAACTGTTATAATGGCTTGTCACCCAAATTGAAAATGTGGACTGACTTTTCATCACTTGCTACTCAAATAAACATAACCTGGAAAAATTATTTAACTTATAAAGAGAGAAAGCAACACCATCCATGAGTCCACGACCATGACTACAAAGTCATTTTTTTGTGAACCAAAATTAAAAACTTAACAGACTACCTATGAACATCACTTGGATTTCTATTTTATTGATGACGATAGGATTAAATGGCTTCAAAAGAATCAAACACATAAAAAAATTCACACTATCTTACCTCTTCTTCCTATCTGCCTTCCTCTTCTCCTCTTCCTCATCTATCTCTTGCTGCTTCTTCCAGCCGTTTCGATCACCATCATTGATCCTAACAAGGCTTTCCACATACATTTCAGAACCATATGAATTCGGTCCACCACGGATCTTTACAACCTTAGCATGCTTATTTTTCCAATCATACCACACAAGCTTTTCATCATTCACTTCCAACAACACCTTACCACCATCCTTAGAATAAATCAAAGGTCTCAAAAACATAAAAGCACCAATCCACTTAATCCCTTGAACAGAAAACATCTTGCACCAAGATTCCTTCATGCCATACTCCCTCATGACCCAAACATCAACACAAACATACTCATAATTACACATTACACACAAATTCCCTTCCAAAACCCCAACATCAACCTGAAAGCTCATACCTTTGCTCTCATAATTGGGTTGCGGTAATTCGAAAAACTTATCGTTCCTAATATCAAACCCAAGAACACAATCTCTAATACCAAGTTGACGCCTTTGAGGGATAATCCAATGCAAAGCATGACCAGCAAAAACACCATACCCTCTCCTATGCAAAACATGAAAAAATTGTTTGCTTAATAACTTGAGACAAATTGGCAAATCCTCAATTTTCTTCCACTTGTCATTCTTCAAACTATAAACCCTAACTTCATATTCACAACCCAAACCACCACCACCATCGCCATAACCTCCGCCTCCGCCACCACCCTCATCTTCTCTAACGAATTGTGCCATCCTCACCACTTTATAATCATCACCAACAGAATCATAACCAAACCCATAATATACATACCCCGTAATCAAATCTCTTCTGGGAGGCTTAATTTCTACCACGAAACATTTCTTCCACTCCCTCGTAGACAAATTATACACCGCAAGATTCCTCTCCGAATGTCTCAAAAACACCAACCCATTAACCGAACCAATCACCTCCGTGCCCCCAGCGGCGTAAAGGGGGTGGTGCTTAACCTCCACAGCGTCTGAAAGGGTGTCAAAATCGACAGTGAAAAGATCCCATTCTTTGAGGATGACACTGTGATTCGATTTAGCGGTGATGGAATGGTATAGATGGAACTTGATGAAATCTGGGCCGTCGATTAAGGAGCAAATCGGCTTTGATAGAGATCTGAACCGGAGGAGAGATTTGACGGGAAGTTGTTGGAAAATATCGGTTATGATTTCGTGTGGAATTTTCGACATTTTCTTAAGGGTTTTTTGAGGTTGGAGAGAAAGAAATTGTTGCCGCGGCGGAGATGTTTGTTGGGCTTCCGCTATCTAGAGGAGATGAGAGAGTGGACAGCTGGAAGGTAAGCAATCACACGTGACAACGTCTTGACGTGTGGCCCTACAAAATCTGTTGTGCTATGGGGCCCATAAAAAAAGGGGCTCCATGTATCGTTGCAGAGAAGCTCTGAACTATTATCGATTTATATTTTATATTTTAATTGTTTTTAAAATTTTAATAGTTAAATTATTACATGTTTTGATTTTTTTTAAGTTATGTTAATAAATATGTTGAAAAGTGACTGAAAATAACGTGTATAATAACAAAAGTGAAAATAATCGATAAATAAAATATTAAATAATATAAAAACCATATGTTTATATAAAGGAATAAATAATTGGAATAAGAACCCTAAACAAGAATAATAGAAAAATAAAACTAATTTTAGCTTGCATATGATTTGATTTCTTCATTTTAATTATTATTGGATTGGGGGATTCATGAGAAGTAGGATTTTATTCTGTTATTTATTCCTTCATTTGTTTTTAACATTGTTTAATGTATAATTTCTCATTTATTAATTACTTTTACTTTTTAATTTTGTGCATGTGATTTTCATATATTTTTAACATATTTATTACTGGAATCTGAAAAAATGATGTAAATATAAACATGTAATTAATAGCTCAACTATTAATAAAATAAACTCTTTTGGGGGTGTAAATCTAAATGAGCAATAGTTCAAGGGTTTATTTTGATTTTGTTTTTTTTTTTTTTTTTGCTATGCTTGTGATTTTCATGTGCTTTTAATGAGTTTATTAATGGAACCTAATAATCTAGGCCACGTGTCCCGTATCAACAAAATCTAAGGTTGTTCGAAGATAATTATTTACGTGGGACACTATTTTTTAATTTTGTAGCATAATTGTTTTAATGTAATATTTATTTAATTTTTAATATTTATAAATATTTATTTAATTTATGAATATTATTGTTAATTGGATTCCATTATTTATATAGTTTTCAATAATAATATTTTTTTACAATGATTTTAGATTTATGATCGTTGTTTAAGATAATATGATTTACGATTAAGTTTAAGATAATGAATCAAGAAATACTCCATGTGATTAATTAGATAATTAATCTGGATATTTAAGATTATTGCCAACACTATTTTTTAATTAATATTGTTATGATAATTGTGGTAGAAAAAGTTGTAAAATCAATTGATAAATAAAAAAATATAAAAATCAAGAACGGTCAATCATACAATAGTACTCATTCATATAATTTATACAGTTCAGTAATTTAGGCCGACTAAATAAATTTACTATGTGAAAATAAAAGATTATATAAATTTTTTTACCCAAAATCCTAAAATAATCGAAAAATTATTTTTTCTATCCTCTTTATAGCCACATATAGAAAATAAAAACATTTACAAATAAACCTTGCACTAAAATATAACAGCATTAAAATTTTATATGAACTAATTACATGGCTATTTATTTTCTCCCACTCAAGGACACAATTTATCACAGACCCAACAATAACAGACACGAGTAACAATGTGCCAAGAAAGGAGGCTATTAATGAATTCTACACCAACCACCCTCCATCCAATTTTTTTCAAAGAAATCCTTCCTTCGAAATGTGCCACGTCACCTCTCTCTGCTAATTATTATAGCTGCTTTAGGACGTTGAAATCACTGGTATCCTTGAACGTTTATGCAAGGCATGACTGATGAAGATCAATTCTTTTAAATCATCATCCACATCCTCCCTGCCATGAACGTTCCAGTTTTCCAGGCAAATGCTTGCTAAGAGCCTTGATCACTGGTTTACTAAACAGGGTACTTAGAATTAGGTCATGTTGAGCCATGGATCCTGACTATCTTTTGTGATTCTTAAAAAAACCATTGGTTCCTTAAAGAAAATTACCCGCTATCTGACCACTACTAAGCCAAAGCACTGTCTTGTCCGACCAAAAAAACACGATGATAGATTAACTCTCAAGCAAGACAGCTCCGAGCAGCAACAAGTAAGATAGCATCGTATCGCTATTAGAATAGACGTTCTTCTTTGTGGTTATTGTTGAGAAGGCAACTAATGCAGAAACAGAGGATAAGAAGGTGATAGAATGGAGGATGATGCGTGGAAAAGAAACCTTTCTCACCTTAGAATAGTGCAGATCATACATGAATATTCCCACCTGGACTTCTATCAACTTAAGCCTTCTTAATTTGGTATATATTCTTTTTGGAAATCAAATCGTAGGTTATCTTTTGATCATCAATGCCAAGAACTACATTTGTGAACAGCATCCTGAACAAAAGACGAGCTTCATAGAGATATCTATCCTCATACGCTGTTGTTGCATGCAAATTCGGAAGCGATGTTCTAGAACAGAAGCGTGGCTTGAAGAATAATTGATTGTCTGTGTAGTGCTCAAAAGTCTGGGAACTTGCTAATTAACCTGAAAGCCCGCATCCTTTCTCCATACTTGATTATTCCTGAAATAAAGACGGGAATGGCTACTAGCATGATGGCATTCCTGCTCCGTAACCTGAACAAGACATAAGAAGCCACACCGACTTGGACTACTAGCTCAAGAAGGTGCCTTCGCTATAATTCGTTGTCTTCCATAGAATAAGCTGTGACAATTAATCAAGGACCACCAAGCTGAGGAAGTAGGGTTGGAAGCCGAATTATTGGAATCAACTTCGGATTTGCAGAGTTGGCTTGGCTGAGAGCAAGGATACCCAATGATAAAGTTGCCACTGCTGAGGATTGATGATTGTTCAGCTTTTGTAACATGGTTTTAAGTGTTATTTACCCACTGCAAATATGGACGTTATTAATTAGGATAAAACAAATATATTTTGAGGAGTAATAGAAAGATCTCAAGAGTTTTAGATAGTAAAAGAATAACTTTTCCAAGAACACTTCAAAGAACTTGTTTAATTTAATGTAAAATGAAGAAAGGAGTTGTTTTAAAACAATGAAGACTTGTTGTATTTATAGTATTGAGTAACCAAAAACTGTTATTTTACCGTTATTTATCGAGAAGGTACAACAATTTCTTCAAAAACCATAATTTTTGGACCAAAAAAATATGAAAAAACCACTTTTAAAATCGAAATTTCAGTTAAAATATCAATGTTTGAAACATGTGGTTGAAACTCAACTAGATGTTTTAACTAAAATCTCTTATAACCAGTAAGAAAATAGCTATATATTCAAAAGAAAAAGAAAAAGAAAAAGAAAAAGAAAACTAAAACCAAGCAGCTAGATCTGTTTTTTTATAGACCTTTTGCTTTGCCAAATAATCTGCGACAGATATTTGTCCTTCTTTAATCTTATTAACACATCTGGTTGGAGTTTCAACCGTTATGTTATAAAACACAGGTTTGAAAACGTAACTTTTCAAGCTTTTAAATGATTTTCATTTTGTTTTCTACTTTGTTAGTATTACAATCTAACCCTTGGATTCAATTTTTCTTAAACCTTAAATTTAACGGCAACCCAGATTGTGATAAGTATACTAACCAAACAACAGTACCAAGTCAGAATCCGATAGTATTCGAAGAAAGGGATTGCGTAGCTTCAATGCGCGAAGCCCACATCCACTCCATAGTTCCTCAACAGTTTGAGACAATCATGCATGCCCATCTTTGACCACAAGACCCTAAAAAGAAATCATTTTCAAAAATAAATAAATCTACCAAAATCATTATATGTATATAAAAGAACTTAAATAAACTAGAGAAATCAAATACGATACAGATGTCGTTTTTTTTTTCTTTTTCTTTTTTAATTCCTGTTGATATGCAATATATAGGAATTAGTGTGAAGATGTTTGATAGTTTGTCTTTCTATGCAGTTACATTACCCTTAATCATATTCATATGACTTATCAGTAGTCAGTTGTAGGATGTAAGCCCTCGAGTTTTATGCTTTCTAATACTTTCTTATCATCACCGCAAGATAAAAGACATGGTTCCTCGATGTGCATAGTGTGAAGCAGCCATACACCTTGAGAGATTTAGAGTTCAAAACATGTCAAAAAACAGTTCAGATACAGAAACAAACAGAGACATACTCACAACTTTGCAGCCCAAACGTTTGGTGAATGTCTGCGGGCTCTGCTTCCGTTCAACCAGCTTATGTCGCCTGCCAATCCTGGTGCCACAAATCTGTGTTTTAGTTATAGAGATTGTGATTTATTTATGGAGATTGTGCAACTCTATAAACTTGAACATAAAATTCCTACTAGTACCCAAAATGAAGTCAGTCAAACGTTCTTATATACTTGATAGAAGATACAGGATAAAGTATTGCTCTCATCACAAGCCAAAACTCTAGGCAAGGTGTATATAGTGGTTAATGTTTCAAGATAGAATCAACTAACACATATTATCAGAAAAAGAATGAACTAACACAAAAGAAATAAAACGTTTTTGGTTGAAGAGATATATGAAATAAATTTGTCTCTAAAACAGTTTTGAAGTGAATTTTTGTAATTTTAAAATAAAAAAATACAGGAAAATATATTCCCTCTCTCCATTATCTCCGTCTCTTTTGTCTAGAGATTGTTTCCAAACGTTATCTAAGCATATCGTAGAGGTTATTGCAAAAGAAAAATATATAGAATAAATTACTTTCTGTATTCACAAGTTACACCTTTAAGAAAAGCCTTCGACATGAGCGAAAATAGAAAGAACAGAGTGTTGGGAAAACAGAGGTTTTTCCTCGGATTGACTAAAGTATACAGTTCTCAAATTCTTTGCTTTAATTCCTATCAGACTAAGAAAACAAAAACTGTTTCAAAAGAGATATATAGCATGATTCACAACATTCGGATGCGTTACAAACAAGTCGTTTAGGATATTTATTCTTAAAATATTTCTCAGGTTAACTTTCATGTTCTTTATTCGAAGATTAATTTTCAAGTTCTCTACTTTAAGTCTCATCAGCGCTCACAAATATTCCAAAGTTTAAAGACAAGAGCATCAATTGCCCTCCTTGGAAACTAAAGTAAAATTATTGCTCGAGCAATTAGATTGAATGAAGAAGAATCTTGTAGTTTTTTTTTTTTATTTGATTTCAATAGATTTTTTTATTACTTTATGTAAAAGCATCCCCCAATTTGATGGCAATGATTCTTAGGCACAAATAAGTTGATGTGGTGCTTAAAATTGAAATTAAGAAATAAAATTACAAATTCCTCCCCCAATTTTTTATGGGATTTCAAAAGTTCAAGGTTAAGTAATTTTACCCTAAACCATGATTATCGATCTGACTCAACGCTCGACATCAAGTAATATCACCTAAAGCTGTTCCCCATCAAGAATATATATATATATATATATATATATATATAAAATTCTTGCAGTTATTAGGCTTTGCCAGGCTTCAGTATAATATGCAAAGAACTGGTGCTGGCCCAGATTTGTTAAGACATTGTTTGTTTACAAGGTGCGCGCCACTTGACTTGCAAAGGGTTGACATATTTGATTATTATTATTATTAATAAAATAATTTATGCATAATGAGATTAAGTTCGTCATAAAATTAAGTATGTTTCTTCTGCCTTTCTTGTGATTATTACTTTTCTTATCTGATAGTAATTTTGCTTTGAACAATTTACGTTCTTCACTAAATATTATGTCTATTACATGGAATTATAGAGCAGGTGTGTTCGATAAAATTAAATTCACCTTTCTTTTTTTATAAGCTAGAGGTGTTCTTAATAAAAGAGGCGTAGAACGCAAAAATCTTAAAAGACTAGGAACAAGAAATAAATTATGGTATTAAGGACCAAGTACGTAGTTGAAATAAGAAAAGTTACAATACATCAAATTAATCAACATAATAAAGGACATACATGCAACAGAAATAATAAAATAAAATTATTCGAAAGTCTTTAGAATCACGTTAAATAGATTTAGAGTTTAAAAATTATTATCTGAAAATTTGATCTTTTTTAGCTTTTAATAATTTTTTAAAGGTTAGGTTGTCGCAAATCACAAACCATTTAATTGTCCGGTCTCCAATAATAATACACACAAACTACAAGTGAGAAATATCCTAAATTTCTATTTAACAAAGAGGGATTACTATGTCTAGAGTGCTAACTCTAATTTTATGTTTACGTAGCTTTTCTATCTAATGGGTAACCCTTAAAAAAATAAAAGGTATAAATTACTATTTATAGAAAAATATGAAAAATCCTATAAATTGACAAAATATCAATTTGCCCCTCTGAATAATATCTATATATTAGTTCAAGATAATTTTAGAAATTAATTCAATCAAATCTTTACTTGATTTTTCTAAGTTTAGAAATATAATCCATGTATCAATTATATTCTAGTCCTTAATTTCTAAAATATATTTTAATCAAGTCATACTTAGTTAAATCATCACAATTTAATTTTTGACTAATAATTCTTAATGTGTGTGGCTCGTTAGATTCCTAATATGTTGACCCAAATATAAATTCTAATTCTAATTAAATAGAATTAAATTAATTAATTTATTATCAATTTAGAAATTGATTAATTTATATTTGAAGATTAGATGCATCGTCTAACAACGTGTCAAGATTCCTCAAATATTAGAAAAGTCATTAGTGGTTTGACTTAACTTTTCTGTGACCGGTTTCTTGATGTAATTAATATCCTTTCATCAATAATATTTCGATTTAACATTTAAGGCATGAAGTATGTTTATCATGTTAAATAATATTTGTCGCACTCAACATCTAAGCGGCCTTAAAAAATTATTCGATGAAAATAAAAAGAACAGATTTATGACATCTTGTTCTTTTGGGGGAAATGTCTTGGTTAAGGAGTCGCCACTTAGTATTATAGTCATTAGAAACCCTAACTGGTCAACATAGATTTTATGGTACGAGACTGGTTGTGGCTAGGGAAGATATTAACACCCTTAACACACCCTACCTGAGGTAAGCTGCATTGCTGATTTTTTCTTAAATTGCTAAGAGTTTGTTGATTTATGCAATGATGGTTTACTTATAATATTCCTCACTCTGGTATCAATGAATATTCAACTATGAATACTTCTAACATGTAGCTAAAAATAAAAAATAAAATAAAATGAAATATATTTAAATTAGTATTTTCATTTCTAACTCTAGCATCAATAAATAAACCCATAAAATAAATTTATTTTTATGCACGCACATATATATTTTTATTTTTAAGTAGCTAATAAAAATAAAAATAAAATAAATTTAAATCAGTATTGCTATTCTTAACTCTAGCGTCGGTGAATAAACCAATAAAATAAATTTATTTTTTTATGCATACACATTCTTTTATTTTTTATGTAGCTAAATAAAATAAAATAAATTTAAATCAATATTTTTATTCCTGACTCCAGCATCAATGAATAAACTAATAAAATAAATTTATTTTTTTATACATGTATATATTTTTTTATTTTTTTGGATCTGGACTCAGCTCTGTCTATATGGGCTGTGTCCAGCCGGTTCAGCTTGATCACTGGCCTAAACCAGTGACCCGGCTGGGTAGCAGTGTGCGTCACACGCCTGCTACAGAAACAATAAACTAGTGAATTATAATTCACAGCTGCTGTAGCTGTGAATTATAATGCAAAGGAGAGAAGAAGAGACTTACCTGGATCAGGTACTTCCGGAGGCGAAGATGATGACGGCTAGTGTTACTCCTCTCTGTTTTTGCTTTTCGTCTACTCCTCTAGTTCTTGCTTTCTTTATTTCCTGGTTTGCTTCTGTTCGTTCACCTCTGTTTGCGTTTCCAGGTCTCCCTTGTGTTGTTCGTTCCTTCGTGCTGTGTGTTCTTGTTCTGGTTTTTTTTTTCTTTTGTTCTCTCTGCCCTGTGTTCTATCCTGTTCTCTCCTGTTCTGAGTCTGTTTTTTTTCTTTTTAGTCCCCTCTGCCTCTCATCTTCTTCTTGTTTTTTTTTCCTCCTCCCCCTTTTTTTATGTTCTTTCTCAGGCTTTTATAAAACCAGAGAACGTGGATAATGATCTTGGGAGTGAGCCACGTTCGTCCATGCGTGTTTGAGAGAAACAAAACAGGAGACTTGGACTGCATCATGTCCCACGATCTGCAATTACAGATTTCCTGTTGAAAAGATCTCCCTTGGGCGAGGAAGAAGGCGGAGAATAGTGGATTCAGAAACGGCGCCGTTTTCTTGAAATGGCCATTTTCAAATTAGCCCCTGAACTATTGACATTTAATAATTGGGTCCCTAATTTAATAAATTAAACAATTTCAAGTTCAATTAAGTCCCCAAACTTCCAATTCTTCCAATGTTTTACCAAATTGACTCCCAAATTTATAATTCAATCCTTATCAATCCCCAAACTTCAATTTGTATTGTCTTAACCCAATTTTTCATTCATTTTTTTATCTTTTTATTTTTTTGAGAATTCAAAAATTGGGTTATGACAATGTTTGTTTTTTATATAATAGTAATTGATTGTTTAAATAAGATTTGAAACTCTTTTCAAATCTCATTTTATCTTAGTCAAGGATTTCTTAGTCAATACTATTTGAGAATATATGAAATATTTTTTTTAATTCACCTAAGATGATAAATCCTCTCTTGATCACTCAAGTACTTTCATATAGTTCATGTTATACTCAATGTCTGCCCTTTCGTTACCTCGATTAAGATAACATGTAACATGATCAAAGCATAACATTTTCTATATTAGATAAACTTAGTGATTTCAAATCTAAGAATCACTTGCACAACCATCACGTAAGCTTTTCCATAGACATAGATGATCTTTTCATATGAAATTCTCATGCGGGCTAGTTTAGTGTATATATCTTATAACAAGTACCTATATATTAGTTTTAGGTATTCCTCGTACCTTAACTTATGAGAACAACTGATTCCTTATATAAAGGAAAAAACATAATATGTAATAATTTTTACGACTCTAATGAATGTCCAATATTTAAGAGAGTATCGACTAAGAACATTTTAAGAACATTACTTTGATGCAATATAAATCTCATAATTATAATAACTTTATAATTTTCTTTACAAAGAATTTTTGTCCCATAAATTTTATATTTATTCTAAATTTATTAATATAATATTATATAGATATTAAAGATAAATTAAATTTTTATTAATAATAAATATATATTTATATAATATCACATGTATTTCAAAACATATTAAAGTATTAGCTGAATCCAACAAGGATAAAGAAGCTCCTCATGAGGAAAGGTACAAAGACAAAATTAGGATAGTACTACATGAGGTCCTAATTGAATCATTAAAATAACAGCTAAGTAATTGAGTCCTAAGGTACATTAATAATATACTGAAACCTTTCAGACCTAGCAACTAATTGTTCACTTTTTCCAGGGCGACACTGCTTGCATAAACCGAGATGTGCCATGAGAACGCCCACATGAGTGAGCAGCTCCCCACCTCGGGCAAGTGCATGAGCATGCTCCTTCCATCCACAATGACTTGCAGCATACATCAACATTTCCACCCACACTTCACTTATCATTTCCCATTTCTTTTCTTTTGACAAATTATTTTCTATCTCCAGTGAGTGCAATGACATAGCAAGCATGCAACCATCTAGTAGGGCTGACATTTCTCCTTCGTCTTCTAGTTTAATTTTTTCCAACATGGTAGGTGGATGTAGAAGCAATTCTCTGAAAAATTCATCCAAGTCAGCTTCTTGTAACCCTTTGGCAAGTGATTCATCATCTAATGCATCCAAGCCAGCTTCCTGAAACCCTTCCGCAAGTAATTCAGTATCTGATCGAGTGTTGTCTTTCCGTTTTTTATGCTGTAAAAGGTTTCGAAGCAAATGAGTTCTAGTATCAGTATACCTTGCTTCCTTGAGTTCCCCAGGTAACATATTCGGACAATCAATCAGAAGCTACAACATGTAACTAGATAATGATTTGCTCATTTTGCGATTTGGATGATCGGCAACACCATATCCTTGATCGTTACAGTAACAAACATGAGTAGCAATGTGCCGAGTGAGGAGGCTATGAATGAATTCTACACCAGCCACACTCCATCGAAATTTTTTGAAGTTTTTTTGAACATCATCTATTCTCCATTGAAGTTTTTCAAAGTATTTTTGAAGCACCTGGTCACCTCTCTCATCCAATAGCTTCTTGAGTACCTCGAAATCACTGGTTTCAGGAGTGTACCTCGAAGGTTTATCCATGATTTGATTGAAGATCAATTTTTCCAAATTACAGTCCACAGCCTCCCAGCTATGAGTGCACCATTTCCCGGGAAAGTACTTCTCAAGAAGCTTGTTCACTGGTTTGTTTGATCGTGCACTTATTAGGTTGTGTTGTGCCATAGATTTTGACCATCTTCTGCGCTTCCAACAAAATGATAGTAATGGAGAAAAACAATTGATTCGAAAGAGAATACCAGCTGATATTTTGCTACTGCTAAGCCAAAGCATAGTCCAGTCTGACAAGATAAGTACAAGGATAGAATAACTTTCAATCAAGACAGCTCCAACCAGCAACAAGTAAGATATGGCCGTATTGTTTTTTGAATAGACATTATTGCTCATTGTCATTATTGAGAAGAAAACTAATGCAGAAGTAAGGCATAAGAAAGTGATGGAGTGGAGAATGATGCGTGGCAAAGAAACGTCAGTCACCTTAGAATAAAGCCGATCATACAGGAATCCCAACTCAACTGCTGTCAACTTGAAGGCATATCCGGCATCCTTTCCATAAACCAAATCATATGTGATTTCTTGATCAAAACTGACGAGATCAAAATCTTTGAACAGATTCTGGAACGTTTTGAACAAAACACGAGCTTCATGAAGATATCTGACCTCCTCTTTACTGTTGTCGCAGGAAAATATATCTTCATACCCGATGCAAGATTTTTTCGCAGAAGGTTGAGGAACCACAAGATTGTTTTCGTGGCTTCTAAAAGCCTCGGATCTTGCTAACTTGAAAGCCCATATCCTTTCTGCATACTTGATAATTCCTGAAATGAAGATGGGAATGGCTACCAACGTCATAGAATTCTTCCTCCATAACCTGAACATGACATACGAAGCCACACCAACATGGGTTACTAGCTCAAGAAGGCGACTTAACCATAATTTGTTGACCTGATCAATTGAATAAGCAGTAATAGTTTCAGGGCCACCAAGGTGAACAAGAAGAATTGGAGCCCAAAATAATGGAATCGAGTTCGGATATGTAGAGTCAGCTTCACTACGAGCAAGGATGCCCAGTGAAAAAGTTGCAACCCAGTCTGCTGACAAGTATGCTAACCAAAGAAAAGTCCCAAGCAAGACTCCAACAGTATTCTTTCGTTGATTTCCACAGATGGTGAGGAAGATTTGCAGAAAGAGACTGAGTAACATTAATACGCGAAGCTGCCATTCATTCCATAGCACTTCAACATCTTGAGACAAATTGTCTAAATCCACCTTTGATGAGACGACCCTAGCAAACACATTTTTTTTTTAAAAAAAAATCCACCTAAATCAGCACAATTCCACTTTGAATTTGAACTAAAAATATCATGTCATGACAATCAAATTAATTAGTGTCCCTTCAGCTTTTATCATAGCTACCAATAGAATCACCACCTCGTCATAATTGCATATACATCTTAAGTACCTTTTATATGGATTAAGCTAGTGTTTCATACGTTTTCTTGCATTTTTTCTTGGTTTATGATGCACAAAAATTAATAATAACATTTTAATCTAGATCTTTTTTTTTTAATTTAAACATAAAAAACTAACAATATATATATGTTGTGAGAAATTTCCCCCTCAAAGGTTTTGGTTAAAAAATCCATTAATGTTTCTCTAATTGATTCAAAATTTCTATATAATATACAACTAAAGAAAACAAATACAATTACTTTTACATTATAGATGGTAACCTACTAAAACATCGTGTTCACATGAATTAAAGGATACTAAAGCAGCTCTGATTACTTGTTTTGTTTTAAATACCAGTCAATTAACCAAGTGTTATATGGTTTATATGAAATAAATTTATTTAGAGCATAACAGCTGTCATGGATCGAGGAGGACGAAATCGTAAAACGTGGGTGGATGTAGGCTATCTATTAATTGGAGATAATATTTATAAAGAAGTTCCACATAACTATATTAATTTTCTGAGTTTTTATTGTCTATGAGATCTTTGAGTTACAATAGTACAACACCACCATTAAAAGTGTTGGAGTTGGATATAATAATTAACATAATTAATGTAATTACTTAATTATCAACACAAAAAAGGGGAAAAAATGCCTCATAAAAGGATGAGAATCAAGATAAATCCTAAAAACATCATAATAATAATAATAAAAAAACGAAAGTCTTAGAAAAAAATATAAATATCTAAAGCTTATTCAAATCATATTATGTGTTTTTGTATATAATAATAATAATAATAATAATAATAGATTATAGATTGAGATCGACTGATATGGCCCATAAAAATGAAAAAACAAAAAAAACTATTGCTAATTAACTTACAAGCATTGGAAATATCAATTCTGTGTATGGAGGTGTCCTATTATTGTCAAATATTTTTTTTAAACCCCTACTGTAGGAGAATAAGAAAAACAATTTATCAAGAATTTAGTTATAATACCCTGATAACAAGCCAATATTGTTTTTTAACCAAGCTAGTAATTAATTTGAAAAAATAAATCATATCGAAGTTGCTTGTTTAGTACCTTTTTTTTTTTTGTAAAAAATAAATTGAACCTCTCAAAAGTAGATTGAAATTCATTACTAAACGTACAGACATTAGGTTTCAAGTTCCAAAATCTTACTATAGTGTTAAATTCAAACAAAATTTATGTCAGCATGCATATGCAATATGCAACATAGCATTATTGAAATAACTTGCATTTCTTAAGCCAACCAATCTCTACAAGAAGCTTGATAAAATAACTTCAACTTTTATATAGGGAATGCATAAATAAAATCATACTTACATATTGACTCACAAGTTGAAGCCAAAATGTTACCAGATTGGGAAGTGTTTCGATCGAGTCCTTATGCCTCAAAACTGTGTTTTTTTGTTTTAGATTTTGCGATGCTATAAACTTGATAATGTACCGTATAAATATAAGAAATTGTTTATTCTCATCACAATTCGAACCTTTATAAAGGGATCTCTGCAAGAAAAAATATAGAATAAATTACTCTCTCTATCTGTCATAACCCATTTTTGAGTTATTCCCAAATTCACATTTTTTCCTCTCTTAAAAAAAAAAATACAAAAATAAAATAAAATATAACAGTTAAAAGAGAATGCCAAAACGCTTAGAAAATAGTCAAAATTTGGTTGAGGAGGTTTAAAAATACAAAAATTAAAGTTTGGCAGTATTTTATTGACTGATGATAGCCCTGTTGACAAAGAAAATTCAATTTGAGGAAGAAAAGTCCAAAATT
>Ga0307518_10000917_pt1 | contig 21891 bp, 5 predicted proteins | sample 25_EM_MG_FD_203889 | JGI IMG/M metagenome (GOLD analysis project Ga0307518, IMG submission 203889) | Populus trichocarpa ectomycorrhiza microbial communities from riparian zone in the Pacific Northwest, United States - 25_EM | ecosystem: Host-associated > Plants > Roots > Unclassified | place...
TGGGGCAGGTCATCAGGAAGACCGAGGGCAGCAACGGCAGCGGCGGCCTGTCCACGTTGGCGATCTACAACCGGGATCAGGACTTCACCATCATCTACCTGCATCTCAACCCGTCGAACGGGCTCGCGGTCGGTGAATTCGTCAGCCGTGGGCAGCAGATCGGTACCGAGGAGTATCGCGGCGCGAGCTCCGCGCACACGCATGTCGAATACCGGCCGGGCAGGCACGAGAGCGCGTCGGACAGCACCGGCGATCCGGTTCTCGACAACCCGGGCCCGTCGTTGTTCTGGCGGAACCACGGCTACAACATCTGCTGCGGATAACGCCGCCGGGCCCGAGCCGAGCGGGCCGCTCCGGTGAACCGGCACTTCTTCGGTGAAGTTTCCGGTTGTCCCGCCGCCCGCCGCCTGCCGACCATGATGCGGCATCGCTGAGCGAAGCGGAGGACGCCAGTGACCCAAGCCGTTCACACGGGACCGATCCGGCCCGGATACCTCAGGCAAGTGACCGGCGCCGCCCCCGCGCCGGAAACGACGATCCCGGCGGACGAGGGTCCGGCCCGTTTCGGCAGGTTGCTGCGCAGCCACCGGAACAGCCTCGGCGCGACCCAGCGGATTCTCGCCGCCCGCTCGACCGTCAGCGTCCGGGCGATCAGGGATCTCGAGCACGGCCGCGTCGGCAGGCCCCGCCGTGACACCGTGCGGCTCATCGCGGCCGGGCTCGGCCTGTCCGGCCAGGCCCGCGCCGACTTCGAACGAGCGGCGGAGCTGTCCGCCACGGCCTCGGACCGACCGGCTGCCGTCACAGTGGCAGGACGATGACGGTGGCGACCGCCGCCGCCCGAGCGCTCGCCGAAGGATCCCGGCCCGGCCGTTTTCGATCGATTTCGATCAAAATCATCGGCGAACCACGGATTTCGGCGTCATACCCGCTCTATTATCCGCGAAATGGACCCTCGTCCGAGTTCGCTGCTGAGTGAGGCACGGCGGGAAGCCGGGCTCACGCAGGAGGAGTTGGCGGAACGCACCGGGCTGACGGTGCGAAGCATCAGCAACATCGAGCGTGGCCGGGTCGCCAGCCCACGGCGCCATTCGGTGGAGGCGCTGGCACTGGGACTGGGTCTCCAGGGCGAGCAGGCGAGCCGGTTCGTGCGGCACTACTGCCCGGACGCGGTGTCGCCCGCGAGAACGCCGGTCGTTTCGGTGCCCGCGCAACTGCCTTCGGGGATCACGTCGTTCATCGGGCGGCAGCGTGAGATCGACGCGCTCGACGCCCTCCTCCGAGAGGGGGACGGCAGGGGTGTCGTCGTGGCGGTGCTGGAAGGCATGGCCGGGGTCGGCAAGACGTCCTTGGCCGTGCGGTGGGCGCAGCGGGTCAAACAGGACTTCCCCGACGGACAGTTGTTCGCGAACCTCCGTGGGTACGGGCCGGGGGCGCCCGCCGACCCGGGCGAGGTGCTGCGGTCGTTCCTGCGGGCGCTCGGCGTGCCCGTGGCGGACGTGCCCGCCGACCTCGACGACCGGGCCGCGTCGCTGCGCAGTGCGCTGGACGGCCGTTCGGTGCTCATGGTGCTGGACAACGCCCGCTCGGCGGAGCAGGTCCGGCCGCTGCTGCCCGGCCACGCGGGCTGCGCGGTGGTGGTGACGAGCCGCGTGGCACTGCACGGGCTGGCGATCAGCGCCGACGCGCACCGGGTGCCGGTGCCGCTGCTGACCGAACAGGAGTCCTTCTCCCTGCTCGACCGGTTGGCGGGCGACGGACGAAGATTCGCCGACCGCACCGCGCTCGCCGGCATGGTGTCGGGGTGCGGCGGCCTGCCGCTCGCCCTGCGCATCGTCGGTGAACGGCTCGCGCACAGCCGGAACCTGGCGAACGTGGCGTCTTCGATGCGTTCGGCCGGGGACCGGCTCGCCGCATTGACCACCGAAGAAAAGACCACCTCCCTGCCCTCCGTGCTGTCCTGGTCCTACGACGCGCTGCCCGGCGACGTCGCCTCGAGCCTGCGGCTGCTCGGGCTCCATCCCGGCCCGCACTGGGACACCGCCGCCGCGGGGGCGCTGCTGGGCACGGATCAGCAGACGACCCGCAGGCTCCTCGACGCGCTCGTCGACAGCCACCTGCTGCTCGCGCACCGCGCGGACGGCCGGTTCGAATTCCACGACCTGGTCCGCGACTACGCGCGCGGCCGCGCCGACGAGGAACCGGCTCGGCGAAGATCGGCGGCCCTGCGCCGCCTCGCCGAGCACTGTGTGGCCGGGGCGGCCGACGCGGCCGGGTCGATGGGGGCGGGCGACCCCAACCGAAGACCGCTGCTCACCCCGGTCACCGAGCACGTCAGGTTCACCGGCGCCGAGGACGCGGCGACCTGGCTGGCCGCGGAGATGCCCACCTTGATCGCCATCGCGGAACAGTCGTCGGCCGACGGCGACACCTACGCCCGCGACCTCTCGACCGTGCTGTGGCAGGTGTTGCGGGTGCAGGGTCACTACGGCGCGCTGCGCACGCTGCACCGTCTCGCGCTCATCGAGGCACAGCGGGCGGGCGACGCCGTCGGCGTCCAGCAGGCGCTCGTCGACCTGGCCTCGATCTGCGCCAGGCTCGGCCATTTCGACGAGGCGGTGACACATCTGACCCGTTGCCTCGACGTCGACGGGAGCCCGGTCGTCGCCGGTCGCGCGCTGAACATCCTCGGCACCGTGTACGCGCAGCTGGGCCGGTACGCCGCCGCGGCCGACCATTTGAGCAGGGCGGTCACGGTCTCCCGGGAGAACGGCGACCGTCTCAACGAGGGGCGCTCGCTGTCCAACCTCGGCTTCATCCACGAACGCCGGGGCGAACTGGACGCCGCTCTCGACTGCTACCGGCAATGCCTGGCCAACGCCCAAAGCATCGGTGACCGGCTGAGCGAGGCGATCGCGCTGCACAACCTCGGGGACGTGTACCGCGAGCTGGGCCGGTGGACGGAGGCCCACGACCACCTCGACCGATCGCTGACGGTCAGCAGGGCCGAGGGCCATCGGGAGGCCGAAGGGTACGCGTTGGCGTATCTCGGGCTGGTGCACCTCCGGCAGGGCGACGCGGCGGCGGCCCGCCGTCATCAGGAGGCGGCGCTCGAGATCGCGGTGGCGACCGGCATCCGGCCGCTGGAAACCCTCGTGCACAACGGACTCGCGGACAGCGCGCTGGCGTGCGGTGACCGGCCCGCCGCGATCGCGCACTACACGCGGGCCGCCGAACTCGCCCGGCTCACCCGCGAACCGCACGAGGAGGCCCGCGCGCTGACCGGTATCGCCGCGACCCACGACGACGTCGGCGCGCCGGACAAGGCCAGGCCGTACCGCGAACGCGCGCAGTCGCTCTACGACGCGATGGGCATCGCGATGGTGTCGTCGTGACCGGAACTTGCCGTCCGCACAGTTTCCGGTCGGGTTTCCTGGACCGGGCGCCGTCCCGGACGTTCAATCTGCCGAGGTCGGCGAACTCCGGCCGGGTCACGAGGGGATTCAGCGGTTGCGAGTAGATCTGGGCGTGTCCGACCGGGTGCACGAGGCGTTCGAGGAGCAGGCGAGAAGGACACCCCACCGCTGTGCCCTCGTCGCGGGCGACGAGCGGCTGAGCTACGCCCGGCTGGACGAGGTCGCGAACACGGTCGCGCACGCGCTGCTCGGTCGCGGGGTGGCACCCGGTGACCTCGTCGGTGTGTGCCTGCGCCGCGGCCGGTGGCTGGTCCCCACGCTGCTGGGGGTGCTGAAGGCGGGGTGCGCGTACGTCCCGCTGGACCCGTCCGCTCCCCCGGTGCACGGCGCGTCGGTCGTCGCGGACTCCGGGTTGTCGCTGGTGGTGGCGGACGAACCGGATCCGGCCGCGCTCGCGGGCACCGACGTGCCGGTGCTGGCCGTCGGGGACGTCGCCTCCGCGCCCACGACCGCCCCCGCTGTCCCGGGTTCCGGCAGGGACCTCGCGTACGTGATCTACACGTCCGGCTCCACCGGACGGCCGAAAGGTGTCCAGGTCGAGCATCGCAACGTGCTCGCGCTGCTGAAGTGGGCGGCCGCGACCTACGGCGACGACGAACTGCGTGGCGTGCTCGGCGCCGCGTCGGTCTGCTTCGACGCTTCCGTCGCCGAGGTCTTCCCGCCCCTGGTGACCGGTGGGAGCCTGGTGCTCGCCGAGAACCTGCTCGCGCTGCCCGGGCTGGCCGCGCGGGACGAGGTGACGTTCGTGCAGGGCGTGCCGTCCGTGCTGGCGGTGCTGGCGCGCACCCCGCTTCCGCGTTCCGTGCGGACCGTCGCGATCGCGGGCGAAGCACTGCACCGGTCGCTCGTCGACCGCCTCTACGCCAACGAGGGTGTGCGGCGGATCGTGAACTGCTACGGCCCGACCGAGGCGACGGTGAACTGCTCGTGCCACGAGGTCGGCCGGGACGGGCTGGACGATCCGCCGATCGGCACCCCACTGCCCGGCGCCGCGTTCTCGGTGCGGGACGCCGACGGCCGCGCACTCGGCGACGACGAAGTCGGTGAGCTGTGGGTCAGCGGGACGCTCGTGACCCGCGGGTACCTGGGGCAGCCGGAACTGACCGCCGAGAAGTTCGTGGTCGACTCCCGCGGCGTCCGGCACTACCGCACCGGTGACCTGGTCCGGCGCCGCGGCGGCGTGCACCACTTCGTCGGCCGCGCCGACGACCAGGTGAAGGTGCGGGGTTTCCGGGTCGAACCGGGACAGGTCCAGGCGGCGCTCCTCACCCACCCGGCGGTCGGCAACGCGGTGGTGCTCGCGCCCGCCGACGAGCACGGGGAGCGCAGGCTCGTCGGGTTCGCCGAACCGGCGGGGGACGGGGTGTCCGAGCCGGAACTGCTGCGGTGGCTGCGATCGCGGCTGCCCGCGCATCTGGTGCCGTCACGGATCGCCGTGCTCGACGCGATCCCGCTCGGCACGACCGGGAAGGCGGACCGGACCGTGCTCGCGGCGTGGGTGTTCGACCGCGAGGAGACCGAGTACGTCGCCCCGCGCACCGAGGCCGAGCGGCTGGTCGCCGAGGCGGTCGCGGCCGCGTTCGGGCTGCCGTCGATCGGGGTGGACGACCGGTTCTCCGCATCGGGCGGGCATTCCCTGGCCGCGGCGCGTGCGGTCGCGCGGCTGCGGGAGGACACCGGCCGCGTGGTGACGCTGGCGGAGTTCCTCTCCGACGGCACGGTGGCGGCGGTCGCGCGGCGGCTCGCGGACGCCCCGGCCGCGGCGCCCTCGGTGGCGCTGGAGGAGAACCCGGACCGTGAGACCCACCCCTTGACCGGAACGCAGCGGGAGCTGTGGACGCTCGCCCAGCTCGGTTCGACCGGCACCGCGACGACCGTCGCCTGGCGGCTGCGACTGCGCGGCCGGGTATCGGTGCACGCGCTGCGGGCGGCCGCGGACGGGGTCGTGGCGCGGCACGAGGTGCTGCGCGGCACGATCGGTGACCACGACGGCGAACCGGTCATGGTGGTGGGCCCGCCGGCGCGGGTACCGGTGGACGTGCACGACCTGCGCGGGTTCGCCGACGCGGACCGCCGGGCCGGGGAACTGGCCGCGGCCGCCGCCCGGCACGCGTTCGACCTCACGAAGGACACGCCGCTGCTGCGGATCACGCTGCTCCGCCTCGCCGACGAGGTGGCCGACCTGATCGTCGTGTCCGACCATATCGCCACCGACGGCGCGTCCATCGGCGTGCTCATGGCGGAGCTGGCCGGCGCGCCCGAGGCTTCCTTCGCGCAGGTGGGTGCGGTGGCGTCGCGGGAACGCGCGCTCGCGGAGATGCCCGGTGAACGAGACCGGCTGGCGGCGTACTGGTCGGATGAGCTGGCCGGAGCGACCCCGCCGGACGCCCTGTTCGACCGTGCCGCGCACGGCCGGCAGCGCTTCGGAGGGGAACGGATCAGCACGCCGTTGCCCGAGTCGCTGGGGTCGGCGGTCCGCGCGCTGGCCGAATCGACCGGGGTGACGCCGTCCGCGGTGTACCTGTCGGCGCTGGGGGTGCTGGTCGGCGAGCTGGTCCGGGGCCAGGACGTGCTGCTGGGCATGGCGGCCGCGCACCGGGACCGGCCAGAGCTCGAACACACCGTCGGGCCGCTGGTCGACGTCCTGCCGGTCCGGCTGCGGCTCGACGCGGACACGTCGTTCCGCGACCTGCTGCGCGCGGCCATGACCACGGCCGCGCGCGCGATCGACCATCGGGGCTTGCCCAGCGGTGAACTCGCCGGGCTGTGGGGCGGCGACCGGCCTGCCGGGGTACCGCTCACCCCCGTGTCGATCGCGGTGCAGCCCGACGGTCTCCCGCTGTCGGCGTACGGGCCGGACACGCGGCTGGACCTGCTCGGCGAACTGCCGACCGGCGGCACCCACAACCCGCTGACGGTGTTCGTGAACACCCACGTCGGCGGCGCCGAGCTGATCGTCGAGCACGACCCGTCGTGGCTCGCCCCCGGCCGCGCACGCTGGTTCGCCCGTTCCCTGCTGCACTTCCTGCAGTCCGCGGTGTCCACACCGGACATCGCGCTGTCCGCGCTGGCACCGGCGGCGGACGGGGAACTCGCCGAGCTGACGAGGTGGGGCACCGGCCCCGCGCTGCCCGCCGACGACGCGGGTGGCGTGCCGGACGCGGTGTGGCGCACCGCCTCGCGGACACCGGACGCGGTCGCGGTGTCCGCGGAGGACGGGCAGCTGACGTACGCGGAACTAGTGGGCCACGCCGACCGGATCGCGCGTGTGCTCGCCGCGTCCGGGGTGAGGGCCGGGGACACGGTCGGGGTGTGCCTGCCGCGCGACGAGTTCCTTCCCGCCGCGCTGCTCGCCGTGTGGCGGGCGGGTGCGGGGTATCTGCCGCTCGACACCGGGCAACCCGTCGCCAGGCTGGCCCAGCTCGCGAGTGAGGCCGGCCTGCGCGTCGTGCTCACGCGGGGCAGCGCCCAGCCGATGGCGTCAGAGGTCGCCGACGCCGTACCGGGCCTCCGTGTGGTCGATGCCGACCGGTCCGACGGGGCGCCCTTCGAGCCGTTACCGCCGGACGGCGACGCACTCGCCTACGTGCTGTACACCTCGGGGTCGACCGGGCGGCCCAAAGGTGTCGAGATCAGCCACGCGAACCTGCACGCGTTCGTCCGCTCCCGGGGCCTTTGCCCTGGTATGACACGGGACGACGCGATGCTCGCGGTCGCGCCGCTCGCCTTCGACGTGTCCGCCGAGGAACTGTGGTGGCCGCTCACCACGGGCGCGCGCTGCGTCGTCGCCGACCGCGACAGCGCCGTCGACGGCCACGAGCTCGCGCGGCGGATCGCCGAGGGCGGTGTCACGGTGGTCGATCTGACCCCGACGAGCCTGCGGATGCTGCTCGCCGCGGGCTGGGCGGGCGACCCCGCGCTGCGGCTGCTGCTCGGCGGCGAGGTGCTCGACCCGGACCTCGCCGCCCGGGCCCGGCCGCTGGTCGGCGAGCTGTGGAATGGCTACGGCCCGACGGAGACCACGGTCGCGGCGACCGCGCACCGCGTCACTGGTGACGACCGGGACCGCGTCCCGATCGGTTCGCCGACGCCAGGCGCCCGGCTGTACGTGGTGGACGAGGCGGGCAGGCTCGCGCCGCCCGGCGCGATCGGTGAGCTGTGGATCGGTGGCGCCGGTGTGGCGACCGGCTACCGGGCGCGGCCCGAGCTGACCGCGTCGGCGTTCGTCGCCGACCCGGTGCGGCCGGGCGAACGCTGCTACCGCACCGGTGATCTGGTCCGGTGGCGGCCGGACGCGACGCTGGAGTTCCTCGGGCGCGCCGACGACCAGGTGAAGGTGCGCGGCAACCGGTTCGAGCCGGGCGAGGTCGAGTCCGTCCTACGTGGACTGTCCGATGTGGACGACGCGGCGGTGGCGGTGGCCGCGGACGGCGTGGACGCGCACGTGATCGGCTACCTCACTCCCGCGACCGTCGACGCGGCGGCCGTCGAGCGACGGCTGCGGAGGCTGCTGCCCGCCTACATGGTGCCGAGTTCGTGGTGTGCCTTGGACGCGCTCCCCTTGCTGCCCAACGGAAAGATCGACCGGCGCGCGCTCCAGCCGACGCCCGTCGCCCGGCCGGCCGCGTCCGCGCCGCTGTCGGAGGCCGAGGCGGTGGTCGCGCGGGTGTGGCGGGAATGTCTCGAACTCGACGTGAAAATCGGCCCGGACAGCGATTTCTTCGCGCTCGGCGGCCGGTCGCTGGCGGCGACCAGGGTGGTCGGCCTCCTGCACACCCGGCTGAGCCGCCGGATCACCGTCCGCACCCTGTTCGACCACCCGGTGCTCGCCGACTTCACCGCACGGATCGACGGGGAAGCCGCCCGCGCCGACCGCCCGCTCGTCGCCCGCGCGGACCCGGCCGCGCCCGCGCCGCTGTCACCGGCGCAGCGCATGCTGTGGTTCGCCGCGAAACTCGACCCGGGCAGCGCCGCCTACAACTCCCCCACCGTGCTGCGCATCCATGGCGCGCTGGACGAGTCGCGGCTGTACCGCGCGGTCCGCGCGCTCACGGCGCGCCATCATGTGCTGCGCAGCCGGTTCACCGAGATCGACGGGGAGCCGGTCGCGCTCCTCGGACCGGTCGACGCCGTTTCGATGTCCACTGTGGACATCAGCGAACCGGACCTGGCCGCGGCGGTGACGGCGGAGATCCGGCGGCCGTTCGCGCTGGACGCCGCGCCACCGCTGCGCGTGGTCCTGTTCCGGCTCGCACCGGACCATCACGTGCTGGCCCTCACCTGTCACCACATCGCCACCGACGCGACGTCCCAACGGATCCTGCTGTCCGAATTGGACACGTGGTACCGCACGGAACCCGGCGAGCCGCCCTCGATCCAGTACGCCGACCACGCCGCACGGGAGCGCGAGCAGGACCGGGCCGCGGGGCTCGACTGGTGGGAGCGGCGGCTCGCCGGCCTGCCCGCGTTGCGGTTGCCCGCCGACCGGCCCCGCCCCGCCATCGCGGACCGGGCCGCGGACGAGGTCCCGGTCCGGCTGCCCCCGGCCGTCGCAGGCCGGGTCCGGGCACTGGCGAGCGACGCCGGGACCACCCCGTTCACGGTCCTGCTCGCGACCTGGCAACTGTTGCTCGCGCGGCTGGCCGGGGTACGGGACCTCGCCGTCGCCGTGCCTCACAGTGGCCGCCGCACGGCCGAACTGGCCGGAATGGTCGGCTTCTTCGTCGACACCGTGGCCGTCCGCGCCGATCTGGGGCCGGGCGTCCGCACGGGCCGCGACCTCGTGGCCCGGGCCCGCGACGCGGTGCTCGACGCGTTCGCGCACGCCGATGTGCCGTTCGACGAGGTCGTGCGGCGGCTCGCGCCGGAGCGGGACCCGGCGAGCACCCCGGTGTGCCAGGTGATGATGAACGTCCTCGACGACCAGGCGACCGCGAGGCTCGGCGACCTGGCCGTGACGGTACTGCCGCAACCGGTCGCCACCGCGCTGTACGACCTGAACCTGGACCTCGCCGAAACCGGTGACGGCTACGCGGGAAGGCTCGTGTTCCGCACCGACCTGTTCGACCGGGACACGATCGAACGCTGGGCCCGCTGGTACGGCACCCTCGTGGACCGGCTCACCGCCGATCCGGACGCCGCACTGTCCACACTGGACATACTGGACGACGCGGACCGTGCTTCGCTGTTCGCCTGGGGCACCGGGAAACCTTTGCCCGCCACCCGAACCGTGGTCGCCGACGTGCTCGCGCGACAGTCCGGCGCGGTGGCGACGTCATCGCCTTCCGGCCGGCTGTCCTATGCGGACCTGGACACCTGGTCGGCACAGGGCGCCCGCGGCCTGCTCGCCGCGGGTGTCGCCACCGGTGAGGTGGTCGGCGTGTGCCTGCCCCGCGACGAATACCTGCCCGCCGGGCTGCTCGCGGTGTGGCGGGCGGGTGGCGCGTACCTGCCACTGGATCCCGGCCATCCCGCGGACCGGATCGCGGCGCTCGCCGCCGACGCCGGGATCCGGGTCGTCGCCGCCCGCGGTCACGCACTGGACGTGGCCCGCGCCGCGCTGCCGCGGCTGACCGTCGTGGACCTCGACTCCCCCGTCGTGGACGCCCGCGCGCCGCGGGAACCGGCACCGGACGACCTCGCCTACGTCCTCTACACCTCCGGTTCGACCGGCAGGCCGAAGGGCGTCGCGGTCACGCACCGGAACCTCGCCGCGCTGGTCCACGCCTTCCGCGAAGTCACCGACATCGGGCCCGCCGACACATGGCTCGCCGTCGCACCGCTCGTGTTCGACACGGCCACCGGCGAGATCTGGACGACGCTGACCGCGGGCGCGCACTGCGCGATCGCCGACCGGGACTGTGCCGTCGACGGGCACGCGCTGGTCCAGCGGCTCGTCGCGACCGGCGCGACCCGGTTCAACCCGACACCGACCACCTTGCGGATGCTCGTCGCCGCCGGGCTTCCCGAGCTGCCGGGACTGCACGTGTTCTCCGGCGGCGAAGCCCTCGACGTCGCACTGGCGCGGCAGGTCACCGCCCGGGTCGCGAGCCTGCGCAACTGCTATGGACCCACGGAGACCACCATCACCGCGACCACGCACCTGGTGACCACCGCCGACCTGGCGGCCGACCGGCCGATCCCGATCGGCGGGCCGATCGGCGGCACCCTGCTCACGGTGGTCGACCCGTTCGGCCAGGCCGCGCTTCCCGGCGCGGTCGGCGAGTTGTGCATCGGCGGCGCCGGGGTGACACCGGGCTACCGGGACCGCCCGGAACAGTCCGCGGCCGCCTTCGGCACCGACCCGTTGCACGGAGCCCGTTCCTACCGCACCGGCGACCTGGCCCGCTGGCGCGCCGACGGCGCGCTGGAGTTCCACGGCCGCGCCGACCACCAGGTGAAGATCCGCGGCAACCGGGTGGAGCTCGGCGAAGTGGAGCACGTCCTGCGCACGGTCGCCGGGGTGATCGACGCGGTGGTCGTGATGCGTTCCGGGGAAGGCGAACCACATCTCGTCGGCTACCTCACTCCGTCCACTGTGGACACCGATGCCGTGGCGGCCGTGCTGCGCGGGCGGTTACCCGACTACGCGGTGCCTCACCGCTGGGTCCCCCTCGACGCGTTCCCCGTGACCGCGACCGGCAAGGTGGACCGCGCCGCGCTGCCCGCCCCCTCGGCATCGGCGCGGCCGGACAGCCCGCTCGAGTCGGCGCTCGAAGAACTCGTCGCGGTGACCTGGGCCGAGGCTCTCGGCCGGGAGCGGGTCGGCGCGCTGGACGACTTCTTCGGCCTCGGCGGGCATTCGCTCGCCGCGACCAAGGTCGTCGGCCGCCTCGGCGAGGCGCTCGGTTTCCCCGTCCCGGTGCGATGCCTGTTCGACCGGCCGGTGCTGCGGGAGTTCGCGGCGGAACTGGAACGGATCGCGATGACCGCACTGGCGGACGACGGCACCATCGGTGTCCCGACGGGGAGCACGGCATGACCGATTCACTCGTCACCCCGGCACAGCGACGCATGCGCGAGCTGCTCGCCGGCCGCGCCGCGGCCGCACTGCGTGGCGGCGGCCCCGCCGCGGATCCCGCCATCCCCCGCCTCCCGCGCGACGGGTCACCGGCGCCGCTGTCGCCCGCTCAGGCCAGGCTGTGGTTCCTGGACCGCTTCGAACCCGGCGGCCACGCGTACAACCTGCCGCTCGTGCTCGAACTGACCGGGCCGGCCGACGAAACCGCGCTCCTCGCCGCGGTCCGTGACGTCGCCGATCGCCACGACGTGCTCCGCGGCGTGTACCGGGAGGTCTGCGGCGAGCCGATGCGGTGCGCGGGACCCGCCGTCCCGGTGTCCACCGTGGACGTGACGGCGGAGGAGGTGGGCGCCGCCGTGGCCGCCGAGGCCATCCGTCCGTTCGCGCTCGGCGAGCTGCCACCGATGCGGGCGGTGCTGTTCCGCGTCGCCGCCGACCGGCGGGTTCTGGCGTTGACGTTCCACCACATCGCGATGGACGCCCCGTCGGCCGCGGTCGTGCTCGACGACCTCGCCGCCTGCTACGCGGCCCGCCTCGGCGTCCGCGACGTGCCGCCGCCACCGGCGCTCCAGTACGCGGACCTGGTGGCGTGGAACGGTTCCAGACCGGACACCGCCGAGGCCGACCTGGACTGGTGGCACGAGCGGCTCGCCGGGCTGCCCCCGGTGCTGGAACTGCCGACCGACCGGCCCCGTCCCGCCGTGGCCGGGGACGAAGGCGCCGAGGTCGGCGTCGAAGTGCCCGCCGCGCTCACCGCACGCCTGCGGGAGATCGCCCGTAGCACCGGCGCCACCCCGTTCATGGTGTTCCTGGTGTGCTGGCAGACCTTGCTCGCCAGGCTGGCCGGGACGACCGAGGTGCCGGTGGGAGTGCCGGTGTCCGGACGACGCCACCCGGACGCCGAACGGGTCGTCGGCTGTTTCGTCGACACCCTGGTGCTGCGCACCGACCTGGCCGGGGCGGCCACCGGCCGCGAACTGCTCGCCGCCGCCCGGGACACGGTGCTCGACGCGTTCGCGCACACGGGTGTGGCGTTCGAGCGGATCGTAGAACGGGTCGCGCCACGACGCGGGCTCGACGCGTCGCCGATCTTCCAGGTCATACTCAACGTGCTCGACGAACCCTCGCGGACACCCGAACTGCCCGGCCTGGCCACGCGGGTGACCGAACCGCCGGTGCGCAGCGTCAAATTCGACCTGAACCTCGCCCTGTCCCGGTCCGGCGACGGCTATTCGGGCGGGCTCGCCTACCGCACCGACCTGTTCGACCGGGGCACCGCGGAACGGATCGCCCGCTGGTTCGTCACGCTCGTCGACGGGATCACCGCGGACCTCGACCGGCCCGTGGCCGGGATACCCGTCGAGGTCGTCACCTCCCCGGTGCTGGCGGGACCGGCCACGGAGCGGACCGGACTCCGCCCGGTGCACACCCTGATCGAGGACACCGCCGACCGCTGCCCCGACCGCGTCGCCGTGGTCGGCGCGACCGGCACGCTCACCTACCGGCGGCTCGACGAACGCGCCAACCGGATCGCGCACCGGCTACGAGCGCTCGGCGTGCGCGCCGACGAGCCGGTCGGGCTGCTGCTCGAACAGGGCACGGACGTGGCGTGCGCGGTACTGGGCATCATGAAGTCCGGCGGCGCGTACCTGCCGATGGACACCACCTACCCGCCCGCGCGGGTGGCCACCATCCTCGCCACCGCGGGCGCGCGGATCCTGCTCGCCGAACCCGGCCTCGGCCTCACCGTTCCCGAGGTCACCGTCCTGACCGTCGACGACGCGGTCGCGGACCAGCCCGGCACCAGGCCCGGCGTCCCGGTCGCGGGGCACGACCTGATCCACGTGATCTTCACGTCCGGTTCGACCGGTGCGCCGAAGGGGGTCGCGGTCGAGCACCGCAATGTCGCGCACTACCTGTCGGGCATGTTGCCCCGGCTCGGCGACGTCGCGGGCGCGTCGTTCGCGGTGGTCTCCACCCCGGCGGCCGACTTCGGCCTCACCTGCGTGTACGGCGCGCTGACCACCGGCGGCACCGTCCACCTGGTCGAGCGGGACACCGCGATGGACCCGGAGTCCTTCGCCGGATATCTGGCCGGGCACCCGGTCGACGTGCTCAAGTGCGTGCCCAGCCATCTGGAACTCCTTGCCCGGCACGGGGATCTCGCCTCCGTGCTGCCGAGGCGCCTGCTGATCCTCGCCGGTGAGGCGTGCCCGTGGTCGCTCGTCGAACGCGTCGAGGCGGCCCGTCCCGGCCTTCGGGTGCAGAGTCACTACGGGCACACCGAGAGCACGATGATCTCGATGACGTGCGACGTGGCGACCGTCCCGCCGCCCGAGCGCGCCGGATACGTGCCGCTCGGCACGCCGCTGCCCGGGGTCGTCGGTCATCTCGTCGACGCGCGCGGCGCGGTCGTACCCGACGGCATGACCGGCGAGCTGGTGATCGGCGGGCCGCAGATCACCCGCGGTTATCTCGGCGACGACACGCAGACCGCGGCCCGGTTCGGGCCCGACCCGCTGGGCACCGGCGTGCGGTGCTTCCGCAGCGGCGACCTGCTGCGGGTGCGTGCCGACGGAACCGTGCAGTTCCTCGGCCGCGCCGACGACCAGGTCAAGGTTCGCGGCCACCGGGTGGAACTGGGCGAGGTCACCGCCGCCCTCCGCGACGTCGACGGCGTGGCCGAGGCCGTGGTGCTGCCGGTCGGCACCGGCCTGGACCGCAGGCTCGCCGCCTGGCTGGTCGGGCCGGGGCTCGATGTGGCGGCCGTGCGCCGGACGCTGCGGGAACGCCTGCCCGACTACATGGTGCCCGGCTCGCTCACCGTCCTGGATCGCTTGCCGCTCAACGCGAACGGCAAGATCGACCGGGCGGCGCTCCCCGACGTCACTGAACGGGAACCCACCGCGCGGCGGCCGGTGGCGACCCCGGCCGAACGGCTCGTGGCGCGGGTCTGGGGCGACGTGCTCGGCTCCACCGGCATCGCCGCCGACGACGACTTCTTCGCCGTGGGCGGTCATTCCTTCGCGGCGGTACGGGTGGCGGGGCGGCTGGGTGAGGCGCTGCGCCGCGACGTCGCCGTGCGCACGGTGTTCGAGCAGCCGGTGCTGGCCGACCTCGCCGCTGTACTGGCCGCCGACCCGGGCGGTGTGTCCGGTGGCGCGCCCATTCCCGTGCGGCCGGATCCCGAAGCACCCGCGCCGCTGTCGTCCGCGCAGGCCCGGCTGTGGTTCCTCGAACTGCTCGGCCCGGGCTCGGCCTATCACGCCGATCTCGTGCTGCGGCTGCGCGGGCCGTTGGACGCGGCGGCGATGGTGCTCGCCGTGCGGGACGTCGCCGCCCGGCACACCGTCCTGCGCACCGTCATCGAGGAGCGGGACGGCATCCCCGTGGCCGTTCCGGTTCCCGCCGACCGCGTTCCGGTGTCCCTTGTGGACATCGCGGCCGACCGGGTGGACGCGGCGTGCCGGGCGGAACTGGCCCGGCCGTTCGCCCTCGACCGGGAGCCGCCGTCGCGGGCCTCGCTGTTCCGGATCGACGACGGTGAACACGTCCTCGCGCTCACCGTGCACCACATCGCGACCGACAACTGGTCGCGCGGCGTCATCGGGGCGGACCTCGCCGCCGCGTACGCCGCCCGGCTCGCGGGATCGGCACCGGAAGCGGCCCTGCCCGTCCAGTACGCGGACTACGCCGCCTGGCTGGCCTCCCGCGCGCGCGACGAGGACCTGGACTGGTGGTGCGACCGCCTGTCCGGGCTGCCGCCGCTGCTCGCGTTGCCGACCGACCGGCCCCGCCCGGCGGTGGCCGGATGGTCCGGCGGGCACGTCCGGTTCGCCCTTCCCGCCGCGCTCACCGCACGCGTTCGGCAGGTCGCGACCGAGATCGGCGTGACACCGTTCATGGTGCTGCTGGCCTGCTGGCAGGAACTGCTCGGCCGCCGCGCCGGGACCGACGACGTCGCGGTCGGCGTGCCGGAGTCCGGACGGCATCACCCGGACGTCGAGTCGACGGTGGGCTGTTTCGTGAACACGCTCGTGCTGCGCACGGATCTCGGCGGCGAACCGACCGTGCGGGAGTTGCTCGGCCGGTCCCGCGAGACCGTGCTCGGCGCGTTCGCGCACGCCGAGACGCCGCTCGAACGGATCATCGAGCGGCTGCGGCCGGAGCGATCCGTGGCCGCGACGCCGATCTTCCAGGTCTTGCTGAACGTCCTCGACCAGCCGGCGACGCCGCCCGCCATCCCGGGTGTCGAGGTGACGGCCGTCCGCGACACGGGCGAGCAGGTGAAGTTCGACCTCAGCATGGTGCTGGTCAACGACGGCGACACCTATCTCGGTGGCCTCGCCTACCGGTCCGACCTGTTCGACGCCGTCACCGCCGAAGGGATCGTCGCCGACTTCCAGGCACTCCTGGCCGGGCTTCTGTCCGATGTGGACCGACCGGTCGCCGCGGTAGGGCCTGCCCGCTCCGGGGCCCGCCCGGTCACCGAGCCCGTTCCCGTGCCGGTGAAGGGTTCGCGTGCGCCGGAAACGCCGGCCGAGCGCCACGTCGCACGGGTGTGGGCGCAGGTTCTCGAGGTGCCCGAGGTCCGCGCGGACGACGACTTCTTCGCCCTCGGCGGCCATTCGTTCACCGCGGTCCGCGCGGTCCGGCTGATCGACGAGCGGCTTCGGGTCATCGACCTGTTCCTGCACCCGACCGTCCGCGAACTGGCCGCCCACCTCGACGCCGGGCGGGAGACCGACGACGGGCGCCTGCTGCACCGCCTCTCCCCCGCCCGCGCGGGCACACCGGATCTGACGCTCGTCTGCGTGCCCTACGGCGGCGGCTCGGCCGCGGTGTTCCAGCCGCTGGCCACCGAACTCGCCGCCGCCGCACCGGACATCGACCTGCTCGCCGTCGAACTACCCGGCCACGACGTGGCCCGGCCCGACGAGCCGTTCCGCACCGTGGACGAGGTCGTGGATCTGCTGGCCGACGAGATCGCCCGGACCGTCACCGGACCGGTCGCGGTGTACGGGCACTGCGTCGGCTCCGCGGTGGCCACCGCGCTCGCCGCCCGGCTCGAGGCCGGCGGCCGCGTCGTCGCCGGAGTGGTCGTGGCGGGCAGCTTCCCCGCCGCACGCCTGCCGGGCAGGCTGTCGGCCTGGCTGCAGCGCCGGTTCCCGCGCGAACGCTGGGTGGCGGACCGGCTCTACCGGGACACGCTGCGGGCCACCGGCGGACTGCTGGACGACATGGACGAGTCCGCGAGCGCGGCGATGCTGCGGGCGTTGCGGCACGACGCCGGACAGGCGCAGGCGTGGTTCGGCCGCGCGCTCGACCCGGACGCGGGCGGAAAGCCCCGGCTCACGGCTCCGGTGCTGTGCGTGGTCGGGTCGAGCGACCCGGCGACCGAGCTGTATCAGGAGCGGTACCGCGAGTGGGGCGTGTTCGCCGATCGCGTCGAACTGGCCGTGCTGCCCAAGGCCGGGCACTACTTCCTGCGCCATCAGGCCACCGAGGTCGCCGCACTGCTGCGTGAACGGCTGGCCCGCTGGGCCGCCGGTGACCCGCCGCCCGAAGTCCACGACATCCCGGTCGCCGCGACCGCGACCCGGCGCGGGCTGCGGGCGTTCTACACCGTGGCGGGTGGCCAGGCCGTGTCGATGATCGGCAACGAACTGAGCGCGTTCGCCCTCGGCGTGTGGGCCTACCAGCTCAGCGGCCGCGTCGTCGACCTGGCGCTGGTCATGGTGCTGGCCCGCGTGCCGAGCATGCTGCTGACACCGATCGGTGGCGCGCTCGCCGACCGGGTCGACCGCAGGCGGATCATGCTGTGCTGCGACCTGACGAGCGGCGCGGCGATGGCCGTGCTCGCCGTGCTGTTCGCCTTGGGACGGCTGGATCTCGTGGCGGTGTGCGCGATCGTCGGGGTGATGTCGGTGGCGTCGGCGTTCCACCGGCCCGCCTACCTGGCGGCGATCGCCCAGCTGGTGCCGAAGCCGTACCTGCCGCAGGCCAACGCGCTCGCCGACATGGGCGCCGGTCTCGGCACCGTGCTCGGGCCCGTCCTCGGCGGTGTCCTCATGGGACTGTCCGGATTGACCGCGGTCGTCGTGGCCGACGTCGCCACGTTCGCGATCGGGGTGCTCACCCTGGTGCTGGTGCGGTTCCCGGACCGGATGTTCTTCACCCAGGCCGAACCGTTCGCGAAGGCGGTCACCGGTGGGTGGAAGTTCGTGCTGCGCCGCAAACCGCTGCTGGTGATGATCGGCTACTTCGCGGTGGTCAACTACTTCACCGCCGTGATGTGGGTGGGGCTCACCCCGCTGGTCCTGTCGATCGGCTCGACGGGCGAACTGGGGGTGGTCAGTGCCGTCGGCGGGATCGGCGCGGCGGCCGGCGCGCTCGTCGTGATCACCTGGGGCGGCACCGCGCGCCGTGCCACCGGCATGATCGCCTTCGTCATCGGCTCCGGGCTCGGAGTGGCACTGATGGGCGCGTGGCCTTCGGTGTTCGTGGTCGCGATCGGCCTGTTCGTGCGGCTGGCGTGTATGAGCATCGGCAACGCGCACTGGCTGTCGGTCATCCAGACGAAGGTCGGCCAGCGGCTGCAGGGCCGGGTGCTGGCGATCAACGTCATGCTGGCGACCGCCATGCAACCGCTCGGGTTCCTGACCGCGGGACCGCTCGCCGACCGGCTCGGCGGCTTCGCCACGCTGATGGTGGTCTCCGGCGCCGTGCTGGTGGTGTGGGGTGCGCTCGGCCTGCGGTACCGGCCGCTGCACGACATCGAGGACCTGCTGCCGGACGCGGCGCCACCGGCGGAGATCGACGCCGACCTCGACCGCGTGCAGGCGGTCGCCGACCGGAACCTGGCGCGGTGACGCCGATCTCGGCTGATGCCCCGGTCCGGCGTTTTCGAACAACCTCGATCAAGATCACCGCACAAGATCACTAGGCGGCTCCGCACCTTGCCGATAATGTTTGCCGTGGCCAGTTGATTGGCTGACGGAAAATCACCCACGCGGACAAGTCGTGCCCTTCTGGCGCGGAAATGACCCAGAAGGCCGGCCGTCCTATCGAACTCGAAAGAAGGCCCGGCGGAATTCGCACGGCCTTCGATCCGAACGACGAGAAAGAGAACACCAGTGAAGAAATGGACGACACGGGTCACGACCGGCCTGGTGGTCGCGGGAATGGCACTCGCCGTGCAGAGCGCGCCGGCGATGGCCGAGGAAGAGGCGGACTCCACCACGACCGAGGTCGCACTGACCGACGTGACCACGGAGGGCGTCGACGCTTCCGGCGACTGCGGCGGATGGCGCGGCGGTTTGGCGGGCTACGGCCACTGGAAGGTGGACAAGGCGGGCTGCGGCTACATCAGCCCGGATTCGAAGAAGAACCCGCAGCACCGCCGCTACACGTGGAAACTCCCGCCCGGCAGCAACAGCAGGATCTGTGTCCAGGCGGAAGGCCACTACTGGAGCACCAAGAAGAACAAGAGCGTCAAGACCTGGAAGACGGCAGGCTGCGGAACCGGCGGCACCGTCGTCGTGCGCTGGTCGGGCCCGCCGAAGAAGGGCGGCGGTTATCTCGGCCTCGCCTCGACCCCCAGGGTGCGGGCGAAGGTCCAGCCGGGCTTCGGTGGCGTCGCGTACAGCTGGAAGTGAGCCGCCTCGCGCCGGTGTGACCGGCGGCCCACAACGGATCCGGACACCGCCACTCCCCCCTCGATGGCGCTCCGGATCAGGTCGCGAAAGCCACTTTGGGGACATCACACGTCTCGAAAGTGGCTTTCGCGACAAGCCACCTTTGCGTTGCCCCCGCAGGAACGGCCATTGCCACTCACGACTCGCCGGACACCGACGAGCGCAGACCGATCTCGGCGAGCAGGGCCCGCGCCTTCCGCCCGTGATCGTCGGCCATGCCGGTGTCGCCGGTGACGGTCGCGCCGCGTTCGATTCCCTCGTGTGCCCGTGCCTGCTCGTAGCGGTCACCCAATTTCTCGGCGACCGCCAGCGCTTCGCGGTAGCCGGCGATCGAGCCCGCGGCGTCACCCTGGTCGCCGAGCGCCATGCCGATGCCGTTGAGCGCCTTGACCTCGAACTCGCCCAAGCTGTTCCGGCGCGAGAGGTCCAAGGCCTCGGTCAGATGTGCCAGGGCGTCGTCGTGCTCACCCAGCCGGGCGAGCAGCACGCCGATGTGGAGCAACGCTTCGGTCTCCGGGAACCGGTAGCCGAACTCGCGTGCGGTGACGAGCGCCCGCCGGTAGTGGCCGAGTGCCTCGGCGGAGCGACCCTGCTGTTCGTGCACCGTGCCGAGATTGCCGTAGGTCAGGCATTCCCCGACCCGGTCCCCCACCTCCAGCATGATCGCCAGTGCCTCGTCCAGGTACGACTCGGCCTTGTCCCAGTCGCCGACGCGCATCGCGCTGTTCCCCAGGTTGCCCAGCGCGCGGCTTTCACTGGTGCGGTTGCCGGTCGCCCGGTGCACGAGCAACGCCTGCCGGTAGCAGTCCTCGGCCGCCCCGAAGTCGCTGAGCCGGTCGAACGCGTTGCCGAGGTTGTTCAGTGCTCGCGCCCAGCTGGTCCGGTCGCCGCCCGCGTCGTATCGCGTGAGCGCCTGCTTGAGCTGGTCGATGCTCTCCTGGTAGCGATTGGAGCGCAGGTAGACCGCGCCGAGGCTCATGTGCGCGCTCGCCTGGACCAGCGGATCGGCGGCGCGGACCGCGATACCGTGCATGATCTCCGCGTCGGCGAAGCGCAACGCGTTGTACAGGTACCGGTTCAGGATCGGCGACATCATGGCCGCGTCCTCGCCTCTGCCCTGTTCCTCGGCCAGCGTGGTGATACCCACCAGGTTGTGCCGTTCGGCGTCCAGCCACGCCGTCGCCGCCGCGAGGTCGGCGAAGTCCGGCGCCGGAACGTCCGAAGTGGACACTTCGGGCCTGCGGTCGCGTTCGTGCGGGGCGTAGCGGTCCATGGCGCGGCAAGCGGTGTGCCGGTAGTAGTCGAACAACCGGCCGAGTGCGGCCCGCCGCGCGGAGGCGGCGTCCAGATCCCGCGCCAGCCCAGCCGCGTAGAGGCGGACCACGTCGTGCAGACCGAACCGATCCTGGACGCGCCGCTGCACCAGGCTGCCGGCGGCCAGTTCGCCCAGAAGTCCCTCCGCCGTGCGCGGGTCCACCCCGGCGAGCGCGGCCGCCGCGCGCGTGTCGACGTCGCGGCCGGGATGGATCGCGAGGAGCCGCAGCAGCTGCGCGGCCTCGGCAGGCAGGTCGGCATAGGACAGACCGATGGCGTTCTCCAGCTCGTCCTCGATCCGCAGGCTGTCCCGGCGTTCCGCGAGCCGGGTGGCGTGGTCTCGCAACGTCCAATCGCGCCGGTTCCGGATCCGGCCCGCCACCACTGTCAACGCGAGCGGCAGATGACCGACCAGCTCGGCGATCCGCGCGGCGGCCTCGGTGTCCTCGGCGACCTCGGCCGCGCCGACCAGCCTGCGCAACACGTCGAGCGACTCGGTCCCCGGAAACGCCTCCAAATGCACGGGCCGTGCCCCGGCCAATCCGGTCAGGCGCCGTCTGCTGGTGATGAGCACGGTGCCGCCCGGCCGGTCCGGCAGCAGCGGACGCACCTGGTCGGCGTCCGCCGCGTTGTCCAGCACCACGACCGGGTTCCGGTCCGCGAGCAGTTGCCGATAGGTCGCCTGCCTGCCCGCGGGGCCGAGGCGGTGGATCTCCCCGCCCGGCACCCCGAGCCGCCGCAGGAACTCGTCCAGCACCGCGAGCGGGTCGGCGGGCGCGCGGTCGGCGTCGTAGCCGCGCAGATCCGCCCACAACCGGAGCCCGGTGCCGTCCCGCTGGGCGAGCCTGTGCGCGGCACGGACGGCGAGACTGGTCTTGCCGACCCCGGCCATGCCGTCGATCACCACCACCGGTGACCGGCATTCGTCGCCAACGGGGCCGGTGATCGCGGCCAGCTCGGCGTGCCTGCCGACGAAGTCCGTGCTGTCGGCGGGAAGCTCACCCGCCACGGTCACCCACGACGAGTCGGCGGTGAGCCCAGCGATCACGTGACACGCCTGTCGCCACCGCTCCACCACCGCCTCGTCGGCGGTGAGCGCACGCACGATGTCCGCGACGAGGTCCGCGTCGACCCGCCGCCTCCCCGGCCGCAGGCAGCGGTAGACCGTGTTGAACACCGGCAGATCGGGGTTTCCCGCCGCCCGCCGCCCCCGGACGACCCGCCGGTGCAGCTCCCGGTAGGACACGCCGTTCCAGCCGCGCAGCGTGTTCAGCCGGGCCGCCAGCTCGTCGAACGAACCGGCGCCCAGCGGCTCCGGCGGCGCTCCGCCCTCGTCCGGGGTTCGGTCGGGATTCACGATCGGAAAGGGTAGTCCGTGTGGACG
>Ga0307518_10000918_pt1 | contig 21880 bp, 9 predicted proteins | sample 25_EM_MG_FD_203889 | JGI IMG/M metagenome (GOLD analysis project Ga0307518, IMG submission 203889) | Populus trichocarpa ectomycorrhiza microbial communities from riparian zone in the Pacific Northwest, United States - 25_EM | ecosystem: Host-associated > Plants > Roots > Unclassified | place...
CAAATCTCAAACCTTTTCATTTCACTTTCCATAATTAGTAATAATACAATCTATAATTAGAGAAATAGCAAATAAATGAATTTAAATAATTTAAATAATAATCATTAAAGGAGCAAAATTGTTATCATTAACTCATTACAGAGCACTAGCCCCATTACCGAGTAACTAGTCTTTTTTTTTATTATTTTAATGGCACATAATACAATTAATATCGATGCATGATACATTTAAAGAATTTTAATATACAAAAAACTTAAGAAATATTCTTAACAAGAAAAGGTGTAGAGCACCCATCTAAAATTTGTGCTCATGTTGCTGTTCCTTACTACTATTCTGATCTAGATACAAAAAACTTAAGAAATATTCTTAATAAAAAAAAAGGTGCAGAGCACTCATCTAGAGTTTGTGCTCATGTTGTTGCTCTCTACTGCTTTTCTGATATGACAACCTTCCATGTATCAACAGGGTTTAATCATCATCATCACAACAACCATTATAAGTGTTTCATTCCAATTATTATTTAACTAATATTCTCTAATCAACAACAAGAAAACCCTTAAAATCCCACACACAATGAACACTTTCTATATTCATATTCATTCTTATAAGTTTAATTGCTAAAACCCTTGATTTCATAACAATTAAAAAAACAAATAAGGCAAACATTAGGTCCTCCCCTCATTATAAGGAGTTTTATCTTAATAGCCTAACTTAGAGAAATTATAAGTTTCCCTTTGCTTCTCATTTTGGTAATTCATTTTTAATTACAACTAGTCACATTTTAACATATATCCACACACTCAAAATATAATTCGACAAGCCTATTTTTTTATTTCTAATTTGGCTTAAACCTTAAAGATGGTTTTTTGAGGTTTCTATTCAAACTTCCTAGTAACTTAGTCATGCAAATACATCTCAAAATCCTCATTTAACAAAAATATCATATCAATTCAAGGCAATAATTAAATTTTCCTCTATTTACTTAGTTTTAGTCGATTCTTATTTCAAGAGGAACATAAGTTCCTTTCATAATTTTATAAAATTGGCTTCATGGCCATTTATTAAGCATATGAGACAACACAATTAATCACAAATAACATAATAATTCAAGGCACGACTCAATTCTCCCTCTAATTTCCCTTGTTGGTCAAATTGCCTTATAAAGAGGTATGGATTTTTTTTTCCAAAAATCATTTTTAATTTCTCATTAGTCATTCATGTTACACTTTACCAAACATATTTCAATTCAAATATCTCAATAATTTAAACAAATAAAACCCCTTTTTCTTTTCTTCATCCTAGGCTAAAACTAGTATTCAAAAGAAATATAGGTTCTCCTTAAACTTTCATGCAATTGACATCATACTCAATCTTTAAATATATCACCTTATGTTGATTGGTTATGCTTATAAAAGGGATTCATGTTTTCCTTTCAAATTTCTCACTAATTCCATATTATTCATTAGTTATTTATGCCCAATAACATGTTTCTACACAAATATCATCATTCCATACTACTCAACATACAAAAGTCAAAGTTCCATAATGTACACATAACTCACCAAGCTTCAAAACATGTTAGAATCATAAGTAATAATTACATGAGTAGTTCTTACCTCCTAACTCACCAAGCTTCAAAACATGTTAAAATCATAACTAATAATGATATGAGTAGTTCTTACTTCCTAATAGTAAGGAATCAAGAAGAAATTTGCAAGAAAACCCAAGTTTTCTTCACCTTCTTCGCTTTCTCTCTCTAACTTACAATATTTCTCTTTTCCAAGCTTAAAACCCCTTAAAAAACTTGAATCCTCCCTTTCGGTCCTTCTAAAACCTTTGCTTGTCACTTAAACCTAGTTTTTTTTTGGCATTTCTCTCAATTTAATCTCAAAATGGTCTAAGAAAATGAAGGAGACAAACCTCTCCCCTTACTTCTATTGGACAACCCATTTTATGGTCAAATGCGTTATTTTTTTCTCTCTAATTATAGTTTTACCTTATAGTATCTCTATAAAACATATCTGGCTTCTAACCTAATTCTTAAGATGTTGTCAAACTCTAATTGACTTGAAATTTTAACTCAAGATAGGAAAATATGTCAAAAGTGTCGCACCCGATATCGCGGCGGCCCTAAAAATAAATCTTGTGAATCGAAAAAAAGAACAGATATCTGGCATCTTGTTCTTTTAGAGAAAATGTCTTGTTTAAGGAGTCGCCACCTAGTATTATGGTCACTAGGAACCCTAACCAGTCAACAGAGATTTTATGGTACGGGACTGATTACGTAAAAAGAAAGATATTATCACCCTTTAAACGTTCTGACTGAGGCAAACTGCATTGCTGGTTTTGTTTTAAATTGCTAAATGTTTATTAGTTTATGCTATGATGATTTGCTTATAATATTCCTGACTCAGGCGTCAGTGAATATTCGACTACGTATACTTCCAACTCTGGCGTTGGTAAGTATTACGTAACCCAAAACAAAAATGAATGATGTTGCTGACTCTAGCTCTTTAAATAAACCAATAAAAATAAATTTTAATATATGCATGCATATTTTTTTATTATTATTTTTTTATGATTTTTTTGGGGCTGGGCCCAGCTCAGCCCATATGGGCTGGGCTTGACCCAGCCAGCCCGGCCCGGTCACTGGCCCAAGCCAGTGACTGGGCAGTTTTACCCGCAGGCGTGCGTGAGCAGTGTTACAGAAACATGCAATTAAAATGCAGGGAAGGAAAACGCAACTTACCTGTCGCTGCACTTGAAGACGAGGATGACAACTGACCAGCGTTTCTCCTCTCTGTTACTGCTTTTTGTCTACTCCTCTGGTTTTGCTCTTTTTCTCCTGGTTTGCTTCTGTTCGTTCACCTCTGTTTGCGTTTCCAGGTCTCCCTTTTGTTGCTCGTTCCTTCGTGTTGTGTGTTCTTGCTGTTAGCTGCTCGTTCCTCTCCTCTCTTTTTTTTAGCTTCTTCCTCTGGTTTTGGAAGCTGGTGCTGGAGAAGAGGAAGTCAGTGGTGATTCTGTTGTTTTCGTCTGTGGGTTTCTTATTTCCCTGTCCTCCTCTCTGCCTCTGTTCTCAAAGAAAGAAAGAAACGCTCTGGTTCCTGGAACCTGTTGCTTGCAGTTGCAGACGAAGATGACAGTGTAGAAGGGCTGTCCCACCAACACTGCCACTGCCTTCTCTCCTCTGTTTTGTTTTTCTTTTACTCTCCCTTCTCCCTTTTCTTTCCTTACGCTCTCCCTCTCTTTGTTTTCTTTTTTCGTCTCTGTGTTTTTTGTACTATGCCGTTCATGGAATTATTTTTTTCCCGTCCTGGTGTGCATCCCTTCTCTGGCTTTTATAGTCGTAGAATGGCATGCGTTTCCCTTGGTAATGAAGACTCAGGACCGTTATTGCAGGAGTAGTGATGGCAGGGGCATCCGTTTCTCTGGTTTGGTGAGCGGAAGAATACGAACGGTTCTCTTTGAAACGACGCCGTTCGATTGTTAATGGCCATTTGCGTTTTGGTCCTTGAAGTTTTGAAATTTTCGTAAGCAAGCCCCTGGATAAACTTTCATTGGACCCCTGCATTTCAGCACATTTTACAAAACAGTCCTTGGACTCTAATTTGTTGCAATTTTGCCCCCAATTAACCCCAAACTTTAGTATTTCTTCAATTAAGTCCCTGATTTCATTAATTCAATTAATTTCAAAGCTCAATTAAGTCTAAAACTTGTCAATTCTCCAATTAAACCCTTGATTGGATTAATTAAATTAATTTCAAGTTTAATTAAGTCTCAAAACTTATAAATTCACCAATTAAACCCTTGATTGGATTAATTATATTAATTCCAAAGTTTAATTAAACCTCAAAACTTCTAATAATGTTGCCCTTAACCCAAATTTTAATTCATTCTTCATTTATTTTATTTTACTTGTTTTTCATTATTATTATTTTTTCATCATCATTTTTTTTTTATCCTTTTCAGTAAATAAAATAATAATAATAATTAAAATAAAAGGATCAAAATTTGGGTTATGACAAAAAGATACCTTGTAAACTTTTAGTTTGATTCAATAATCAGATTGAAAGCTATGTATAATAAAGTAAAACTGATTGGTTTGTGATTTTTCATCAAAAAATTAAATTTCTTCATTCCATTCTTGCATAAATCACATTAGTCATTCTTCTTGATCCTTGAAACCATTTTCTTATTCCCATAATATGTTTTTTGAAATAGTAATAAGTTCTCATTGGCATAACCAATCAGATGGAAGTGTCACAACATTCTCTTTCCTGTGGTCCAGTATGTGTGCACGGTGGCGTAGTGATTGGACTCCGATAGAAATTTTTCTTTTCCTCCCTCATTTCTCTCTTTTCACCTCGAGTTTCATGCCAACCCTTCCAAAAATTAAATGCATCATATTAATTTGTATTTGTATTGATTTTGGACTTTATTCTTTTGATTGCTATTTGTTTTGCTTTTAATCCTTTTTTAGGTTGATTTCTTTTTTAATTTCATCCCTTAATATTTTATTTTATTTTATTTTTATATCCAATTTAGTCCTTATTCTTTTTTTTTGTTTTTTGTTTTTTTATTATTTTATTGATTTATTTATTTTTTCAATTTTGTACCTCAATATTTTATTTCATTTAGTTTTTGTATCCAATTTGGTCTTCATTCTTTTGGTTGCTATTTTTTTATCCTTTTATTGATTTATTTTATTTTTCAATTTAGTCTTTCATTATTTTATTTCATTCAGTTTTTATATTAAATCTGGTCATCATTCATTTGATTACTATTTGTTTTTTTTTTAATTTTGGATGATTAAGAATTTTGCTTCATGATTTTTTCATGTTTGCCCTCTATGGGGTAATCCTGATCTCATGACCTAAGTCACGGGTTTCAAAAATTAACTTGGTTTAACTTCGATCTTTTTTAGGTCCTTTTTTTAAAATTGATTTTTTTTTCAATTTCATCTTTTGACATTAAGTTATTGGACCTTGAGTTTCGTGATTTTTTATGCTTTTTTTTGTGAGGTTATCCTAATCTCATATCTTAGGTTGTGGGTTAGTCAAGATAATACAGGTTGACTCAAGGTTTCTTTATGTTTTTTTTAATTGATTGTTTTTAATTTTTCCTTTCATCATTTAGTTTGCTTAAGAGTAATTAACCTTCATTGTTATATTTATTTTTTCTATACAGGGTTATCTCAATCTCATGAATAAGCCTCGAATTTAGCATTATAACTTGAGTAGGGTTTTTTTTATATATTTTTTCAATTCATCTTTCAACGTTTGATTTGCTAGTAATTGAGCTTATATTTATTTTTATTTTTCTCTTTATGAGTTTATTTCATTCTCATTCAATTTTTATTTTATTATCAAATAAGATCGTTGAGACCTTTTAAGAATATTTAAAGGGTATCTTTTCATAATATTGGATGGAGTTCATTTTTGGCAAGATGTCATTTTTTCAATTAGTCATTGGCCTTTTTTATTTTATTTTTATTGTTGTTGGCTTTTAAATCATGAGATTATTAAACCTATTTGAATCAATAACTCGGGTCCTAATTTTTTATTACTCCTTTAAAAACACTATCATTATTTAGGCTTTTTTTATTTTAAGAGAAATTCAACACATCCCACGGTATATTGTGAGCCACCTATCTAGTTTGCAATTAAAGCTAATACAATGATAAGTCCTAAATAACCAAGAAAAATTAGAGCAACAAAAAAAATAGTTGATACCTTTCCATACCATTTAAATTGATTTCATTTCTTAAATAATTATATTACAAATGGATGTTTAGATGGACCTTATTTAAATGTTTTTTATTAATTTTATTTTACAAGAAATATGAGTTGTGACTGGAATATCGTTTTGCTAAATATTGCTTGACCTCATAAAATAAAGCGAGAAATAAACATAAAATTTAGCTTTATCAGTACAAAATGCAATAATATAATTCTAAACACATTATAATATAAATTTATTTTCTAATAAACTTGAGAGTCAACATTATATTTTTAGCTTGTACCTTTTAAAACGTGCCAAAACATTGTATATATGCAATTTTATATTTTTTATTATCAAGGTTTTTCTTCCTTATTTGAGAAATTAAATTTCTTGATTTTCATGAAAAAACTTGAACTAAAAATTGTTAGCACTTGGATGAGATTGAATTTGCACTTGGTAATAAAGAAGACATATTTGAATAAAAAAGTTTTGACTATGAAAATTTAAAATTTCCCCGTGATAATTATTTATTTGTTTGTTCTATTCTTAGGCTTAATTAACTTCATAATAATGCTAAAAAGGAGAGGATAAATGTTATTAAAAAAAGAAGAAGCAAACTTCAAATATATTACAAAGCATTATCAATTTTGTACTTAAATTATTTTTTAATAAATTTTACAGTTAAATTGTTTTAATTTCTTAATTAAGCATTTATGTTAAAATATTCAATATCCAGTATAAACAAATATTGACAAAAAGTCTTTAAAATACATGAAAGTTCTTAATTCAAAATTTAAAGTAAAATTGATATAAGAAATTATTTAGAGATACACTGAAACTAGCCATATATTGTATTTTTAAGGTTTGTCCATTAAAGAAATACACAAGAAGGCATACCTTCCTTGAGATGTATTGATACGCTAGTTTAATTAAATTATTTAGATTTATTTATACATTTTAGTATAAAAAGTAACTAGATATCTGTTGTGTTTTGTCCAAATCCGTATATTACTTGGCTTTTCTACCGCCTGAATATTTTCTGCTCGGAAAAAAGTTTTTTTTTTTAACTATCCTTTCCTGTTTACATAAACTCTTACAAACCCTTAAAAAATAAATAAAGTCTAAGCAATTATTATAGGGATCAATTACTACATGAATGAATGTCATAATTTATTAGGGATTGAAAGTTTATAATTTAAAAAGTTGGAGGACCAAACTATATATTTAGTCTCACATTTAGAAAAACCATCTTTTTTGTCATGTTTTTCATTTTAGTCCTTTATTTTTAAATCTTGTTCTTTCTTAATCAATATGTTTTAATTGATCTTTAATTTAGATCGGTATGATAAAAAAATTATAAAAAAAAAGAAAAAGACAAATCGGAAATCCCCTTAACGAGAAAATTAGCCTGTCTTTTAGAATATTTCTTAATGTATTAGAAAATTAACATGGAGACGTCCAATGGACCAATGAAGACTGAAGAGTCTGTACAGGGAGTGAAGCCCAAAATAGCGTACAAGAGCAAAGGTGACCTTTACATCGCCATGGCTAATCTTTTTCTTACCTTCAAGATTTACTATATTTATAATTGAAAATGCGGATGAAATTATATTTTTTTTAAATTAAAAAAATTATTAAATTTATTTTAATTTTTTTAAATTTTTTTAATAGATTAATTTTAAAAATAAAAAAAATATCATTTTAGTATATTTTTAAATAAAAAACATTTTAAATTATAATTATTACCACAACCCTAAACAAAAACAAAAAGTTTTAACAGCACGAAAGACGACCTCTCCTCCTGCTGCAACTAGTGGTTCGGAATCTTTTACGTAGAAGAAGCAAACAAATTGGGGGATACATCAACTTCTCTATTTTTATTAAGGATATAATGACTGTTATTAAACCCGATCAACTTGTTTATTTTTATTAAGGATATAATGACTGTTATTAAACCCGACAAGTTAAACTAGAACTTGGCCTGGTTTGAGTTTTAAAAAAATTAATGATAATTGATTCGGTTAAATTTGTACAACCTTATCTAATATATCTGGTTAAAAACTAATTTAATTTTTATAAAAAAATCAAAATATATTTTTTGATTTTTTATAAAAAAAAATTAAAATAAAATTATTTTAATAAATACGAGTTCACTGTTCAACTCATAACTTATATCATAAATTAAATCATAAACAAATCAGGTGTAATAACTTGTACACAACAAGTTTTGGTTTAATTTTATGGTTTGAGCACTTCTACTAGTAATTGGTAATAAATAATGAAGATCTTCTAATTTGTTGAAGTTCTTGGTTTTTCCTCTCTCTCTCTCTCTCTCTCTCTCTTAAACCTCTGTGAATGATGACAACATTCAAAACATGCCCAGGTTAATTCGAGGGCAGCAAAAGTATAAGCCAATCTGTCTTTCCCGGTGACCTTAGGAAAGTCTAAGGAACCGGTGGTAAACATCCGGTCACAAGCAACGATTGGACTTGTAAAATTTTCCGATCCTTCACTGAATAGCATCAAACGTTCTGTCATCTAACAATTATGTTGCTTTGATTTGGATTTTCCACTAATATTACATTCCATTAAGTTGTTTTCATCATTCTTCCAAAAATAAAATAAAAAAGAAAAAAAAATTGCTTCCATCATGATATACATTTACATGTACATATATAATAAAGTTGTTTTCATCGTTATCATACAACGAAAAACTATTCAGTACATCGGAAATTGCACTCCTTTATATCTCTGACAAAAACATGAAAATCCTATATTTTTTTATATAAAATAATAATGAAATACAATTACTGATGTACACAGTAATTTCTTATAAAACAATAAAAATAAATTAAATTATTAGCATCCGTCAAATAACACATCTTATATATATTAATTATATCCTTAATTAAACAAAGAAACAAAGCGAAATCATGGATATGTATATATATAATCCAAAACCCCATTAATTTTGTCGAGTAGCAATATAGTTAGCAAAATGGTATAATGGGGCAGCCTTGACATGATCGAAGAAAGCAAGACCTTGATTGGCTTCATCGACCAATTGGGCAGCAAATTTCTTGGCCTCGTCTATGCCCATCAGCTTGGGGTAGGTCGCCTTGTCACTCGCCAGATCCTTTCCGGCTGTCTTCCCCAGTTCCTCTGAGGACTTGGTCACATCCAGTATATCATCCACCACCTGAAACAGCAACCCGATAGACCTAGCATATTTCCTAAGTCTTTCGACACTTGTAGCATCTGCACCTCCCATTATCGCCCCACAAACAACCGCTGCCTCTAAGAGCTTTGCTGTTTTATGGACATGAATATACTCCAATGTGCTCAAACTCACTTCTTTACCTTCACTGTCAATGTCCACAATCTGACCTGCCACAAGACCTTTTGATCCAACTGTTGATCCAAGCTCAGCAATGGCTTGGACCACACGGTCCGATGAAACATTCTTGGTGTTCCTAGCTACGTGCTCAAAGGCAAGTGATAGGAGTGCATCGCCAGCAAGAACTGCAGTATCTTCGCCGAATATTTTATGACTTGTGGGCTTACCTCGTCGGAGATCATCGTTGTCCATACAGGGAAGATCATCATGGATTAATGACATGGTGTGGATCATCTCCAGTGCACAAGCCGCTGGCATTGCTAACCCCTCATCTCCTCCCACTAATTCACACGAAGCAATGCATAAAATTGGACGTACACGCTTTCCACCCGCGAGCAGAGAATATCTCATGGCTTCATTGATTTTCTGGGGATGTTGCAAGGGTACTGCCTCATCTAGTGCTTTGTTCACTTGATTTGCCTTGTTGATCATGTACTCCTTAAATTCGAACGCTGGAAAAGAGACCTTCTGTGACTTGTTGCCCACTTCTTGGGATTGAAATGACTGTTTGAAAGATGGGCTTGCAACATAGGTGGCTTGAATTTTCAAGGGCGCAAATTTGAGGTGGCCTAATGGGGTTCTCGGCTGGTTGTTTATGAGGCCATTGATGGGTTTTTTGAGGAGAAGCGAATTGTCATAGAAAGAGATTGTTGTAGAGAAGGCCATGACTGAGATGTGATTTTGGGAGAAGGTCAGAGGGACTATTAATGAGATAGGTTCTCAAGAGGATTGTTGATGATGAGTGCTGTATTTACATGGTAGAAGATGACTGGAAAAGATGCTGATTTAGCATGGCTTCTAAGTAATGATTATTCCTTTTTATATGGCTTTGGACCCTTGTGACAGTACTCTTGGCTTCATTCGCATGCTCCTAAAGGCATCAAAAAGTTTGGTTTTAATTTTTTTTATTATTGAGATTTGGAATTTTATTATAATTAAAATATGATTGATGATTATTTGCTTATGCTTTAAGGGGAAGGCTGTAAAAAACTATCTTTTTTATGAATATATTAGTTAAGATATCATAATTTCAACAGAATGATCTAGTAATTAAGAAAGCCTTTTCATTCCCTTTTCTTGATATCCTCTCCTAAATTTCCAAGAAAATTTTTTTGTTTAAAATTAAATTTTTTATGTTTTTAAATTGTTTTGAAATACTAGTATTAAAATTTATTTTTAAAAAATAAAAATAATATTATTTTAATATATTTTTTAACAAATCGCTACTCGTTCTCAAACATCCTTTAAATCTGAATACTAAAATCTAAGAAAAACAGTCAATTATTCTGAATGCACTGAAGATGCAATGCAGTTTTAGTTTTAAGATCGTCTAAAATAACAGGTATTTAAGAGTGTAGTTGCGATTGTTTTTCAAGGTGTTTTTCATTCAAAAATGCATCAAAATAATATATTTTTTATTTTAAAAAAATTATTTTTAACACCAGCGCATCAAATAATTTGAAAACACCAAAAAAATATTAATTTAAGTAAATAAAAAATTAAATTTTTTTTAATTTTTTTCAAAAATATTTTTGAAACATAAAAATAAACAACATCTTAATCTTAATAGACACGAAGAACTATAATACATTAATTAGAATTTTGTTATCAGTAAAATCCAAACAAAAAAAAATGTTCATTTATTTTGGAGGCTGGTCAGCATCTCTCCTACATTTAAAACGTATCAAAGTTGTTGTTTTCTTTCTATGAATTATTGCATGGAGAAAGAGAGAAAAAACACGTAAATGTAGACAATTGCTGAGTGAACGAACCACCTGCACTGCATTCTTCTTCTTTTAAACGAGATACACTCACTTACTTTTTGACACCACGATAATTTGGATTGCAAATTATCAAGTTTCTGTTTTTTTCTTTCTTCATGAGTTGACTTGTTTTACTGTTTAAGAAATTTATTGATTTCTTTCTATTTTAATAAGATTTTTAAATTATTATGCAGAGTATACCAAATAACTTTCCAGCATGTTAATAATTAGTAACAGACTAGACACTTAGCTTGCACCGTACTGTACGCAAGATCAATTTTTAAAATCCTAAAAAATAATATTAAAATGTCATAAAGCCAAAAAAAAATCTGATGTGTGTGAGATGAAATATTTTAAAGCAATAAAATATATGAATATATATATTTTAAAAATATATTAAAATAATAATATATTAGATTAATTTGTAATCATTAAGGTTAATCAATGAATTCTATTATTTAAGGCATATGACATGATACCATAATAATATAATAGAATATAAATCAAAATAAAAAAAAAATTTAAAATCCTAAAAAATAATATTAAAATGTCATAAAGCCAAAAAAAAAAAAAACTAATGCGTGTGAGATGAAATATTTTAAAGCAATAAAATATATGATTATATATTTTTAAAAAATATATTAAAATATGATATATTAAATTAATTTATAGTCATTAAAGTTAATCAATGAATCATGATACCATAATAATATGATAGAATATAAATCAAAATAAAATAAAAAAACTCATTACAAATCAACTAAATATTATAGTCTCGATATTGAAACAATATTCGATTAAAAATAATAATTCAAGTAAATATAGATTGTGGCATATATTATGTCGCATGTTGATAGTGTTTTTAATATAAAAAAAAATATTCAAACAATAATGTTATTTTTAAAGAAAAAGGAAAATTTAAGACCCAGGTTATTCATCTACCATGATTTAATAAACCTGATTAAGGTCGTTCTTGACCGTCGTGAGTCACCACAAATTTTGTTTGAATATGACTGAGTGGTTTACTCATTGCACACACTAACTTTTATTTTAAAATTATATATATATATATATATATATATATATATATATATATGTTAAAATATCAAATCGATATTTTCTATACATAGCAAAATAAAAACAAAAAGAAGATAAAAGTAAAAAAAACACAGTGTCCAATTAAAGAAATCTTCCCTTAAGGCTAATTAAATTTTACCAAATTGTGTTATGAAAAAGTAAAAATCCAAACATACTCTTAATACTATTGATAGAGTTTTTCTTTTAATAACAATAATGTTTTAGATTGTGGTTGTGGTTGTTTTTTAAAATATTTTTCGTGTCAAAATGCATCAAAATGATATTTTTTTTATTTTTAAAAAATTATTTTTAAGATCAGCGTATCAAAACGATCCAAAACATACAAAAAAATTAAAATTTTTATGGAATACGGTTCAAACCGCGTTCCTAAGCGGTGCTAAGTTGTCACCGATTATTTTCATTCACCGAAAATACTGATTTACCCCCAATAAACAAATGAGTTCTCACACTATTCTGATCAATAATGTTCTCTCTTATGTTGCAGTGCTTTTGTCGTATGAATTAGTTTCTGTTAATCTTTAACTCTGTTGTAAGAACATAAAAATTGATAACTATACTGATAGGAGGAGTTAAAATCTAAGTAAAACGACTTTGTTTTAAAAAATAAAAAACAATGTAGTTCAAATGATTATAAAAATAAAAATAATATTATTTTAAATTAACTTGTTTAATTTTATAATTTAGATTTTGAATTTAATGATGATATGAGCTGGATTTTATAATTATGGTTTAAAGAATAAATAATCAATGGACAAGAAAAAATAAAAAACTAACAGTGGAAACATCTAGTTTTTTTTTCCAGAGATTTAACGGATTGAAACATTTTATTGGTGGTTTAAAGAGTGTTTGAAAACGTAGCTCAATCCGTGTTTTTAAAAAATTTAATTTTAAAAAAAAATTAATTTTTTTATGTTTTTGATTTGCTAATCTCAAAAATAATTTTTAAAAAATAAAAAATATTATTTTAATATATTTTAACATGAAAAATACTTTAAAAAACAAATACACTCTCAAACAGGTTTTTAATATCTTTTAACTGTGCTTTATATTTATTTAGTTTGGTGAAAAAACTAATTTTTCCATTTAAAAATCAATTAAATTTAAATACTTGAAATGTATTCTTAGCAAATGCTTAAAATTAGATTAGATTTTTATAAAATCATTAATTCAACAAAATCTATAGGTTATAAAGTTGGATAAAGTTCAAGCAATTATAAAATGAAGAAATGGGAGATTTTTTTTGTAAAACAACAGCTCTTTAATTAATGAAATAGAAACTAAGAACATTTGATAAAACACTAAGAAAATTTCAGCTCATCTCATATGATATAAAAGTAATTTTAAATGATACGAACTTATGTCGAATGATATAAAATAAGATTTTAAATGAAAATAAATGCATAAATATTTGTTTTTTTCCCAACTTAAACGTTACTTCCCGTGCATACCCATTGAAAAGGGACAATGGTGACAAAACCATTCCCATAAAGCTGCTTCTATAAATCTTTTGAAAACACAGGTGAATTTGTATTTTTAAAAAAATTAATTTTTTTTTGTTAAAAATTTTTTATATATATTTTTAATTATTTTGATGTGCTGATCTTAAAAATAATTTTTAAAAAATAAAAAAATTATTTTAATATATTTCATGAATAAAAAATACTTTAAAAAATAACTGCAACCTAAACAGCCCTATTTCGAACTAATCACTCTTTTTATTTTAATATTCTCTTCATTAGACAAATCCAATTTTATTTGTTATTAAATCCGAATGCATGCTTGACTAGATAGTGTCCGAACTCTGAAATAATTATTAGTTGGAATATAGTATATAGTTGACCAGAATGCGTGCTTGACTTGTTATCACAAGTCAAAGTATTAAACTTGATTTGGCTTAGAACTCAGATTATGAGTTATATAGCTTAATCTGTATTGATTTTAATTAACAAAAAATAATAACATTTCAAGTGTGTTTTTTTATAAAAAAAAACTTTGTTTTGAAAATAAATCTTAAAAAAGCTAAATCATATTTTAACTGGGTTATATCAAATTTAATCTTACTTAATTTAATTTAAATGGTTAACATGTCATTAAATTGACCAATAAAACATAATAGATTTAATAATACCCGTAAAAAAAAAAGAGAAAAAAAGCAGGATCTTTTGATTATTCGCACATGAACAAAATCCGAAGATACTGATTTTGTATAGGACAACCAAATCCACTTGGATGTGAAATTTTATCACTGTGTTTATCATTGTGGTAAAAATATTGTCCGTTAAAAATTTAAATTTGAAATTTATTTAAAATTAATTAATTATATATATATATATATATATATATATATTTAAATTATTTTGATGTGAGTATATTAAAAAATAATTATTTTTTAAAAACAATATTTTAATATATTTTTAATTAAAAAATTCTTTAAAAAACAACATTTACAATACTAATAAACATGCTATACATGAGAACTAGATGTCATGCCCGCATGCTGTCGAAGGCTTATGACATGTCTCTGCGTTGTCGTGAACTTATAAAAAAAATAAAAAAAATTATACAGAGAAAGACTATTGCAATCTACGATATTTTCAAGAAAAAACTACAAAAATAATTTTAGAAAAAAAACATAAAAAAAGCGAAAGGAAAAAAACCCATGTAGGAAACATTGTAGCAATCTATAGTGTTTTGTGAGGAAATATACAGTTATAATTCTCAACTAGCTCAATATTAAAAAAATAAAATTGACAGATAATTTTAAAAAAATTCATAACAAAAAAATATATGGGGAATGACTGTAGCAATCCACAGTGTTTTAAAAAAAAAATACGAAGCTAAATTCTCAATCAACTTAATATTAAAAAAAATAGAAGTAACAAAGACAGTTTTGAAAAAAATCATATAAAAAAATCATAAAAAAAAGGAAAAAAAGAAGAAAAAAAGACCCATGTAGAGAAATACTATAGCAATCCATAATGTTTTGTGAGGAAAACTACAGTTGTAATTCTCAACCACCTCAATATAAAAAAAAATTTGACAAAGATAATTTTGGAGAAAATCATAAAAAAAAACACAAAAACCATGTGGGGAAACACTGTAGCAATCCAAAATGTTTAAAGAAAAAAAATACAAAACTAAATTCTTAACCATCTCAATATTAAAAAAATAAATTCAACAAAGATAATTTTAGAAAAAAAACATGGGGAAAAAACACTGTAGCAAAGCAAAAACTATATGGAGAAACACTGTACCAATCGACAATATTTCAAAGAAAAAAACTATAAAACTAAATTCCCAACCAGTTTAATAGTAAAAAAATAAAATCAAAGATAATTTAAAAAAACATAAAAACAAAAAAATAAAAAAAAAGGATAATTTTGGAAAAAAATGAAAAAGAAAAAGCATGTGGGGAATGGAAAAAAAAAAAACATGTATATTCTCTTTCCCATAATGATTATAAATTGAAATGCATATGAGATTAGAAGTGATTTATTCATTGAATGTACTAAAACAATTATGATATTAAAAGAAAAGGGAAAACATATCATATCTTCAAAGCAGATTTTTTTTCCGAGCCTTTTTCTTTATGTACAAAAAAGCCCTAGCTACTACACTTAGAATCGTTCACGGACGAATCTTAAATTACAGAAAATTAACTTGGTTTAATCTAATTTTTTTTTATTATATAAAAAAGATAAAAATAATATAATTTTTTAAAAAATTTAATGAGTTTGATTGAGTTTTTACTAGGTTTTTCATGGGTTAATCCAATCTTGGATTAACCTAAATTATTAATGGGGTTATATTAGATTAATTCTTCTATATTTTACTAAAATCTAATCTAACCTAGGCCCTAAATCATCTACATTAGGAGCCAACTTATCGGACCGGGATTTAAAACAACCAGACAAGAGTACCGTCACTCAACTTCCTCAATCTCATCCTTAACATCTTACCCATCTCCTAATCTTGTACCAAAACATGTTATCAACAAGGTCCATAAAGTTCTGAAGTTTTTCTCAATCGACCCCTGCTATTGTTATCATTAACTGTTTTGCCATTTCTCTCTGAAAAAGTTCCTATTGGATGATAATCTAATAGAAAATATCAAAGGAAGGACCAAACTGAGAAGTATAAAATCTTAGGAACCCTATAGACAAGCTTCCTACTCTTAGGATGAAATAAGAATTAATCACAATAGAAGGGACTAATATGACGTTTGACCGAATTCAATGTGACAGAAAACATGATCCACTTTTGTTTCTCTTTCCCTCTCTTCTCCACTCCTCTCCCTCCCTTGACAGGGTTTATCTCTTCCCTTCACTTCTCCAAAAGCCACCATCTTTTACACACAATCCCATAAAAAATACGATACTTCTAATGAGACTCTCTTCTTCATTTCTCCTATCTTCTTGTTCCCCTGCCCACAGGCTCAATCCTCTTCTCTTCTCTAAACGACGCCGTTGCCCCATCAAACTCTCTCACTTCCGTTTCAATCTTCTCACCAAACCCAGATTCTTTACAGGTGATTCCATTGTTACTAACCGTAAAATTTTTATCTTTTTAAATTTTAAACTTTGAATTCTGAATTGGGACTATAAAGTTTGAAACTTGGGATTGTGTGAAGTTTCAAAATTTGATTTTGTGTGTAATAGAAAATGGGTTTTTGTTTTTGTTAATTAACATCTGCTTTTAGTTCAGTTTGAGAGAAAATTGAGATTATAAAGTCTGAAACTTCTGATATTGACTGTAGTCTAATGTGATCAACGGCTGGTAATAATCAACTGTATTGAGTGTCGACGTGATTAGTAGGATTTTAGAATATCAATCCAATTAGTTGTTCAGCTGGTGAAAAGATTAGCTGTAACTAAAAAAGGTGTGATTGTTGTAACAAATTTGGCAAAGTAGAATACAATTCAGAGTTTACTTTTCTCTCTAGTTCTTTCTTTCAAAACCATAACTGTCAAGGGATGAAATCGCTAAGTTCTTGAAAAAATTGTACTGAAGCGAGGATCGAAGGGTGAAGTAAAGCTGTAATAACGGTGGAAGGTAGGGTTCTTGAAAATCATGTGAAGCGTATCGAAGCCTGTTAGAGCATCTCTTGATTGCTTTGGATAACTAACTATGCTAATAATTTGAAAATGTTAATTTATGTATAGAAATGTAGTTTTATATGTTAGTTTGTGAATTTGTTGAATAGAAATACGAAGGAATTTAATACTTGTTTCGTTTTAGTGATAAAACTGGATTTTGTTGAAGCTATATTTTAATTTTTGAGTTTGTTTATAGAACTATTTTTGGTAGCTTAATAGCTTTTTTATTGCTTTTTAGTTGCTGTTTCTGCAACAGAAAATGGTGTATTTACTTCCCCAGAAATCGCAAGGTCATTTGATTTTTCTTCAGAAGAACGAATTTACAACCGGTACTGTTTCTTTGACCATACTCTAATTTCATCTTACATTCTGTAAATATATTACTTGATAGATTTTTCATATGCAAATGGTGCTGTGCTTCTTCTAAACGTGTCTTAGCATATGTTCATTCATGGTAACATCATCTAATTGTTGGATGCTAGGTGGGAATCTCAAGGATTTTTTAAGCCAAGTTTTGACCGGGGGAGTGATCCTTTTGTGGTTTCAACAGCTTTTGAGCCACCGCTCAGCTAGGGTGTTGGGGGTGGGGGGGGGGGGGGTTGCCTCACATTAGCTTTTTGCCCTCCAAAGAACAAAATATCAACTGCATGTAGAGTGCAGACACCTAGTTTGTCTCCTAGGCCATCCTTCTAAATGGTAGGTGGAAATTATAACTCACTATGGACATTACACTCCTGTTGATGCACTTCTTATCTATTATTTGATCATTGGATGTGGTTACGTAGTTGTTGCTTTTAAGAATTGTTCTAACTTTCGCTTCATTTTTGGTTAATGAATCAGTTATAGTGAAAAATGGTAGCTGTAGCTGTAGTTGCTATTTATTCGGCATGCAGAGAAGATGTTTGAAGCTTTCTTCAAAGAATAAAAAAGGAAAAAAAGTGAATACCATATCTTTCTGGTTCAAATATAGGGATACAATAACTATGCAAATGAGAAAAAATTTGATTGTAAGATATAAGTGATACAACATGGAATGATTGTCTGAATATAATCATCTAAGGCTTATAGCAAAAGAAAATGCTATAGAGGCCCCTAAACTGCTGACTATATTCTGAATGATGAAGAATTCTGGAGATACATTATTCTTGAAAGTTCCTTGTCTTAAGGAAAGCAAATTTTAAAACCAACAACTAAAGTTAAGATGCATGGATGGAGTGTGTTTATGCACAAGAACACCAATTTTATCAATCACTCTTTTGACTTTTCTGTGAACTTTTCTCTTTGCATATCCCATTAATACTCTGCATCAATGATATGAGAGGCTTTTTTAGCCATCTCATTCTATGTCATCAATGCCATTTTAAATTTCTCCAGAACACGGTATATGCAGAGGATATTACTTTTTTACAGACTTACAACTGCATGATAATGTGCTCTTGATTCTTTTTTAATCAATTTGGAGAACCGAGTTTGAGAAATATTAAGTGGTGTTCTTATTGTATATCACAATTACATTTACATTTTGCCAGCTGTCTGTCTTACTAGTATCGTGTATCAAATCTGCTACCTTTTGAATTTTTTTTTTAACTTGGTAATCTTGTTGGTTAGGATATCATGGTTAGATACAATCGCATGAAGGGAAGACCAACTCTGTGGCTTCCTGGTACAGATCATGCTGGTATTGCAACTCAGGTTTGTTTATGGACTGTCTGTTTATACTGATATTAGTGTATTGACTGATTCTCCTTTTGGGTTGTTTTTAACAGAAAAAAAGTCCATTTTTCACTTAAGCCTTCCATAAAACTATTATCAATATTGGAGATTTCCTTTAACTTTGTTTCCCTAACTCTTTAGTTGCATTTCTTGGAGAAATGAAGATCCCCTCTTAAACTGTTTATATAGGGATCGTATTATATTAGATTTGACTTTTAGGGTATTGATTTTCAGTCTTTCCACTACTTTTCTTGTTGCTTATGTTTTTGGCAATAAGTTTCTGATGAAGTATTGCTTGAATTGCTTGTGTGTTTTGAATTCTCTTTTTGAATAAATGTGCTTCTTTTCTCAGTTGGTTGTAGAAAAAATGCTTGCATCTGAAGGAATTAAGAGAAATGATCTGAGCAGAGAGGAGTTCACAAAACGAGTTTGGGAGTGGAAAGAGAAGTATATACCCCAAACTCGCCCCTGTTTTTTTTCCTTTATGGGATCTATGTTTTCTGATTGACCAAGCATTACCTTCTTCTGTAGTTCACAAAACACACACCTGTTTCTTTTTTTTTCAGCTTTCAATTTCTTGCCATGTGTTTCGGATTCCAAATAAATTGATAGACCACATGTAATCAAAAGAGTAGTTTCAGTAGTTTTGCTGAATTTTGAAGGTTGCTGTTATTATTCAACCTTCAAATTGCTTCTACTGTTATGTTTTGCAGTAGTTTCAGTTATCAGTGCATCCCACTTCCTATGGTGTTTTTATGATTTCTTGTCTTGTTATGCTTTTAGATATGGTGGAACTATTACAAATCAGATTAAGAGACTCGGCGCTTCCTGTGATTGGACTAGAGAGCATTTCACCCTTGATGAACAGCTAAGTCTTAAGGCAGTTTTCTTACTGGCAGAAGTAGAACAGTGGCCAATCTAGAAAACTGTATCTGAGTGGGGATAGTTTATGGGTAGTGTTAAATTGCTAGCAAAGGGTGCCACATCTCTCTCTCTCTCTCTCTTCTGGTCTTTATTTGACTTCCATTTGGAGAGCTCTTCATTTAATTGTGCCTGAAAAGCACTTTTGATATGCTTAACTGCATTTATCAGATAATCTTTTATTCTGACACCATGCCTTCTAATTTTGCAGAAGCTGTGATTGAGGCATTTATCAAGCTTCACGAGAAAGGTCTAATCTATCAAGGTATTGAACTTTTTGAGCTCTTTTTTTTTCCGACTAAAGGGGAAAGGGGGGGATCCATGTTCTTGCAGTCTGATCCTGGTTACAAAGTTATACCTGTTCATTGGTGCTAAAGAGTAGGGGGCTGCTTTCTTCTTCCTTCTTTTTTTCAATTTCTAGGCTTTCAGTTTGTGTATTTAACTATGCACTGTATCCTATATTTAGGATATTAAACAGTCGTTTAGTTATTGTGATAAGTGGTTCCCTAAATTCATGTTTTCTTCTAGGCTCTTACTTGGTTAACTGGTCTCCTAATCTGCAGACTGCTGTTTCAGACTTGGTATGCTATTTTTGGATTCCAGCCTCAATTGATTTTCCATTATTGTTACAAATAATATAGTTTGACATAAGTTCTTTTTATTTGTGCTTAGGAAGTAGAATATTCTGAAGAACCTGGCGCTTTATATCACATCAAGTATCGAGTTGCTGGACAGTAAGTTTTGGAGATTTACGCTTGTACTATTTCTTTATTTCCTCTGTAAGTATATGATGTCTAGCAGATCTTCAATGAAAATTAGTACCACTTTGTTTTTACTCATATAACATATTCTTGACTATCTGGGTACAGCGTTAGTGCTATGTGAACTTGTCAATGTTGCCACAGCTTACTAGAAGATTGCTTCTGTATGCATATTGCAATTTTTATATTTCTTCCTTTTGTAGGAGTGACTTCTTGACAGTAGCAACAACACGGCCTGAGACTTTATTTGGTGATGTAGCTATTGCTGTGAATCCCAAGGTAGGGGCATTTTATGTAATCTACATGAACTCTTTAAACTATTATATCAGGATGCAAATAACAAATTTTTTGGATTGATTATTTAGATCCTTAATTTAAGGAACATGCCTTATCATTATATATAGGTTAATAAGTACCAACATGGTGTTAAGCTATCCAAAAATTTGATAATCTTTATGATTAGAAGCTTGTGAAACATTGACAATAATTTCATTTCATCTAATTCATACCTGCCATTATCACTGAAAAAAAGAGAGATAACTATCAGCTAATTCTTATTATTGTTTCAAGATTTTTGAAGATCAGACAGTATGGTGTTAATGTTCATTGTGACAAAGCATGCAAGCCCTCTAACTAAACCTCAGGGCTTTCATTCTGTAATTTCAGTGTGGACTTTATTTACTGAATCATTTTGTGGTAAAGCATATCCACACATTCTTTAGTCACAGTATATCATTGTATTTAATAGAAAAAAAAGAAGATGAAATAGGTGTAGCAGTATTCTCTTTCTAGCGGTATAGCTGAACCACCTGCATATATAAACTACTCATGGTATGTACAGTTTGGGCGTGGCTCAGATATCATAAAATCTCCTGCCATTTAGTTGGTTGTGTGAGTGTGTGGTACATGCTCTTATATGTATTCTTAGGAGATTCTGGCAAATTCTGACAGCTCAATATATTATATATTTGATAAGCAGGATGACCGCTATTCTAAGTTTATTGGAAAGATGGCAGTTGTACCCATGACATATGGCCGCCATGTACCTATCATCGCTGACAGGGTAAAAGATGCTTTTCTGATACTTGTTGCATTTTGCTTTGTTGTCTGTGTTCATGATATTTTTTCCTTGGGAATTCCCCATAGTGCATGTTTATTATTGAATTTTATGTCAACCATGTACTTTTAATCTGGACTTCTGTTCCTTAAAGCAAGTTGAAAATTCAGGGAAATAACCTGGTTGCTATTTTGGCAGCATGTTGATAAAGACTTTGGGACTGGTTTGTTGAAAATAAGCCCAGGACATGATCATAATGATTACTATCTTGCTAGAAAACTTGGTCTCCCTATACTTAATGTGATGAACAAGGATGGGACCCTTAACGAGGTTGCTGGATTGTACTGGTGAGA
>Ga0307518_10000919_pt1 | contig 21879 bp, 8 predicted proteins | sample 25_EM_MG_FD_203889 | JGI IMG/M metagenome (GOLD analysis project Ga0307518, IMG submission 203889) | Populus trichocarpa ectomycorrhiza microbial communities from riparian zone in the Pacific Northwest, United States - 25_EM | ecosystem: Host-associated > Plants > Roots > Unclassified | place...
CGAAGGTGGTTTGGCGTGAGGATGGCTAGGTTGAAATCTTTTGTTTTCTGGCTCCAACATCTGTACCATGCACTAGATCTTATTTCTTCTGTCATTCTACATGGTGTGCCTGCCTATTTGTGTGTTTTCAGACTGCTATTGCAGTATTCTGATACTTCCTCCTATGCTGGGTTTTTTTATTTTTTATTTTTTTACCTCACCCTCAACTTACATTCTTGATACTATGATTTGGTTTTGACTTGTTCAGACTATTTGTGTTATCAACGGGTTCTGACGCTCATATTAAGTGTATTCTTTTTTCCTAATCAGTTTGGTCTTATGATTGCTAAATGAAATGGCAGGGTAGCACAAACTTAGAGGCTATTCAAATTATCAAGAAGCCTGGAGGTTCACTAAAGGATTCCTTCTTAGATGAAGGGTGGGTACATCTACTTATAAGAATCTTGTCATGTTATTGAAGTTCCACTGCATGGTGCATATTTTTTTTTTGTCTATAATAAGAAAATGAATGGGCATTTCTAATGCCTTTGCACATGAATTTCCTGTCTTGAGTGCTAAAATGAGCATTCTTTTACTGTAATATACTTCGGAAGTTCTTTGCAAGTTTTGTTAGTGCTGCATGCCCTTGTAGATGCTTCTATTTTTGTTTGCTAATGCCCTTCTAGCAGGGTTCTCATTTAGCTAGAAAACATTGGCTGTAATGTCCTTGTGTCTATTAATAATGCATTGACATGTGATAAATATTTTTGCTTGTTTTAAATGATTAAATCGGTCTTGTGCTTGTTCAGATTTATTCTTGACAAGAAAATCGGTGTTGGACAACCAAAGCGAATAGAGAATGCAAAGATTTTGGTGGCCAATACTGCAATGGATACAGACAAAGTAAAAATCTACGGGGCACGTGTTCGTGTCGATTCAATGTCCAGGGTTGCTGAAATTGAAGCAGCTGAGAAGCAAAAAATGAAAGAAAAGGTGGATAAGATAATAGCACATGGAATTAACTGCTTCATTAACAGACAACTGATTTACAATTTCCCTGAAGAACTCTTTGCAAATGCTGGAATTCTTGCAATTGAGCATGCTGATTTTGATGGAATTGAACGTCTTGCTTTAGTGACTGGTGGTGAAATTGCTTCAACATTTGATAATCCAGAGTCAGTTAAGCTTGGTCACTGCAAGCTTATTGAGGAAATTATGATTGGTGAGGACAAGTTGATTCACTTTTCAGGTGTTGAAATGGGTCAGGCATGTACTATAGTACTGAGAGGTGCAAGGTAATATTTCTTTCCAGCTTATAGAAAAGTATTATGCAGTTAATGCTGGAAAATATGTTAACTTTTGGGTCTTTGGGATTTTAGCCTGAGCTTTTGCACTTCGTATATTGATTGTGATGTCCCGTAGCTGCTATTTAGCAATTAGGACAAATGCAACTATCTTTTTGTGGAATTTGAGTTTGTTAATGATATAATAGAGTTTGATGGCATGGCTCATACTGACATGGCAACTCTGGTTGGTGTGGTTTTGTTTCCCTAGGCTTGAAATATAATCCCGATGTTTCACTTGTAGAGAGGGGGAAAAAACTCTGGAGTGGAAGTTATCTGCTCTTACTTCACCTCAAATGCCTTTTGACGTGTTTATATTTTTTTGCAGCCGTCATGTGCTTGATGAGGCGGAAAGGTCCCTGCATGATGCCTTGTGTGTGCTGTCTCAGACAGTCAACGACAGCAGGGTTCTACTTGGAGGTGGATGGCCTGAGATGGTGATGGCAAAGGAAGTCGATGAATTAGCTCGAGTGACTCCTGGGAAGAAGTCCCATGCTATTGAAGCATTCTCAAGGGCTCTCATTGCAATTCCTACTATCATTGCAGAAAATGCTGGTTTGGACAGTGCAGAGTTGGTTGCACAGCTTCGGGCAGAGCACCACAAGGAGGGGTGCACATCAGGAATTGATGTGATATCTGGATCTGTAAGTGCTTCAATAAAAACTTCATTAAAAGCAAGTTTTAAGAGACATTATTATAAGCTGTGGTCAACTGGCTAGCTGAGTATTTAGTAATAGTTTGTAATCCAATCTACTCTGTTGGCCCAGTTTGTTGATTCCTGGCATCTTTTAAATCATTGCAGATAGGAGATATGGTAGAGCTAGGCATTTCTGAAGCATTCAAAGTTAAGCAGGCTGTCCTGCTCTCTGCAACTGAAGCTGCTGAGATGATCCTTAGAGTGGATGAAATCATCACTTGTGCTCCACGCAGGAGAGAAGATAGAATGTGAAATTGGGTGGATCCTTGGCTGCACAAAGATATCTGCTGTGACGCATCCCATCCTGGTTTTGAATTTTCCATGCTCAAGTTTTACTTTGATATTATTAACTGCTGAACTGTTTTGGCTTTTATTATTTGTTGTGCTGTGAAGCTTTTGTTTTCGAAGTTAATAGCAATGTAATTGGGGTGTTAGCATAAGGACTGAAGAAGATGATAATTCAATTTTGGTTATGTACTTTTAGGAGAACATAGCAGATTGTAGAATGCCCGACCATACTGTACCAAAACAATGTTTCCGAGAAAGAATATTTGGTTTTTCCTTGTTTGGTTTGCTGAAATAAGCCCTAGACCTAAGTAAACAATTGTCGAGAATCTAAGTATCACAAAATAAGCTATGGTAATGGAGCTAAATACATGAATATTTCAAAATGCCAATAATCTCATCTTTTCTCCGAGGAATTCAAACTCGAAATGATTTACTGCGGAACCAGTTAGTGCAAGAAAATAAAATAAAAATATCCCAAGAAATTCTCTATCAATTAAGTGCTTAACACGGACTGTACTTGATCGCTGTGGGATATTTAACCAAAGCAATAAAACTAATGAGGAAGGATTAAAAGATTTTGGTCTGATTCTACGATCAGGTTTAAGGAATTGTTTTTTAACTGTTTCCTATTTTTGGTATAGAATATAACACCTGCACTTCAACACGGCTAAATTGGATATGAGGCTTCTATGTTTTTGTATATATATTTTTTTAACTCTAAATTGAAAAGTCTATGTATAATTAAATAAATCGAGAATTATACATGTTATTAAATAAAAAAAATCATTAATAATAAATGAAGATGAAAATAAAAAAAATTAAAAGACATTTATAGATCAAAATTATTTTTTTATTTAATTAAACAATAATAGAAATAGACACACATAAAATTAATTGAATAAAATAAAACAAAATAAAACGAAGAAAAATGTTAGGTAAGGTTGTGTATATTAGAAATATTATTCAAAAATATATATTCTCTATTTATACAATACATAAAAAGAAAAAAAAAATTATAGATGAATTATAATAATCTCTTCAAAAACTAAATGTATACAAAAAAACTAAAAAATATCCCCTATTTAAAAGAGGCTAAATAAACAAAATAAAAAAAGAAGGGATATTAATTTAAATCTAAATTTTAAAAATTATTTTGAAGAAAACATATAAAAAAAGCTTACAAAAAAATATTAAAAAAAGATCAGACACTGTTGGGTTTGGCAAGTCAAGCCAATGCACCTAATCTATTTAGTAATGGCTTGCGTGCTTGGGCCCTTATTTTTTTATGGCAGATGTGGTGGGTAAAATCGTGACTATTTATATAAATCCAAAAACCTGCTGATAAGTCAAGCAATGCTTTGTCTGATTTTGTCTAGATTTTTTCCACGTGGTGGTTAGAAAATTAGAATTGAAGATTTTTTTGACCTAAAAATCTATTTTGGCCTAAAATATCTAGAAAACATTATAGGCACCTTGACAAATTCATTAATGGCCTCAAAAAAAGGTTCAAAAACTCGAAATCAATCTGAAATAAAAAATCTTCTCGACTTTCGAGGTAAGAAAAACACTTAAGTTGAACTTCACCTATCAAATGAAATCTTTTGACATAAAAATCGATCGTTTTGATGATCGGAATATGTGTTGACGACATTTCTCTCTCTCTCTCTTTCTATCTCTCTCTACAGCAGGAATCAAGCGATCTCTATCTCTTTCCTCTCTCAAACCATAGACTAAAAGGTAACAAAAATAAACTTATGTGCTAAAATTGAATTGAAAAAAAATTAAAGGACTAGATAGGTGTGCTATGTGAAGTTTGAGGATCAAAGTGAATTTTTTATGAGAACTTTGAAACCATTACTTATTTATAATATCTTTTTTTATTTTGGTCCTTGTCTTTCAATTTTATTCTTAATTAACAAATTTATTTCAATTATCTTTTAATTTAACTCCAAAATGATGTAATAACGCGAAAAACATTTGAGGATCAAAACAAGAAAATCATGAATAGTAAAATATCATAGAGTGAACGGCAGAATTACAGTAAATAAAAAAGAAACCTGTTTTCTATAAAGCATATTTAGTGAGATAAAAAAAAAAGAATTGATTTCTAGTACATTTATTTTTTACAGATTTGAAAAGCTTCGGGATTTTTGGCTTAATCTTTCCAAGACTGTTCTCTCTTTGGGCAAAAATTGCTTTTAAAAGAAAGGAATTGAAATGAACACAAATTGCTTTTAAAAGAAGGCACAACAACGACGCATTCTAATCTTTGTTCTCTCTTCGGGCACAACCAAGAAGCTTTGCAATATTTATGGAGAGTTTTACCAGGAAGAAAAATGGGTTTCAACTTGAAGCGCAAGAGGCAGCAACGTTTGGAGACCTCAAATTTGTAGATCAACTCTATCGATTCCTTCCTCGATTGTTTCAGTCGAGACTTCTGGGCGTCTTCGATTTTACCTCGTGTCCGCATCAACGTGCACGGAGGACCATTACATGGACTCTGCTTTGACCAGGACTGTTCAAAGATATCATCGATTGGCTGCTGACTCCATTTTGGAGTGTAAAACAGTGTTCTTAGTAATTGAAACGCCTTCAACTTTGACACTTTCAACGTATACTTTGATGGAAAGAGGGTGGGTGATTCTGTCATTAAAAAACATTGCATTTATTTCATTCAAATCTTCTGTATGCATTCATTCTAGATATTACTAGTAGATTATTTGTATGCGCTTACGCTACAAGTTATATTATTATTATTTTTTTAATAGAAGTCTTTTTTTAATAAATTTTATTTTAAACCAGATTGATGTGATATAATTCACCAAACTTTAAGGATGTAAAGACAATTGGAGGATAATGAATAAAAATATAGTTTGAATAAAAAATTATATATTTCAAAATGACTTATTTTTTAAAATATTAAGATACAACATGTTCAATCAATCTAGATTTATTTGGGTTAACTTGCTAAATCGGGTCATGAAACCTTGATAACTTCATAGAATAAATGAAGAAGTTAATTTTTATTCAACAGGATGAAAATGAATACAAAATTTCAATTAAAATAAAAAAATAAAAAGAAATTATTTAAATATGCAACTCTAATTACAAGAGAAGCTAAAAAGGAAAATAATCTTTATTGAATTATGCAAGAGACGAGACTAACAACATCTTTTTTTTGTTTTTTCTTTCAGGATGAATATAGCCTTGGAGAATTTAGCGAAGATTTTAAAGAGTTAGATGCTCATTTATTATCATTTACATGAAAATTATGATAAGATCTAACTTAGGACCGAACTAAATAATGAATTAGGTTGATTGGCTGGTCACTAGATTACAAGGTTAATCATCTTAACCGGGTTTTATAGCACTGTTTACACATACGCCGGACTGATTGGTTTCTTTCCTCCCATGAAGAACAAATAGGAAATTTGTTTTTCTCAGCCGCCTTGGAGGATTTAAATGTCATGATAATGGTGGTATTGATTATTGCAGTGGGGCAAACCACACCAGACTCTTCAACTAAACCTATCATACTCATCTACTCATCTTGCATAAATTATTAAGCAAAACAATATAAAAAACGCAAATGGAGGCAAAAAAAGGATTAAATATACCTCTGAAAATATTCAAGTATCCATTGAAGTCAAAATCCACGGGTTTATGCCATTGCCGTGTTCCCATCAATTCCCTTCTCATGTTGCTTTGAAATATCTGATTTTTATTGTCATCAATTAGTACCATACCAATATACCAGACTCCCTTATTAATCAGAACCACAAGTTTCAAAATCCCTTTCTAATTCCCAGCATGAAGTTCTTTTTTTGTGGCTCAAGTTGTTTTTCCTCTGGACCAAAAGCCACCATCATCAATAATAGAAGCAGCTTGCCAGGTACGACGAATTTTAGATGCTGGTGTTCTCCCTAGCTCGTAGTCATTTGGGTTTTGTTTTGACCGAGTCATATTGGTTTCTCGATATGGTTTGGTGTGCTCTACCAGGCTCACTTTCTTTTTTCCTTGTCTTCCATTTTATTATCAGCTCTTGATTGCTTTCTCTACAAAAACCAGGTGAACAAAGTCATGACAATTTGCGCTTATTCTCTTCTAATGAACTCGAAATTGCCACCCAAAACTTCTCTTCCTCTAACAAGATTGGAGAAGGTGGCTTTGGTTGTGTGTACAAGGTAAAAGATTCTTTCTTTTGCTTCCATATCAATTATTCCCCCCCCCTCCCTTTTCTGGGTAATGCTAATGTGGCATTTTTTGTTCAACTTTGAAGGGTTGGTTGGAGGATGGTTCTGTAGTGGCTGTGAAGGTTCTTTCAGTTGAAGTTGAATCTATGCGTGGAGAGAGAGAATTCATATCTGAGATAGCTGCACTGTCTGATATCAAACATGAAAATCTGGTTACACTTCGAGGATGTTGTGTTGATGGGGCCAAAAGATATCTGGTCTATGATTACATGGAGAACAACAGCCTCGTACATACTTTACTCGGTAATTAATAATCCATGTTTGCGTTTTCGTAGTTCTGTTCTTTGTTGTCTCTTTAAAAAGTAGAGAACCTGGGAAAATTCATTGGCTTTTATTCTTGATTAATAGGACAAGAGCACAACAGGGCCAAATTCAGTTGGGAAGCAAGGCGTGGCATTTCATTAGGAGTTGCTCGTGGGATTGCCTATCTTCATGATGTGGTCCAACCCCGTATTTTGCATCGAGATATCAAAGCTAGCAACATACTTCTTGATCAAAACTTTACACCAAAAGTGTCAGATTTTGGTCTTTCAAGAGCACTCAGAGACAATACATCTCATGTCAGTACTCATGTTGCCGGGACATTGTAAGTGGAATCACTAAGTGCATTTGATTCTCTCTTTGATTGGATTATTTGGCAAATGCTAGTATAGCTAACGAGGTTTCTTGCGATTGGAAATGCAAAAGAGGATACCTTGCTCCAGAATACGCTGTTAGCGGACGTATGACACGGAAATCGGATGTTTACAGTTTCGGAGTATTACTTCTGGAAATTATCAGTGGCCGACCGGTAGTGGATTTTGACTTGGAACATGGTGAACACTACCTGGTTCAAAAGGTAAAAACGTCGGAGCAATCAATGAATCAATAATGCAAAGCAGCCTTCTTTATTTAGAAAGTAGAAGTGAAACTTTTTTGTGTGTGAATTTGCAGGCATGGGAAGTCTACAAGGGCAACAGTCTTCTGCAGATAGTAGACCCCGCTCTTCATATGGACTTCCCAGAAGAAGAAGCACTTCGATTCTTAATGGTTGGCCTGCTTTGCGTGCAAGAAACTGTCAAGCTCCGCCCAAGTATGTCTACCACGGTTAAAATGCTGACCAACGAAAATGACATCAGAGACGTTCAAATTTCACAACCAGGGCTTCTTTCTGATCTGATGGATATCAGATTACGACAGAAGCATTCATCCCAGAGGACACAGACCACATTTTCCAGGGGCTCAACCTCAACGAGCACGCATAGTACCAGCTATTTTTGATTCTGTAATTTTTGTTCTTTAACCCCTCAAAAAAAGGACAAGAAAATTTTCATTTCTAACCAAAGGAGTCTAGATAATAACTCTAGTGCATATATTGTTTGGATCATGCTGATTTTGTGTGGTCAAACCAAAGGTTTCTGTGATTCTACAGGAAAAATCCCTTTCACAAGCTGTTGAATTTACTGAAAAAATAATGCTATAGAGTAGTCATTGGTCTCAATTAATGATAACTTCCTTTATATATATATATATATATATATACAGTGGAGTATAGATTGATTGATTAATCCATCATAGAATCAGTTTCACTTATTGGAGAAAAAACAGTATGGAATGGGCATGAATCAGCAGGAAACTAAGTGATGCAACCGCATAGCATGGATAAAAAGTATGGATAAAAACTAGAGTTTCCAGTAAGGTTACAATTCTAAACTATAAAGAAATAAGTAAAAAAAACTCCAATATTTTTTTTAAAAGTATGTAATTTAATGATATAATTAAAAAAAATAACACACTAACTTTTTATATAGAGAAAAAAACCTACCTAACCCAAAAAATAATAAAAATATAAAATTAACTAGGAAAATAATTAAATCAACAAAAATATCTTTTAGGCCTAATTTAAATGTCTTCTAGATCTCGGTTGATTATATGGAGTTTGCTTTATAGAACTGAACTTGTAGAATTATTTGATAAAATTTAAGCTTGATTGAATCTAAAATTATTTTTATCACGCTACATGTTTGACATATCTGAGTTTCTTCATGGACTTCTCCTTCTCTATATGATTCTTAAATATACTTGCAATACGTTACATATTACACGTCACTACGAACAGCAGGAGCTTCCTTTAACAATTTTATTGTATTTGCTTCATAATATGTGGAGTAAAGATGTCAAATAATACAGCTTTCTTCGATGTATGCCATTTGTTGTATCTTCATACTTCGGAGTAGAGACAAAATAACAAGGGTGTGGTCTCAGCCTCAGGATCTCCCCGAAAAACAAATACTAGGTAGCAGACAGGAGCAGGCTCCACAGAAAGTCAAAAGAAAAAAAAAAGTGTCTCGTCACCTAAACTGACCCAACGTGTGTCCTGAGATTCAAGTTAATGAAAGCATTTGATGTTTAAATTATGGATTGCCATTTTCGAATTTCTTAAACAGAGAAATTCATGTCACTGATTATGATGGTTTGTGTGTCAAAATCAAGCTGGTGGCCTGGAAATGTGACAGTGAAACCAGTAGGTTTGACTCTTTTCCACCAAGAACATTAATTCTTGTTTCCTTCCGTAAAAATGGATGCCCACCATACCCAAAAGTCTGCAGCTTTCAAGTTTCCCTTAATGCACGACACAGTTTAGCTTTCCAAGTATGACATGGCCCAGCTTAACTCATCATGATTTAGATTGACATGATCTGAAAGGGGCTTCAATCACACCACCTGATCCTGTGAAACTAAAACTTTCTTATGAGATTGGAGGAAACCCTTGTGGCATATGATCGATAATGAATGCATATCTTACGAGACATGAACTCCTCTTTTGATCGATCAAAGATCCCTTACCTGATAAATATCTTTGTTCAAATCAGAAAAGTGATTGAATATGTCTATGCATTACATGCTGCAACTTAAAAAGTTCAAATCAGAAAAGTGATTTTGCATGCCATAAAAATTGATCACCACATGGAAATACTGAGACAGGAGAGGACCTACAGTTTGGAAGCACCATACCACAAGCTGCAAGGGCATTGCAAGAGGAAAGCATGGATAAATAATAGGCCCCTCCTTTCTGAAATCAGACAATCAAGTTGGCTTCTTAGGGACTAATCCTCTGATTAAAGCAGAATGGTCTTCGAATAATTCAATGTCAAATTGATAGAAAGGCTGCTATGTTTCCGGAAAATGCTTTAAAGGAATGAAAGGACCCTAGAGCGGGGGTCCTTCCCTTCTGTCTGAAACCAGAGGTCAGTGCTCACAACAGTTGGAACCACCTTTGTGTTTGAACAGGTCTTGTGATCTTCTTGGCTCAGATTCTACTCTCTCTACCTTCTGCAGCAGGGGATCCACACCAGCATCCTCATCTCTTTTCTAAAATTCTAGCTTTTGCTACTATCTCTAAGTTCTCACATATTAAGCTGTTCCATTATAATCGTAAGGGTTTGGATTCTTCTTTTCCTTTTTTACTCTTGCAGGTTTCCCAAATCCTTGATCATACGCTAAACAGATCGAGTCAAACTCCTGTTCTGAATATATGAAATCAACAACTTTTAGCTCAATCTTATGAGATCATCAAGATAATTATAGAAACGTTTCTGCAAAAAAGAGAAAAAAGAAAGAGAGATGGTTCCACCCTGTCGAGGAAACAAATCAAGGTCGATCAGACCTTGATTTTGCTCTAAGTTGATTGTTTTCGCCGTACCAATCAAGCAACATTGTCAATAAAGGGGATTTTAATCGATCCTCTCCAATAAATTTTACCCCACAGAAAATATCCCCTGAGCACTAAGATCCAGTCATGCCAATGACAAAGTACTTCTGAAAAATTAATATATAGGATCCAACATCTGACAAGTTGCTCATACAATAGTTCATTTGCTAATCAACCTCATTTTGGATAGATGTGTTAATCACCTAATTATCAATGCATCCGTTAATAATGCTTTCGAGAAAACATTGAGACATCGTAAGATAAAATTAAAGAGAGAGAGAATGAGAAGCTGTTTTCTGAAAGCTGTGGAGCTGCCTTGACCATATTTTATTTCTCTTCCTGTCAAGACTACCACAATCTGCAGTGGACTTTTGCATCAGGATGTTAAGTGTTTCAGAGCTTACCCAGTTTGCTCATATGTGGTTCAGTTGCACGTGCATGTGAGCTAGGATAATTTGTTAACCTATAGTGATCATGGCCTAAAAACAACGAATTCCCATTGCTAGCAATTTAAATATTTCTTATCAAGTATTAACTGAAATTGGAAGGACCATATATCTAAATTTATATTCCCAGGAATTTGAGCGCGAAGACCACCAAAGGATTGTCAGACGTAGCGCAGTTGATTGGAACATTGACGAAGACTGAATTTGGGAAAAAACTATGTTATGGACCTCCCTTTTCAGTGGCGGAGAAAGGATTCCATTTTTTTTGGGTTTTTTATAATGTCACAATTCTGTTTGCAAAAACAAAGAGAAGCAGATCAATTCTATACCAGAGAAGTACCAATACACAATGACAGGTTGACTCCATTTTAGATGAGTGAATGCATACAGATTTGTTCATCAATATGCAATGGGAGGTTGACTCCATTTTAGATGAGCGAATGCATACAGATTTGTTCATGTAATATTAGGCTTGGAATTTAAGTTTCAACTGATATATCAGAATTTTTCCTAGTCTGCAACAAGGCAGTGCTGTCCTGTGGTCAGAAAGGGAGATTTATTGTTTTAACTTCAATGTAGATGAAAACATGTAGAATCGAGTAAAAATTGAATCCCCTTCGTATTTATAAATGAACATAAAGCTAACAAAAATAAAATGGGAAGAGGAGTATTGAAGCAACATGATGTACAAAAATGCTCAAGACAAACATACAGTTGCCGCATAGAAGTTACTCAGTACTGAAGGTATATTAGTGTTACCTGTTTCAACATATCAATCTCAATCAACATGTCAGGATACTGTCTGAAGACTACAAGATCAATCCATTACAATTTGCTCTAACCATGTCGCCACATACCAACATTATTTGGTGAAGTGTAATCTCTATCATATCCTTTTCTTCCACTAAGAATCTCTAGCAGTACAGTTCCAAAATTGTATACATCTTTTCATGTCTCCACCAAGATCCTTTTCATTTGCTGAAAGAAGCCCAAAATCTGCTATTCGTGCTCCCCAGGCAGAATCCAAAAGAAAGTTTGAAGTCTTGACATTGTGATAGACAATTGGTTGTTCAGCTTCCTTGTGAAGGTACTCAAGTCCTTTTGCAGCCCGCATTAAAATCTTCAACCTAAGGCTCCAATTCAGAGAAGAAAGCCCACTATGGAGATGATCATGAAGCGTGCCATGGGGCATATGCATAGACAAGCAGCCTTCATCCCATTTCTGAGACGTAATCTAACAAATTCACAATATTGCAATGTCAAACGTTGCAGAGGATCTCCAATTCCATGTCAAAATTTCTGCTGTTAGAGTGAATTATAGTGGGCAGCATTTTCCCTCTTGATTGCAACCTGTCTCCCATCTGCTAAAACTGCTTTATAAACAAACCCATAGCTTTCTTGAGGGCTTGTTTGAAAATGTGGCAAAAATTTCTTTTTAAAAATGTTTTTTTTTTTAAATGCATTAAAATAATATTTTTTTTATTTTTTTAAATTTATTTTTGATATTAATACATCAAAACGATTCAAAAACATCAAAAAAATATTAATTTGAAGCTAAAAAATTTCAAAAACATGGTTGAACCAGGGGCCTAAGCTCATTGAACTCTTTGAATCCATTGGTGGCCTCTTTTAGCTATGATAGTCAGAAAACTTGCGCCATCCCAGGACAAGGATGGATTGAGGATGGTATGACTCAGAAGTAATGTCAGTTTCCAACTCTGGTTTGCCTATACAAGAACTAAACTGTTTTGTTGATCTTTCTTTATTTCAAGAGGCAAACAAACATGGAAGAATACACCCGCTAACTGATATCAACAGCAAAAAGAAACGTAGCCTACGGTTGTTGTTAACTAGAGAGCGAAAAGAAAAGAAACGCGGGTGTCGTCGCCATTTTTATGGTTCTGTTTGTTGGTAGATCAGACCATTAGAACTTGAAAAATGTACTCTCAGTCTCACTTGTTGGAATTGGAACAATTTGTTTTTTCCGTTAGAAAATGATTTTATAAAAATCTATTTAAAAATTTTTATAGATTATTTTGATATATTAATATTAAAAATAAATTTTAAAAAATAAAAAATTTTATTTAATTATATTTTCAAGTAAAAAATACATAAAAAAATAACCAGTGCTACAGTAATAAACTAAGTGTTAAATTAAATTTCTTTAAATTCACAATTTTACACGCAACCTTGTTTATTGAAGTAAATTACTAACTACTATTTATAATTCCTAATAAATTGGTATTTTTATTATACTCAATACACCCACCACTGTTCACCAACAGAGAAATCACTCTGCACTGCGATGTTTATTTCTGTTGTCTTTTATTTTCGGTTATCACACTTTATTTATTTACAATTTCATCCTCTCTCTTATATTACCGTAATTTTATGTATCAAGATTTTTTCTCTCTCTCAATTTCCATGCTTGCAAAGTGTCAAAAAATATTTTAATATTAAATTAAAAATCAATGTCATGAAATAAAATTTTATGTTATAGTTAAAAATTTAAAAGAATAAAGATTAAATTTAACAAAAAAAAAAACATCTTTTCATCTTCACTGTTCAAAAAGCTCAAAAAACTTCTCTTTGATCCATGTTATTTTAGTTTTTTATATTTCAATCCTAAATATCTTTTATGTAACGTCTCAGTCCCTATATGTTCAAAGAAAAAAGAAAAAGTTATTATAAGAGATTAATGAGATAGTATGTTCAGTTTGTTATATTTTAACCACAAAATCTCGATTCTAATGTCAATAAGTTCTTTTTAAATAAAAGAATTTAACGGAAATGATTTTTATCTTTTAAACATATAGGAAAAAGTAGATTCAAGCATATAAAATTTATTTTGATTTGATTTATTTATGATTTTTAAACTGATTAAAAAATGTTTTAAACTTAGAAATGGATGTATAAATATTTATAGTGTATTTTTAAGTTAATACTTGGGATTTAAAGGTTAAAAAACTTGACCCTAGCTTTATGATAATCAAAGGTGGTTGAAATTTGAACATGTTGTTTGTCTAGACATCTATTTTATTTTAGAAAAACAATTAGGGTGGACATTATATCTATTTTAACCAATCATTACCTTTGTTATAAATATCTATTTTAATTGACATATAACTAAATAAAAATAGATTAAAAAAAAAAACTCAATGGTAAGGATGAGGCATTATTAGTGTTTTATTATAAAGTGGAACACTCCTTATCAAATTGACACCAATATCGATCATTTTGGTGTTCGAAATCGATGTCAACCTCTATTTTCTCTATCTATAATCAAAATTTAGTGTTTTCTCTCTTTTCTTTCTCAAGTCAGAGACTAAAAATAATAAAAATGAACTCTAGTATCAAATTTGAATTGTAAAAAAATAAAGGAACTGAATGGGTATAATTTGAAAAGTTTGAGGATTAAATTGAACTTTCCATGATAACTTTGGAACCACCATCTATTTTCAGCGCCTTCTCCGCACTGATATTCTTTCTTTTAATTTTGTTCTTGATCAATAAATTTGAATAAATTATTCTTTAAATTGGTTCTAAAAAGATGTAATTATATAAAAAAAAAGAGTTTGAAAACTAAATAAAATTATTTTTGAACAATAAGTGAGAGACGTGAAGAATGTTTTCTTACACAACGTCCCCCCTTGTAATGTTTAGATATTTGTTGATTAGGGTATCACAAATGGAGTTCATTAATAATTTAATTGATAATAATTTTTTTTTTGTTATTTCAAAGAAAAAAAAAAGCTCACATGTTTGGATCTAAAGATAACTTGAACGAAAATATATTCAGGTCAATCTATTAAATCTATGACACGGGTCATGCATTCCACTTAGTTCAATAATATTTTTTTAATTTAATTATATAATAAAAAAAATATAAAGATCAATTTAAAATCAATCAAATATTGAAAAACAAAAATAAAATAAAATAAAATAAACTCAACAAAAATCAATATTAAATAAAAAAATTAGATAAAATAAAAAAAGTCCAAGAGAAAGAAGTTCTAAAGAATATTTTCTGAAATTATAAACTTTTTTTATTACTAAATTGTATGGTAACATAATAGTCTAAACATAAAATTTACCAGCAACAAAAAAGGAATGAATTATAAAAAAAATAAAAATAAAGGACAAAATCATCTGGCAGCATTCGAACCCATGATCTTAGGCCTCACCAACTCGCCTACCAAGCAAAGGTATTGCTAAATGATTAGAATATTAAATTAACATAATGTTTATATAAGCTGACTCTAAACTTTTTTATTGTTAGTATAATTCCTTTAATAACCGTATTTTCAAAACAAATTTTCCAACAGCACTGCCTCCATCAAATTGGTGGCAGGTTTGTTTTCTTGGAAGTGGTGTTACGTGGCGCATTCCCTCACTCCACAAATTCTGGAATGTTCGTTGTGAGATGCGCTTATATTTCGCTAACTTCCCAGGTTTTTAGGCATTTGTTGTGGACATTGTCCACATGGGCTCGCACACCACCACCAACTGTTTGATTGTTTGCCACATTATAAAAGGACCTCAGCATCTCAATTCAGGAAAAGCAAAAACCCTCTTGGTAAAAAGATTCTCCTTTTCAGCTCTAAGATTTGTCTCTCTTCCTCCGTTGATTGGTAAAGAGGGACAAATATTGCCAGCAATTTTGCCTGAATACAAACGACTACTGCTACTTTGCTTCAAAATTCAATGGCTAAGGAGGTTAGCGGTTCACGTTCTTGGATTGAGGTGGCTCCAGCTCCAATCATTTATCCCCGGAAGCCTTCAAATGCTCCCCGTTTGGAGCCGATAGCCGAAGAGGGCCACGAGGAACATGATGAAGATTCACAAGCCTTCCAGTAATCCTCCCCATTTGGATCCTTATTTCTTTTTTGGTTCTTTGGGGATTCAACTGATCACTACCTCTGCATTGCCATGTTGAAGTTCCATTGCAGCACTACTCTGACTTTAGCTGAAAGGCCATGTTAATTAATCCAGCTGCCCAATGAGTTCATAAATGCACCAACGCCTAGATATGCAGCCAACATGGTGTAAATCTTGCAGATTAGTCTTTTCTATTTAATTTAGATTATTTAATTATATATTTTTCTTATTTAATATCTATACGTTTATATTTTATTTGGTGTCTTGTTGGTGGATTAAAATTAACTCATTTTTGCCGCGCATCTGGATCTAGTTAATTAAAACAAAAAAAGGAACCAGGGAGAAGAAGAGAGGCAGCAGAAATAAGTTACAAAAGAGTGGCGAGGATCTAAAGCTACATTCTGCAATGTGTTATTTAATTTATATTGTAGACGATAGGTCGTCTATGTAGCCAATTAGAAGAACACCAACCTCGGTGCCTGAGCTTTCCTTCAAGGCCAGACTATTTTAATAAAACAAAAAACAAAATGACGCGCTCAAAAAAAGTTTTGAAAAAAAAAATATGAGATAGTTATAATTAGTTTTATTTTAATTAAATAAAAAAATAATTATAAATAGATCCAATTTAAGAAGAAAGAAAAAAATATTTTTTCAAAAAAAAAACAAGTTATATACATAAGAATAAAATAGAGTAAAAAAACATAAAAAAATTGATCTTTGTCAACTTGAGTTAACATGATAAATATATAACCCCGGTAATCAAGGTCGAGCCAACCCGGCTATCCTGCTAACTCGCGACCTAGGTCATGAGATTAGAATAGCCCGATAAAAAAATATTAAATAGCATTATAAGTCCTTCCTTTACAAAAAAATCATTTTAACTTTTCAAACTTGTAACCAAGATCATTAGACCCAAAGCACCTTATCTGAAAAAAATTATAAAGTTCAATTATCAAATAATCAAATATTGAAAGATGAAATTAAAAAAAAAAGAATTTCAATTATACAAAAGGATTAAATTTTATATTTGATTGAATGGTGAAATTAAAAAGAAAAATCAATTTAGTAAAAGGACCAAAAAAATAAAAAGAATGGGGATCAAAATTGGCATAAATAATAAAAATAAAATTTTGATTGAAGGGTGAAATTGAAAATAATAATAACTTTTACAAAATGACCAAGAAGAAAAAATTAGAAATCAAAACAATGAGTACCAAATCAAAAAATATAATATCATCAATTTGGATTGAAGGATTAAATTGAAAACCAATAAAACTTTTCCAACACATTGCAAGAAATTACGAAGTTCAATTCCCAAACAACATAATATTGAAGGATTAAATTAAAAAAATAACTAAATAAAAAAAAAGATTAAGCTGTTGAAGAGTGAAATTGAAAAAATAATAATTAGAAAAGGACAAAAAAAAATCTAGTCAACCTAGGTCAACTTATCAAACCTACGATCTGGATCATGAGATCGGGATAACCCTATAGAAAGCAAAAAACAAAATGAAGCCTAATTTTTTACCAATCTAATGTTGAAAAATAAAATAAAAAAAATCAATTAAAAAAAAATAAAACAAAATGACCCGAGTCAATTCAAGTTTACTTGTTAAACTAGTGACCTAAGTCATGAGATCAAAATAAATTAATAGAAAACAAATTAAAAAAAAAACTACAAAGCCCCACTTCCAACAAATCTAATGTTGAAAAATGAAATTGAGGGAAAAAAAAACTAAATCCATGAGATTGTTATATAACCCAACATAAAGAAAAATAAAAAAATTATGGAATACAATGTCCAAAATAACCTAATATTAAATGTTGAAATTGAAAAAAAAAACAAAAAAAAACATTAGGCTGTTAAAGGATGAAATTAAAAAAAAAAACACAAAACACAAAATAATATTCTAGTAAAAAGTATTTAGTGGATGTGGCTACAATGATTTAACCACACCTTTAATGTTTTGTTCATCTACCCATTTACAATTATTTCTTTTCTCTTTTAGGTTATTTTCTTTTTTATCCTCAATACTACATGGAATAATCTTCATATTTGTTTCTCACGCCAAGATTTCATTTTTTTTTTCTAGAATTTTATTAAGAATGTTGCTTTGAGTTAAAATCTAACCCAAAATTACTCAAGAGTTTGAAATCTAAACTATCTCATAAAAGAAAAAAACAAACAAACTTAATCAAGAATATTTATTAAAAAAAAAAAACCTTTAAGTGCTTAGCCCAAACATTATGAACTAATAGTGAATTTACTATACATTATAATAGTAAAGTGATGATTTTGTCATGCACTTCAATATTATCAAGCCTTGCATGGATGTAGAATAGTCTTTTATAATTGATCAAAAAATTCTTTATGATTGGACAGGGGCAATAAGGTCGTTACATATTTTTTCTACAAAGTAAAATTACTAAATCACTCTTAAAATAAAAATTTCATACACTTGAATCTAGGGGCTTTATCATGTTTTTATTTTTTTAAAACAACTAAATTGTGCATTTACCCTTAAAGTCAAAATTTTTATAGCTTAGGTTTAAGAGCATTTGCGTCTTTTCACATTGAGTTTTTTTTGTGTGGTAATAATGTGGTTATTAAAAGAGTTGTTTGGTAATTGACCTAGCATGGATATTATTAAAAAAAAAACTAGCATGTGCATGGCACGTAAGCGCCAAAGTATGAAATGTCATATGGTGGAGCAAAACGTGGGACTCTATGTGGTGGTCATATGGTGGTTTTAGATTCATCTTGGCTTCCATTCCGTCTAGGTGTGATGCGTGTTACAAACGGATGTCCGGTCTAGCGCTTCTGATCCTTTATTTTTTTCTTCTTTCCCTCTCTCCTTCTCGATTTCTGCATTGACCTTGCAATAAAAGCAACCATTCACTTTGTTATTTTTTATATTTATTTTATGTTCTTTTTATTACTATTTGATTTATTAGAGATGATTTATGAAATTGAATTTGTTTTCAATATCATCCTCCTTCAATTTTTTATCATTCAGATTTGGTCATTATTCTTTTAATTGATATTTATTTTATTTGAGATGATTTTTTAAAAAGTTTAATTTTTTTACTATTTCATCCCTTTTAAGTTTTTTTTTCTACCAATTTGATCCTTATTATTTTAATTGTTATTTTCTTTCCTTGACAATTTTTCGAGATCGATCCTTTTTTTCCAGGTTTCATGCTCCAATATTTAATTTGTTGGAAATTGAGCTTCTTGATTGAATCCGAGCCTAAGATTTTACGAGTTACGAGTTTAGAAAATTAACACAGGTTTTGAAAATTCACCCGAGGTTGCTTGTATTTTTTTTGTCTCTATTTTTAAGCTCATGGTTTTTTAGTTTCATCCCTCAACAATTATTTAATTAAAGATTGAACGCCGTTATTTTTTTATTTGCTTTCTACAAAGTTTTTCACTAATATTGATAATGACCTAAGTTATCTTAGATTTTTTTATTTATTGTTCTTGGCTAACTTTAGCTTTTTTATTTAGTTTTCAAAAATTAAATTAAATTAATTTATTAAATATTAAGGATGAGATATTCCTCTCATGATATCTTGATTTGTTTTCTTTTTAACAACGCGTGCAACCTTTTTTAATATTGATATGAAGTTTTTCGCAATTGTGTTTGAACCGTCTTGTTAAGCTATTTCTAGTGGTTGAGCAGTGTCCATGACAAAGCAACGGGAGGACTCTGATGGACTTTTCTTTATTTCCTGCTGAGTATAATTAATTATTGCTTCTTTTTTTTGTTAATGTTATTTATGATGTCTTTTTTAAAATCATATGATTAAATTAATTAGGCTTATTGAACCCGATTAAGTCAATAATCCAAATCTAATCTTTTTCTTATTTTTTAAAAAACACTGACATCAACTAATTTTATTTTTTTTACATTAGGAAATTTTTTGTCCAGTCCACAACATGGTACATGTTAATAGGATCAATCAGGTTAACTTATCTAGTAAAAAACTAAAGTATTGGAAAAACACTTTTCCTCTACTCCCAAAACATTATAGACTGCAACAATATTTTTCTCGTTTTTTTTAATAATAATTGAAAAAAGAACAAAGAACACTGATGGCAGAAATTACGGATAAATTGGGCAATTAGCATAGTAAATTTTAAAAAAAATGTTGCATTGATATATGATAAAATATTTGGTGAAATAACCTAGTTTGACAATATCGCACTTCAAAAATACAACTTTTACTAGATATTATTATCCTAAAACATGACAAAATAGTTGATATATTATAACCTCAATCTTATTACAGATTTCACATAATTCTTATGGTAGTAAACTAATGATGAGCCTACTCATCCAATAATATCAAGTTTATTATAGCCCAGCCCTTGTTTTTTATGAAACAAATAATTTAGTGTCTCTAATTTAAAAAATATTTAATATTTTTGACCATTTTTTATAATCAAGTTAGGAAAAAAATTAAAGAAAAACTTGGTGTAACTCAACATTTCACCCACTGAAAAAGACGATATGAAAATATAAGAATTGATTAAATATATTTTAAAGATAAAATATTAAATTATATTTTTTTTTGTCTTTATTTTTATAATTATTATTTGCTTTTCCCTTATTATTTTTTATTGAAATTTTTTATGTATCAAATTTGGTCCTCGTTCTTTTGATTGTTACATATTTTATTTGAAATAATTTATGAAATGTTAATTATTATTATTTTAATTTCTTCATCTTTTATTTTTTTAATTTTTTAGATTTGATTTCTATTATTTTGATTATTATTTATTTTATTTGAGATAATTTATGAAATTATATATTTTTTCAATTTCATTCTCATTCAAATTTTTAATTTTTAAGATTTGTTCCTCATTATTTTAATAAACTTGAGAAAAATAAAACATTAATAAGTTATTTTCCAGTTTATTTTTCATGACATAACCAAACACTGGAAAGTGTTTTCCAATTTAGTTTTCATTATACTACCAAACACCAGAAAATAATTCACTTTCCCGGAATTCACTTTTCCAGAATTCTTTTTTTTTAAAAAAAACTTTCCAATAAATAAACGTTCTAAGATTAAGTTATAATTAACTCAATTACTTTGTTTTTTTATTCAACTAAAATACTTATTTTATCGAGGATGTGGAACTCAAAACATTTTTATTTTATTTTATTTATCAATAGGCCTACAGTGATGCCACTCTTTCGTGGCCTTGGATTAAGGAGATCTTTTTTCCATTAAGCAAATCATTCCCAGCGACACCGGGCTCCACAACCAATGCCATGAGAAACGTTTTTTTTTTTTTTTTTTGTTTCCACGTGATTATTTTCCATTAAACAAATCATCATAGTAGCTTAGTATCTGTGAGTGGTCGGAACTTCTTAAATAAACAATGTTTACGCGTTACTTTTTTCTCTCACTCTCTTATATCTAAAGATATCGCTACAAAATCATAATAGCGGTTGCTCGTAGTCAATTTATTTCGTGTATTGAATTTTATTTGACTGTTTATGGTTTATAGAGTAGAAGTTTTGTATGAATATATCACCATGATATTAAGTATTTTGATTTAAATTTTTTTTCTCTAAGAAATAAAATAAAATAACCCAGTTAAAACGTAATAATTATATATCTGTTTGATTATATTTTAAATTTATTTTTATAAATTATTAATTTAAATTTTATAAATTTCAAGAAAATTAAAAATTTATATGATCATCTAACTCTTACTCCTTGTCATTTATCCTCAAATGCCTTTAAATTCTCGCTAATTAGAGATGATAACGGAAGAAAGTAATGAGAAACATAGGAAGACGAGCTTTGGCTGCATGACATACTCACAAGGAGTTTATTAGATTTTAAATTTCTAGTTTAAACTAATATATTTTTTTAAATATATTTTAAGATTTTTTTTACTTAAACAAAAGAGAAACTCTTGTTATTTAATAACTTACACACGCGCGTTATACATATATATTGAATCCACTTATTATTATTGTTGAGAGCAAATTATGGGTCTTGGCCTATTATTTTGTCTCAATTATTTAATTTTTTATAGTATCAATAATAATTCATTCAATGACACTTTATATTTGTAAAATTGGCTTAATTGAAGGTCAATAGTTAGTTTACAATAATTCATTCAATGACTCTTGGAGATTTAATATTTATTTTATATTCTAAATTAACTAGTAATTGATGATGTAGTAAGTTTATTAACCGGAATTGAAATAAATATAAAAATATGTTTAACTCTAACATCGTTATTGAGCAGTGAGAGGTTTACAAAGGAAATAAAAAA
>Ga0307518_10000920_pt1 | contig 21876 bp, 13 predicted proteins | sample 25_EM_MG_FD_203889 | JGI IMG/M metagenome (GOLD analysis project Ga0307518, IMG submission 203889) | Populus trichocarpa ectomycorrhiza microbial communities from riparian zone in the Pacific Northwest, United States - 25_EM | ecosystem: Host-associated > Plants > Roots > Unclassified | place...
AAAGGAGGAGCAGATGACAGGACAGAAGCTGAAGGGGGCAGCACTGGAAGTCTTCTCTTGTATACCATATGTGGCTTGAACCTGTCAACTTGAGCACTTTGCAGATGAGAAGAGTCATCAAAAGAGGGTAAAGAGGCAAGAGAAGTGGCTGAGGATGAAGGCAAAGGAAAGAAACATTGATTTTCAAAGAAAATAACATTTCTGGAAACATGAACTCGATTAGTGTGTGGATCAAAACATAGATAACCTTTTTGAGTAATGCTATATCCAAGAAAGGCACACCTAATTGACTGAGCAGAAAGTTTATTTCTATGAGGTGGAGGAAGATGCATGAAGCATACACACCCAAAGGTGTGAAGATTGGTGTATATAGGAGGGCAATGATGAAGCCGAAAATATGGAGACTCTAGACCCAAGACTTGTGAAGGAAGTCTATTGATTAGATAAGTTGCTGTAATGAGTGCTTCCACCCAAAACTTAGGAGGAACAGAATTTTCAATGAGCAAAGTACGGACCACATCCAAAAGATGGCGATTCTTGCGTTCCGCTACTCCATTTTGCTGAGGAGTATAGGAACATGAGCATTGAGAAATGATACCTTTAGATTGCAAGAAAGATTGGAAATCGTTAGACATATACTCCCCTCCTGAATCTGATCTAAGAGTTTTAACAGTGGCAGAAAATTGGGTGTTAACCAGTACAAGGAACAATTTGAACATAGAGAAAACTTCTGATTTGTTCCGCAAGAAATAAACTCATGTATAACGGCTGTAGTCATCTATAAAGGTTACAAAATACTTGTATCTTGCATGAGAAAGGATAGGACTAATTCCCCAGACATCACTATGAACTATCTCAAACAAATTTGTTGCTCTGCTGCCTTCAGAGGGAAAAGGTAATACTTTACTTTTGCCAAGCTTACATGTGACACAATCAAGGAACATACTGGAAGAGGAATGCATTGTAGTGTTTATTAATCTAGATTTCAACAGATGGGAGAGAATTCTAGGATTTGGATGACCAAGACGTTTATGCCAAACTTCATTAGACACTTTAGGTGCAGTACAAAAGAGAGATAAAACAGAGGAAGGAACCAAGGTGCGTGGAACATGAAATTGGATGAAGAATAGACGTCCGTGCTTAGGCCCCTTCGCTACCAGCTGTCCCGACATCTGGTCCTGTACAATACAACCATGTTTAGAAAAGGATACATCACAGTTATTGTCCACAAACTGACCTACAGAAGCTAGATTTACAGCAAGCTTAGGTGAGACAAAAATATCCTTTAAAGGAGGTATATCACCAACAGCTACAATGGGAAGAGCATTGCCATTAGCTGTTTGAATATGTGAGGATCCATAATATTTGCGGATATTACGTAAGCCACCAAAGGAGTTTGTCATGTGATTGGAAGCACCTGAATCTAAGATCCAAGGAAGAGTTGAAGAACCAGTACCTTGAAGACCAAGTGTGGAGAAAGCACTCACAATCATTTCCTGCACCATCTCTTTGGTTAATAAATGTGCTGGAGGCTGTGAGATAGGTGAGCCAACAAGAGGCTGTGGAGCAGAAGGACCAGCATTGGTAACAGCAGTGTGATAGGCTTTGTTGATGCGAGGAGGACGAATAGAACATTCCTTAATAATGTGTCCTGGCTGTTTGCAGTAGTTGCAAAACTTATTTGGACAATGAGGTGCAATATGACCATACTTACAACTATAGGATTGTGTCTTGCTCATATCATGGTCTTTCCCTTTTCTGTAAGCAACATAAGCAACTGGGGCAACTCTGGTCTGCTCCATAATGGTCTGAGTATGGAGACGTTGTTCTTCACGCAAGAGTTCTCCAAAACAAGCATCCAAGGATGGAACAGGATCACGATTGACAAGAGAGGCACGTACTAGTTCATATTCAGATCGCAATTTCATCATAAATTGGTCGCGTTGGCTGATCTTATGGACTTGCTGCACTGCCAACACTCCTTCGGCAGAGATCTTAGCTGTAACAAGATCAGAATAGTCATTCCATAGAGTCAAAAATCCAGAATAGTAATCTTGAATAGAGAGATTTCCTTGGGTATAGTTGGCAATAGCCAACTCAAGCTGAAACCGCCTAGCATTGTTATCTTGGTTATAGACTTGTGTGAGGTGATCCCACATAGCCTTTGCTGATCTATGAGGGAGCAAAGACAGGATCAGATGTGACTCCATAGAACTGAGAATCCATGACATGATTTGTGCATCTTTGGCTGCCCATGCTGCCTTAGCAACAACAGATCCCTCAACAGCCAAGTCTCCTTTGTTGCTGTCATCTATATAGCCCCATAACTCCTTTCCCTTGAGAAAGATCTCCAGCTGAAATGCCCAAGCAGTATAATTTTTGCCAGTAAATCTGACAAACATTATCTGACTTTTTCATGAGGCTATGACTGAGAGAAAAAAAAAAAAGACTAAGATTTTAGGAATTCTATGAGAGAGGCTCTGATACCATAACAGATTTGTTTGAATTGCCTCAACCTTTCGACTAGGCTTTCATTATATATAGGAAAAGTAGTGCTGTTGTGCTGTACATAGTAATTACAAAGAGGAAATCTAGGAAGCTAAATATAGTAAGGTAAATTTCCTATTTAAGCATTTACAGCTGTATGCTTGACTTCAGCCTTTTTATTGACATACACTACAAGAGTGAATTGGTTTGTTCATCTCATTGAAGAAGCCTTCTTTTATGTTTATACTACCCCTGGTGGTGTCTTGAAATTACAAGCACTTCCCAAAGCTTGAATGTTTGATAGATGTCCCCTTCTATATTTTAAATAAACAACAAAAACTGCGTTTTATATCCAAAATGACCTTAATAGGTTTAAAACTACCCTATTTTATGGTATGAGCATTTTGGCATAAAAGGTGATTTGTGTAATATTTTCTTGAATGGGGAGGAGTTTCTTGTCAAACTTCGAGAAACTTTCAGGAGGGGGGGAGTGGTATTGCAATTTACTCATTATTTTAATTTGTCAATTTTCTATTTAGCACTAGGTTTAAATCTCAAACAATCTAGAAGCCTTTTTTTTTATTCCAAGTGATGTTCTTCATGTTATGGGCAATATATAGTTGAGTCATTTGTTTCATAGATGTCTTTTTACGTTTTATATTAGCAAGCATGTGATGCTACTACCGTGTAAGGAAAAGTGGATATGCAGTTTCAGATGATTTCTTGTACATCTCATCTCACAAAAAACCATGTGCTGCATTTTATGTAAACTCTTTTTTTCTTAGATTATAATCGGATCAGTGGAATAAGTTTTTGTTCAACCATTAATTCATGACTAATGTCTGGGACCATTTTTCAGGCTGATGCCGGAGTCTGCCCTCACAGCCCCAAAGGAGAAGAAGCTTACAGGCAGACTGTGGTATGAAAGTGGAAAAGCGGTATGCTATCCCTGACTTTTCCTCCCTCTTATAAAGTGGATGCACAATTCAATTTCCCATGTTAAGATTTGATGATATTCCCAAAATGTGCACTTAATAGACTGCTCTAAACCATAGCATCTAAAATATTTAGTATCTCTGATGATGTATGGTTTCTTGGTGGCTGAGCTGTAGCAGTCATCCTGTTCGCTAATAATGCTTCCCTACCTGAGCTGTAGCAGTCATCCTGTTCGCTAATATTGCTTCCCTACCTGCGTTAGAGATGATATCCCATTTGCTCAATTTCAACTAATGATACAATAATGTTTAATCAAGTTTGGACTGGATGATTAAATAACATTATTCTTTTCCCCCCAGTGCTAGCCCTTGGCTGATGAAATTTTATTTTAGGTCAAGAAATATGAATCAAGATGAACCATCAATGCTCTTAGACGTCATTAATTCATCCTTTCATTGAGTTGGCTATTTCACTTGATTAAAGGCATTTAGTAACATTTGAGGTCAACTCTGATTTAGATTGTTAGCACTGGGATGGCTCGATATATTGATTGTCATTTTTACTGGCCGCTCTAAATCACAGACCTAAAATGTTACTAAATGTTTCTAAAATAATTTGAATTCTCTCATACATCTTTTGCTGGCACATCTCAATAGATGTCTATCATAGAGAAGGGTTCATTTTTAGATAGAAATTGCATTCCAATTTCTAACTGAACCTCTTTTATGCTAAAAGGTAAATAACATGTTGAGTCCCTTCTGCAGAAAGGTGCAGTAGCAGTCAATGAAGGATCTGATGAGGAAGATGAGGAAGAAATTGATTTTGATGACGACGATTTTGAAGGTGATTCTTTATCTTCTTGGTCTACAATTTATATAGTTTTGGCATTTTATTGGCATGGAAATTTTATTTGGTAACTTGAATTTCAATGTTGGAACTTTATCACATGCATCCTTTTGAAGTATGTCCTTTCTTTGATGTAATGGCAGATGATGAAGAAGATATGCTTGAGCACTATCTGGCGGATAAATCTGACTCTTCTCATGCTTCAAGGAGAGCTGCGTAAATGAAAGTATTTGGTGTTGAAATTAAGGTTGTCGAAGGCAAGTGTATGGGCATTATCGGCCGAAAATTTAATTTCTTTCTGGGCGTTGTCCTACACGTATTTATCTCCTTCTCCCCTATATATTTATTGAGTGAGGAAGAGGGATGTGTAGATCCGAGTGATTTCCTTTTGTTCAAGGGAGGGGCAGGAGGGGTTAATGTAGAGATGCAATCCAGAATTTAGAACAAGTTGAGAAAAATCTTGCACATGAATCGAAGTACTCTATTTGCTAAGTTAATCCATTACCATTACATGTGGACAATGTTAACGTGAAAATAAAGTCATGGTAAGCAGCGACGGCGCGACATATCCAGCCTTCCAAGCCTCTCACAAGTCTCAATCCCGAGCTCCAGCACATAAAGGCTTCATTCCAATAAATGGAAACCTATACTGAAGATGCAGATTCGCAATGGCTGACAAACAGCAAGGATCTGTTCGTTTCTACTGTTTGAGATGGGGCTCCGATGGATGAAGGAGAACATCCTTCTCTTGCGCCACTAGATACATGTAAACGAGCATTTTTCGACTTACCGAGCTGGTTAAGAACTACTCCAGCATGACAAAATTCATGAATTAAGTGTGTTGTTGATTCCAAATCCATGAGTTGAAAAGATCAGAATATAAAGCAAAGGAGAGCATTTTTCTCGGAATAGCAACGATGAATGATTGATTTTATTTCTAATCACAGTATTCTAATATTTCACAAGACTGCAACATCTGGATTGATTAATGGGTCCAGAATAGAACACACACCCCCCGGGCTCTGGCGTCCTTCTATTCTCCACAAGAACTACGGATATTTTCACAATAAATATGTTGTAATAAACCCCCCACCGATTACCTTCCCTGGCATTAAGGATCCGCACGGTGCAGATAATGATCAATCATCTTTATGCCAAGGAGTGCCCTCTTCAGAGATCATACAACTTGACTTCTATACGCATCCTTGATCAGACATGGCTTGAGCAATGGTTAGAAAAGCAGAGAAGACAGCTCCGTGCACCAACGCCCTGAGAAGAACAGAGGATGAAAAGGCAGGTAAGGAAAATAATAGATCTCTCGTGATGCAGACTCAAAATAATTTCATGCATCGCATCATTTTGGCCTTCGGTGGTCTGTAGAATCTCCCTACAACGATACAAATAAAACCAAACACTGACGCGTCTAAACTAATTTCAGTGAATAGGCTTTTTAAACCTATCACACTTGTTACACTCACAAAGTCACTAGACGTGTTCTCAATTCATGAATTTGTGGACTGTAAACAACATCATGAAAACCTTCACGGATTCAACTTTTGAAGAGCGTAGTAGATTGAACCAAGTCACCAGACCATCAACTCTTCTAACCATGGCGTCTCAAAACTGTACTTGTTAGACTTAGACTCTTAACGGAAAACACCTCAATAACTAGTTTCTGATACATAGCACACCGTGTGATAATATCATATAGTAAGAAACAAAAATCAAAAACTCATTGCATAATAATATAAATCGTGAAACATGAGAGCCCTCAAGTTGCTTTACGTTGGAATTTTCAGACTGACACTCGTTCCCCAACTGCTTGCTATGGGTCGCTTGGATCACAACTCATATAGACATGATAAGGCGCTTCCTCGGGACTCTCCTTTTGGTAGCCAAAATCGCTTGCTGCTTTCAGGGCTCTTTGGTAGATCTGTTTCATTGCTTCCTACCATTAGGAGGAGTAATTGGAAAATCCACATAAAATACATCAATAAAAAAGAAAATCCAACCAAACTACAATGTATAATGTTCATCAGGTATATTTTCATCAGTCATCAGAAAGGAGAATATAGGAATGAAGTACAACCAACAACCCACAAAGAGCGGATCCACCTACTGAACCCCAACACAGACCTAAACACTAGTCATTATGTAGTAATGTAGTGAGAAGGATCCCTTAAGAACACTTCATGCCACTTCAAACATTATAATCTAATTTGCTGTCTGGACCAGAAATAAATATTTTACAGCTTTGAGTTGATTATTTTGGAGTCATTTTAGAAGGAAATCTGAACAAGGTGGTTCTTGCAAGCAGATTACATTGCTTCTCAGTTTGAGCACAAAGCTCCAAGCTTTAAGAAAATCCCATTCCAGCTAGAAAATATTCAAAACATGAAAAAATATAAAAGCAAAATAGCCTTACCTGCAATTTAGATTCAAAGTCCTCAGGTGACCAGTTCAGCAAATTGCACTCATGGTTTAATTCAAGCTCCCCAGCAACAACCTGCACCCAGGTGTATTACTGATTTAGCACATATAAATACGCTGAATAAACTTGTGAAGACTCAAACCCATCTTGCACAAACAGTGATAAACTGACCAGTCTTTTCAATCCACCTTCAACTTTCTAACATAGATTGCAAGTGCAACACAGCTTTGAGACCATATTTGGCCACGGCTACGCTTGACGAAACTAGTCAACCCTAATTCTGCAAATTACAAACCCCGGCTCACCACAACCCTTTGTGGGACAAAAATCCAAAGTAGTCCTACATCAAGCCCTGAAAAATAGCACTCTTCAGAGAAGTTGGAACTATGACAATTATTCAAGTTTCAATGATTTTTGAGACCTACGCACCTGGACTTCTACAATCTTTTGAATAGTAGCAGAACCTTCCCCATGCAAAAAAATAAAGGAAACAAGCCTACTTCATAATCATGATAAGATGCATTTCTTTTCAAAAGTTATGCTTGGTCAACATTCATCCCCAGAGCATGGGGTGGAGTCATAATATGTCAAACATAAATTCATGTCATTGTTCTTTTTCAACGTGTATTGAATATTTATGGCGCACAAGTTAACTGAAATAACCTATCCCTCCAGCACCAGTTTGAAAGTCATGAAGGAGGAAATATTAATTCCATAAGGGATTACGCTGGTAACTCCTACCTTGTACAAGGATACGACAGCCTGAATTAACCAGATTAATGGCATCAGATTGATCGATTTCATTCTGGTAACCACAAGGAAATGCAACATCACCCCTTACACTCCAAGGTTTTGCTTCATCATAGTACTTTGATCGAGCACAAGTCTTTGAGTAGTCTCTGCAGGTTTCACATTTATAATAACACCATAAAATGTTAACAAATCACCCCAGCAACAAGATTAATGATGACTAAGGAAAACACACCGCAAACTTCTCTTCTGCGCTTTGATATCTCTCAGAAAAGATATTTTCATGTAATCAAATCCATCCTCATCCACCAAATATCCCTTTGAATCTGTCCAATATTTTGATACATGTTACAAGAGTTGCTACTCAAATAATCCTCCGCAGCAAAACCTCAACTGCACTATGGCCATTAACCCCTAAATATCAGAAATACTGAAAGTGGAAGAACCAAATAAACAAAATTGTGAAAAGAAATAGAAAGCTTTTTCTGTATTTTTATGCTTGTTGACGAGATGCAAGATAAAAGACCTGCAAAACCTTGAAGGCATCACTCCTCTTGCAAGTCTTCTACATAAGATGGAAGAAACACTTTTGAGAGATGCAGTTGAAATAGAAGAACCTTACATTCCTTATCAACTAAAACTCAAAGGTCATATAGATATTGTGAGTTGTGATGATCAACATAGCTTGTTCTTTTTGAGGTATTTTGACTTGGGAACTAATTTGACATGCTGGAGCCCATCACTCAATTTGATTGTATAAAATATTCACGGACAACTAAATGTACCTGATACTGTGATTGGAAGAGAGCCATAACCAATAAGCTTCTCTAGAACAAGCATTGTAATCTTTCCAGAACCACTTACAGCACATCTGAATGGGAAATTAGAAAAAAAAAGCTAAAAATTTGCAAAAGAAGCTCAGCATCAACTGAATGCTTTATGTAGTATATTAAGCAGCTAATAAACCTAATAAAGGTGAGAAATATTCTGATATTTGAAAGAATCAAACGCAGCAGGTCTCAAACACAATACATCTCACCGTGCATTATGGAGAATGTAAGAATATATTTCTATAGGCCTATACTATGCCATTGGCTTGAGGGATACTGTCATCAACAGCAACAAGTTTTGGAGTCAAGGGAGGAACCTTAGTCCTTTGATTTCTTTATTCATGCCAGCAAGCATAAGCTGCACAAAGAAAACCTGCAAAAGCATGGTGAATTTGTTAGATATTAAGATGCTTAAACGAGAGTAATACAATGAGCTCAATAAACTCATTAAGAAGACAAATATATAGTAAACCAGAGAATAAAGAATTTCACACACAGGTAACAATCACAGACTATGGCAAAACAGAGAATAAAGAAGTTTACACATGGATGCACACAGCTAGAAAGCACAAAACTTAAAAACATGTTGCACGTGCAGTAACTAAGAGTTTGAAGGGAGAATCATTACCAGCCCATAGCCAGTAGCTTCAGTTCGAAGGCTAGAACCAGACCAAAATACCCTTGGCCCTGTAAAACTTCCCTGCATGAGTCGGGCATGAATATGAAAGAGGCACAGATACGTCTCTTTCCATGATGAATACTGACATAACAATAAAATTCAAGCACTTATAATACAAGGTGGAAGATACATTAAAACTTCTGTACAGGAAGCTATAGGAAAAACAGGAAAAAGGCATCTCACATAATAAAGTGTCAGTATGGTTAGATTATTTAGAACTAGCTACCTTCAGTCGAGACTGTAAGGCTCTCTTTTATCCCAAGAAGAGCAGTATTGGCAATTTGATTTTAAAAGGAGAAAAGTAGTCTGTCTGAAGGTAAAAAACAAAGGTCCAAGATTTTGAATAAATTAAAATAGACATGGGCATGATATAAGATTCTGACAAGAACAATTCTCAGTCCCTGTTCATTGTGAACTAGAGTTCCTAAACAAAGCTATGGGTTAGAGAAATCATTTCTTTCCTGTGCGCTTACATTTACTCGTAGTTCAATGAAGTTCCAGAAATATAATTTTTTCAATTGAAACCTTTGGTCTTTCTCAATCTATTTTTTTTTTCTTTTTCCCTCAATCTTCACGACCTCATATTACCCTTACAAGTTTTACTTTACTTTTAGAGTCTTAGAGAATTCTTGTGGATTTGAGTCGAACCCTTCCATCATGAAGCTCTTATGATTGAATCCCAAACGAATTTCATAAATCTTTTTTTATTTTGAGTCACAGAAGACTCTTATAAATTTTTTGTGATGCATAGCCTCAAAGGATTTCTTACAATTGAGTATCAAAAGGCTCTCGCAAATATTTCTTTACTTTTAATTCTTAGAAGTTTCTTGTATTTTTTTTATGTGATTATATATAAGAGGACTCTCGTTCTTTACTTTTGAGTCTTAAAAAACTCAGCATTTTCTTCTACAATCGAGTCTCAGAGAACTCTTACAACTTTTTCTTTACTTTTGAGTCTGGAGGGACTTTCACAAATCTTTCTTTATTTTTAAGTCTTAGAGGACTCTTGTAATTTTCTTATACGATGTTTCAAAGAATTCTCACAAGATATTTTTTTATTTTTAAGTCTTTGAGAACTCTTGTAAATCTTTATGTGTTTACGTCTCAAAAAACTCTTACAAAATTCTTTGTTTTTAAGTCTCATAAGACTCTTGTAAACTTAAGTCCAAAGCATCACTCGTGTGAATTTGAATCCCAATTGATTCTTTTAATTTCAATTCTTGAGGTTGGTCGTCTCTCGATTTGAGCACCTTTTAAATTTTTCTCGTATACACCATCTTTTCTTTATAAGCTTACTAAACAAGCCTAAGAAAATTCATTATTTATAGACTTTTTACTATAAGCATTGTAAAAAGATGGTAGCTATCATAACTTAATTTTGATCCTCTTGTTTCGATCATATATTAAAAAAAAATCCAAAAAAGCGCATTTTTTACGCAATATGGCCAAATTCTCTGCCATTTCATGATTTTCGACAACCTTTTCATTTATCATTTTTATTTTAATGAGTTTTCAAAAATTAAGTTTTGAAAACAAAGTAAAAAAGTAATGACAAGAAAAGAAACAAAAAGCTTAGTGAGCATAGTAATAATTAAGGATGACGTAAAGGACTAATATGAACATTTCTAACCCCTTCCCCAAGCAATTTAAAGATAAAGAGAGAGAGAGAGAGAGAGAGAAAGATGTGGAAGGTTAGAGACTGAGATAGGAGAAGAGAGAATAAAGAGTAAAAAAAGAGAATATAGGATAAGAATAAAAAAAAATATTAGGTAGTATAAAAAAGGGGTGGATAATAGAGGGAAAAAAAGAAAAAAAAATCGAGTAGAAAAAAAAGAGAAATTTTTGTGTAGGGAAAAAGAGAGAAAGAAAAAGATGAAAAAGAGTAAAAAAAAGGGAATTGTGACAACCCTCCCCTCTTATTTTTCTCAGTTATTAATACAACAACCACCATTATAGACAGCGTTACTCACCCCAACACCATTGACAGCCCATCCTTCACACCATAGCCATTATCCTTACCAATAAAAACTCAACTCCCCACGTAGACAACAACAATGTCAACTCAGTAGCCATCACCATGTTTTTAGTCGACCTGAACCAGCCTTCTTCTATAAGCCAAACAATGACAACACCTTCTCCATCTCGCTCACCATAATAGTCTCCACAAAAAACATTCAATAATAGAAATAACAGCCTAACCTGTGATGGAGAAAGAGAAACGAAGAGAAGAGAAAAGACTAAAACCTCAAGTGACTTAATCTCCTCTCTTAGGTGGTGGTATGCATTATTGCTAGTGTAGAGAGGAAGAGATGGTGACAATTATTTCAATTTGCTAGGTGATGCTCCTTAATAGCATTAGTGTGTGGTCCAATATGCTAGCAGTAGTGACGACATGTGAATCCACACACCAACACTATCTAGATTGATGTCACTATTCTAACCATTTTTCAACTTCTCCCGGGTGATCCCAACAACTTTTGAAGATCGTTCTTGAACCCTAAATGATTTTTATTATTATTTGTAATGCATTATTAATTTTTTGTCATTGATTATGATGAATATTTAAAGTGTTAGGGCCCATACCTTTATGTTACAACCCTAGGGGTATAAGGTCGTCGGGGCTTTATAGTTTTAGGTGGAATAAAGTTAGAACCAATACTCCACGATGGGGTTGGGATGATAGGTTGCAACAGGTTTATTTGAAACATAATGGTTTAGCCTCGACGTTGAAAGTTTTGCGTATGTATGTGTGTCTAAATATTTATTTTCAAACAAATAATGAAAAACAACATTGACGAGTTTTTATCAAGTTAGAGTCATGATTGTTTTATCAAACTTGGGTATTAACAACTAGGTCAATGTGTCTCTTAGTTTTTATGGACCGACGTAGGCCTAGAGATTTTAAAAAAATTGAAATGAAGTAAGATTTTAGGAAGTTATTGAAAAGTTTTTGATGAATTTAAATAGGTAGAATGTTTATTGACTCTTGGGTTAGAAATTTTAATTTTTTCTTGTAATGATAATAAATTGTAATGGAAATAAATAAATTAATAAGAAAAAAAGGTAATAATTAGGGGAAAGAGTCCCAAAATTTTAGTTGAGAAATATTAAAATTTGTTTATAAATCAATATGCAAAAATACTAGTGATCGGGAAAAACTACAAGGAATAAAACAAATTATTAAGGAGGGGAAATTCTATAAATAATGGCAAAATAGCCCCCTTTTACTTTAAAAGAGTTGGTTAGCCCCACTCTTAGAGAAAAATGGTTTGATCTTTATTTTTATCTAAAAGTTTTGAGAGATTTCTTCTTATAAAAACATGTTAAGCATGTGTTGGATAGATTATTAGGAGAAAACGCGATTAATATGTGAATTTAGGGGAAAGTTTAAGAGATAAAAAGTTAGAAGCATGAGAGAGAAACATAGGGTTTTAAAGGGAGAAGAATTAAAGGAGGAGAAAGAAGAGTCATAAATTAAACTCAAAATCAATTTTTAATGTGTTTCTCACCAATTATTTCGTTTTGTTTTGGATTTGGGACAATTTTGGGTGAAAACTTCATTTCAAGTTAGGGTTTTTGAACAAAATTTAGGGAAAAGTGTGTTTAATTGTAGAATTGTTATAATGACATGGAATGCATGTTAGCTAGAGTAAAAATTAGTTAAAATTAAAGAAAAAACAATAGATCGTAATGATCTTTAGGGCTGACTAAGGTACATTTAAGGGGGATGAGAATTTAGTGGAAAACTAGTGAAATCGTGTGTTAGTTTGAAATAAATATGTGAAAAATGTATTTTGAATCGAGTGTTAATATTCATTGTATAAATTGTGTTATAGATATTCTAAGAAAAATGATTTACATATTATGAAAATAGTGAGAAGTGTTGAAATGATATGTAAAGGTGATCATTAGAGTGTGTTTTGAGTGTGTGGCATACAAAGATAGAAGTGTAGAATATAATTTTGAATACTAGCTAGATTCTTAAAAGTATTGAGTGTAACTAGGTATGGATTTTGACAGTTGTTAGGTTGTGTGATTTCATGAATATGAAATTGTTAGATTCTATAATATTTTGTGTTTAGTAATGTGCTAAGAAAGAGTGAAATATGTTTGTATTAAATGAAAATTTGTTGACTTGAATATGGACGAGTCAATTTAGGAGACATATTGACTGATGTTGTATCTCCTTCTTGAATTGGGAGAGGCATGACGAGTTGGGCCATCAGTTGGAGGAGTTATGTCTATAAAAGGAGCATGTAGGTGTTCAGCAACTCATTCTCTTTAAATTTTAGTATATTTCTTTAATATTGTTTTCTTCATTATTGTATCATTATTAATTAAGGGTTGAAATGGAAATTGTGGTGTTATGTTTTGAAATGAAAATAATGTATTACTTGATTGAAACGAGAATATATAAATCAATTGTAGAAGATATATTTTGATATGAATTAATTAGAAAATATTTTTTATTTATATTAGTTGATCGTGTTGACAGAACTAAAGAGATGTTATGATACTTAGTTAATCATGTTAATAGTAATTAAGGATATGTTGGTGATATTAATTAACCATGTTGATAGAACTAAAAAGATGTTTTGATATGTAGTTAACCGTGTTGATGGTAACTATGAATATGTTGTTGACATTAGGTGACCATGTTAACAGAACTAAATAGATGTTTTGATGCTAAGTTGACCATGTTGACGGTGACTAAGAAGATGTTTTAATACTTAATTAACCATGTTGATGGCAACTAAAAAGAGATCGTTGATACTTGGTTGACCATGTAGACAGTAACTAAAGAGATGGTTTTGATACTTAGTCATCCGTGTTAACGACAACTAATGAGACTAATGTAAATTTTAGTTTGTTATATTGACAGCGACTTATTCAATAAGTATAGACATGCTAATTATCGATGTTGTGGTGAGAAATTTTGAATTATTACTAGTATTTAGTTGATTTTTTTTGTTAATGATAATGAAAGCTTCTTGATAAGGTTATTGAGTTTTATATATGTATATATATTAACTAATAATACTTTTAATGTTATATTCCTTGTAGGTCCATCTCATTCGGTAGGATCATGGTGACTTATGTGTTTGGTATTGTGGTCGTTTTTGTGGTTGTAGTTTGAAAAAAATTGTTTTATAAAAAGTACTTTTAGTTGAGGTTGGTTTGGTATTTATATATGTTTGGTTAAAACTGTGGTTGAAATTGAGGTTGAACAAAAAGTAGTTTAATGTTATATTCCTTGTAGGTCCATCTCATTCAGCAGGATCATGGTGACTTATGTGTTTGGTATTGTGGTAGTTTTTATGGTTGTAGTTTGAAAAAAGTTGTTTTATAAAAAGTACTTTTAGTTGAGGTTGGTTTGGTATTTATATATGTTTGGTTAAAACTGTGGTTGAAATTGAGGTTGAACAAAAAGTAGTTTAATGTTATATTCCTTGTAGGTCCATCTCATTCAGCAGGATCATGGTGACTTATGTGTTTGGTATTGTGGTAGCTTTTGTGGTTGTAGTTTGAAAAAAGTTGTTTTATAAAAAGTACTTTTAGTTGAGGTTGGTTTGGTATTTATATATGTTTGGTTAAAACTGTGGTTGAAATTGAGGTTGAACAAAAAGTAGTTTAATGTGTTTGGTTAAAAGAATGCTTTTCAAATTGAAGTTATATATATATATATATTGATGATTTTTTAATTTAAATATTGTAGATTTAACTACTACTATTACATCATGAAATAAATAATATTGATATCAAATATTTTTTATTGTTCCATTAAACGATCTACAATTTCATCACGTACGAAATCCATCCGACAAGGACTACAGTTTTCTTGGTTTCTTAAGCGCGCAACAACATCAGGTAAAATATCATCAGGAACAAAATTGGGATTAAGATCAAATTCTGCAAATGTGCCTGCATCAAGGGATCTCCTTCTAATTTTTAGAATAAAACACAATTAAAAATAAAAATAAAAAATGATTTTTTTTAACTGGATCAGACCCGGCAAGAATAAAATTGGGATTGCGATCAAATTCTGCAAATGTTACGTCATCAAGCGATCTCCTTCTAATTTTTTGAATAAAACACAATTAAAAAAATAAAAATTGAATTTTTTATAACTGGGTCGAACCCGGTTCAATGCATTTAGCTTTGGACCGGACCCGGTTCGGCCGAAACAGTTGATAATGACTCCATTGTTCACGTGAACAGTGGAGTTTCACTCTCCACTGAACGTCCGTAGGTTTGCGGAAAGCAGCTGAGAGCTGCTTTCCGCAAACCTGCGTTTTACATTAAAATCTACATAGGTCCCACATACATAGTAAATTGTGTTGTGGGATTACCAAACAGGTTGCGCCTGCGTTTTGCTTCAAACGCAAACGCAACCTCCTAAATAAACGGACACTTAGTTCACTAGATTTTGTTAGGTATATAGCCTATGTAGTTTAATTAGTTATGTTGTTGCAATAATTTTATTTTGGAATGAGTTTAATTACAAAACTTTACTTGAAATATTATGTACATTAAACTCTTTTGTGTTAAATTAAACTCTTATGTGTTAAATTCATTCATGCATCCATAATGTGGAGAATATAGTATACTAATGAAAGAAAAAAATTAGAATTGTTATAGTTGATTGTGGATAAACTATGGAAAAATCTCTAATAAATGAACTAGTGGTATGTATAAGGCATATGTGTGGAGGTTACTAAAATGTGTTTTATGTAGGATATAGACAAGGCCCCAAATAAGGGAGGCTCTAACAAAATTTTGTTAAAATCAAAAAAATTATAAATTTTAAATAATAAATGAATTGGTTGAATTAAAAAGTGTATGTAATGTTCAATGGATATGATTTATGAAAAGAAAAATTGTGCAAGTAATATCTAAAAATAATGTGGATGAAATAACCACACTGATATATATATATATATATATATATTACATCATAAATTTCATCATAAATTTCATCTTGCATAGAGTCAGCATGAAATGTTGAAGAAGCAAACCATTGGTAACCGATGATGAATGATTGGTAATAATTTAAAGGAGAATTATCTCATCACTAGTTAAAAAAATAATTATCCCTATTTTCATGAATATCATATGAAATGTTGATTTTAATGCATATAAACTAACAAGATGTTACAGATGTGTTCATCATGTTAGCATCATGTTTTGAAAACTTGAATTTTTACGGTTAGGTTAACATGTCTTCTAATTTTAGAAATCAATATAAACCTAACATGACATCTTTAAAAAAAAATAAGGTTAATAATAATTCCACATCTCCAAACTCTTTATGATAAATCCATGTTTGTATTTGGACATCCTTTCCAAGTAATCTCTATCCTATAAAAGTTTATTGAAAAAACTAAGCAGTAGATGGAGAAAAACAAGCACCAAAATAGAGCCAAATTTGCCTATAAAATGGGTTGAAAAAAATCACTAGAAAAAAAGCTCAAAACCAGACCTAAATGAGGTGTTTGATAGGCTCAAAGTTGTGCCCATTGCAACAAAAACCAAACCCATTGCATCTAAACCAAGCCCAAACTTGAAAAAAGTGGTGCAAATTCAAGCAAGAAGAGAGACGGAGAAGGCAGAACCAAAATTGTGACGGTGCTCCTCCTCCATGGACTTCCCATTAACACATGTCAAACAGGAAGGGTCATCTCTTCAAAAAAGAATCCAACGCAACTAAAAACTCCTTGATTAGCCACTAAAAGTTGACACACCCATCTCAAGTATATAAGAACATTATTCCAGACGCTAGTTCGTGGGTGTCATGTGTTTGATATTTTTTTTGTAATTTTTTATTATGTTCCTAGATTCCATAACTCCTCTCCAAATTAATCCATAGTATTAGCCACCTATCAAAATCACCCTTAAAAAAGTATTCTTCATCCTAGGGGCTTCCTCAACCGAAAAGTGGACCGTGTTCAATGCTTATACTAGAAGAAATTGATTCTTCTACCTACTTGACTTGCTATAACACTTATGACACCTCATAAAACTGAGCAGTTATCTTTAACTCCTATGAACGTAACTCAAACGAGATCCTTAACTCTCCTATAAAGGGACTCATGTATAAAATATTCCTTAAAACTATTTTCACTTGCATTAACACAAAGTTACAACACCTCATAAACAAAGTACAAGCATTGATATTGTATTTGTTTATTTGAGTGGAAAATAGATGATTTGTGCAATAACTTATAGTGAAAGAGATAAATTCCAAGAAACACAAATTGCCTATCCTACCCTTTGTGATTATTAGCACTCTAATAATTATAATAATTGAAAGAAAACCTATTTGAAGCTGTAAAAGGAAAAAAAATAGAGTTATATAATTTGTATTTGTTATTAATAATAAACTAAAAGAGGAGGGGGTTTTACTGTATCCCTCATCACAAAGCATTATTCTTTGGAATAATGCTTTGCTTTTCTTTTTTTTTCTTTTTTGATTTTTTTTAAATTTTATCCTTTAATATTATATTTTTTTTTATTTAGTTATCACACTTTCATGACATGGATCTTAATCTTAAGTTTGCGGGTTAACCCGGTCGACTCAATTTTTTTTTCTTTTTCTTAATTTTTTTTCAATTTTGTCCTTTAATATTGATTTGATTAAGAATTAAACTTCATGATTTGTTTTATTTACTTTTCATTAGGTTATCCTGATCTTATGACCCAAGAATAGTGCTTAACAGATTAACCCGAGTTGACTCAAGTTGTTTTTTTTGTCTTTTATTTAATTGTTTTTTAATTTTATCATTCAATATTAGATCGGTTGAAAATTGAGCTTCATAATCTATTTTGGTTTGCCTTTTATGAGAATATCTTGGTCTCAAGATCAATGTCATGTATTTTGACATTTTAACCTAGTTAAATCAAATCATATTTTTATTTTATTTCTGAGAGGTTATAGCATTCTCATGACCCAGGTCACAGATCTTTCAACATTAGACTTGTTTTTTTATTGGCTTGTCCTCATCTCATAACCCAGGTCACGGGTTAACCTAATTGACTTATTTTTTTTAATTGACTTTTTTTTTTAATTTTTTCAATTAATAATGTGTTTGATTGAGAATTAGGTTTCATGAGTTGTTTTGATTTTTTTTTCATTAGGTTATCCTAGTCTCATGACCCAGTAATAGTGCTTAACAATTAACTCGGGTTGACTTGACTTATTTTTTATGTCATTTTTTTAATTAATATTTTTATAAATTTCATCGTTTAACATTAGGTCCAACATGAGTAATTGAGAATCGAGCTTTATAATTTGTTTTGACTTTTTCTCTATAAGGATATCTCAATCTCAAGATCAAATTCGCGGATTTGATAGATTGACCCGAGTTAAATCATGTCAGTTTTTTATTTTTTTCTATAAGGTTATCTCGGTCTGATGACCTGGGTCATGAGTTTAGCAGATTGACTTAGGTTGTTTTTATGTTCTTTTTTTAATTGATTTTTTTTTAATCTCATCCTTCAATATTGGGCTGGTTGAAGATTGAAATTCATAATTTATTTCGATTTATTTTTCATAAGGTTATCTTGGTCTTATGAACCGAGTTGAAAGTTTGACATGTTAACTTGGATAGTTTTTTAGGTCTTTTTTTAATTGATTTTTTTTTCAATTTTATCCTTCAATATTGGGCTGGTTGAAGATTGAAATTCATAATTTATTTTGATTTGCTTTCGATAGGGTTATCATAGTCTCATAACCCGGGTCATACATTTAACATGTTAACTCAGGTTGTTCAAAGTCAATCTAATATATTTTTATTTTAATATTAAAAAAATATCATCTTTAATAATATTTAAATATTTTTTTAATGTCCAAAAAAATTTAAATTTAAATTAATTCGCAGCATAATGCAGGTAAATCATATAGTACAATAACAATTATAGTTTTACCTTTTCTCTTTCCTCTTAATTATTGCTGCTTACCTCCCTTTTGTTCGATAATCATGATAGATTTAATAATATTGTTAAACAAACAAATGATCTGCATTTACTCTAATCAATGTAGCATCGTTTCGTAAACAAGCTCGAAAATTATTGGGGTTTATGTCATCTGGACCGCGCGATGAGCGCAAAACTTCAAAAAAACTTTACCAAATCACCAAACAATATTAGCGCTCTAGATAATAATGCAGATATTTTTGTTCTAGTCCTTACAGTCTCCCTATTATGTCCCCCTTAACCCAACACCAATAACAAAATAAATGGAATGGAAGCAAACTAAAATGGTACTTACAAAATACCACATTAAACGGTTCAAATCAACTTAAATTATTAATTAAAGATTGAAGTCTATTTTAAGTGATAAGATTGTTCAAGCGGAAGAAGAAGCAGCATTACAATGATTAAAGCCATACCAAACAGCATTAGGGATGAATGTGTTGTAGTAAAATGTAACAGAAGAAGTGTAATAGCCAGATATGGTGATAGACTCAGGTTTCCAGCCATCGTAGCCATTTCTGTAGAGGTACACATAGCAGATCTGGTATGTACACGGCCCATCAATGTGAAATGTATCTGTTGAGCAACTCTCAAATGTTCTTGAACGTGGATCATCAAGTCTCGGAACATATACCTGGTCATTCATATATAAATTTGTTATCAAGAATTGAATGCCAATGACCCAGAACATAAATTAAACCTCAAAGAATTGGGTAGTATTTTGCAGCATTCACTGACAGTACTTTGGCATGAATAAGCTTCTAATAAGATTTTGACTAAAAATTAATTATCATATGCTTCTAATAAACTGCTGATGCGGAGCCTTGTTTGGACACCAACCTGATACCCATAAGCATCTCCAAATGCAAGGCTGATCCGATCACGTGTATACCGACTTGAAGAACAGCTTGTTCTTATTGTCACCGTGTAAGAACAGCTGCTTGCAGTATTCTAATAATCATATACATTTACGCCATAAGAACAGATATATAGATAATTAACTAAAGAATTAATAATTTGAGTAAACAATTTCATCAGATCTTCTTAATTTATACATACATGTACAAGAAGAAGAATCTACTATACAATTTACAGGTCAAATCCTTTAAATTTTTTGTACAGTATCTCTATGAAATAGTTATATGCATGCATATATGATATCAGTCATAAGACTAATTAACTTGTCTTGAAAGAGCAAATATATAAAAATCGTCTAATTATCTACAGACTACTTCATACCTGCAGCGTCGTGTTGATCTTGAAGGAAGTGAGGGGCTGTGGCTGTGTAATCTTTGACTTGGCTTGTGGCGGTGTGAATACAACAGCCAAATACAGCCAAAAAGTCACCAGTGCTTTGCCGTCGATCATTTTTTCTTGAACTAGGTGGCCAGAAAGTGAGAGGGACGGGTAGCAACTGTGCTTTAATACAATTAATTTTGCCTCTGTATTTTAGGGGCACAAAATAGATGAAGGGCATTCCAGAAAGAGAATAGGGGTACAGCAGTCTTTTGCTTCTCTCATGTATTTTAGTGTTTGTTTTTTTGTGCATCATCCGAAACCTTATTTTCTAGATGCTTCTTTATCTAATTGGTTGTGTTTTTTCAATTTTAATTTATTCGGACTAGGTTGTTTATGAGTCAAGATTAAGCTATTTTTAAGTGATTTTAAAGACCGACTTTTAATTTCTTAATTTTTAATTTAAAAATATAAAAATAAACAAATCTCGTTAATGATAAAACCACTCTTGAGTTTATTATCCTATTACATAATTTATTAGTGTATTTCATTTGCAGTACCACTAAGATTATGGATTAAAAAGTAGATTTAAAAAAATTATAAATTATATTTTTTTTCTGTAACCAAGATTTTTAAAAGGAGATTTTAGTAGGATTCATGAAAAATTATAGTATATATTAATTAATCAAACATTTTAAAATTATAGTTAGAATAAAATATAGCTTTAACCACTCTTTATCACATTACCAATCAAACTGAATATTATATTTGGAACGTCATGACCAGTAATTTGTCATATTCAGGCCACAATAACATGGAATACGTATGTCATATTTGCTTTTGTGATTTTGTAAAATTTTAAATTAATGTATATTTTTATATTATTTTAATATACTAATATCAAAAATAAATTTGAAAAAAATATATATTATTTTATTATATTTTTAAATAAAAAATAATTATTATCAGCTATTTGTCTAACCTCTGTATACCGGAAACACAGCTAATACAATACGGTATGCATTGATTAGAAATAAATGAGTGACACATGTGCCTAGACATATACCATCAATATCTACCAACAAATCTATACATAACATGGCCTCGACACATAAGCCGAGACCTAGTCAATAGCGCACAGTAAATCTATAAGAGACTAGACCCAAAACTACTAAACAAAGTGTCGGTATTACATTAGTATTTCTACTGTAATAGTTATAATTTTTTAAAATATTTTTTATTTAAAAATATATTAAAATAATTTTTTTATTTTTAAAAATTTATTTTTAATATTAGTATATCAAAACAATCTTAAAACTTCAAAAAAATTAATTTGAAGCAAGTAAAAATAAAAGAATTTCAAAAACACGATTTGATCTTAAAAACAAACACCACCTACATCTTTCATTGTTGCATTCATATTTGAATTTGTGGTCAAAATTTGTATTTTAAATTTTATTTTTTATTTGAAAATATATTAAATTAATATTTTTTAAAAATATTTTTTTGATAATTTTAATATATATAGAAAAAATTAAAAAAATATTATTTTAATATATTTTTAATTGAAAAATATTTTTTTAAAAAAAAACATTGCAAAATCAAACACTCACGTAACAAAAACATTCCATCAAAATCGATTAATTATTATACTATTCTTATACCTGTGTTATGATATAGTAGGATTCTATGTTAGTTTTTTACATAAA
>Ga0307518_10000921_pt1 | contig 21842 bp, 13 predicted proteins | sample 25_EM_MG_FD_203889 | JGI IMG/M metagenome (GOLD analysis project Ga0307518, IMG submission 203889) | Populus trichocarpa ectomycorrhiza microbial communities from riparian zone in the Pacific Northwest, United States - 25_EM | ecosystem: Host-associated > Plants > Roots > Unclassified | place...
AATTTGATCACTATTCCTTGATACTCTGCATATGCAACAACATGTAAATTAAAAAATAAAACCATACTAATATAACTTAAAAAAGAATTGGATTGTAAGTAAATAAAGTTTAATAACAAAAAAAAAACACTATAGAAATAAATAGTCTACATGCACAACAATTGGAGCCGTCTCTTTTTCCCAAATCTTTTAATTTGTTCTTTATAACTATTACAAATGATTGTTGAAGAGACCCAAAAAGATGGACAGTGGATGGGCTTGGATCGGTGGGTTGCTTGGGAAATGGTTTGTCAAACCTACTTGAAGTCTTTGCTGGCCTTTTACGTGTTGTTCGAGACATGATTAAGCTGGGCTTGTATTTTGAGCTTGGTATTACAGATTTTATTGTATCCCAATATTCCTGTACCAATTTTTAGAGTGTTTGGCTAATCAGGAATGATTTATTTTTTAAAAAAAATTAACCAGATTAAAAAGTGTTTTTTACTTTAATATTATACCAATTATCGGTCTGGTTGAAAAAATACGATTCAAACTTTAGCTATTAGCGTATTTGGAAGTATGGTTGCGGTTGTTTTTTAAAGTGTTTTTCATTTGGAAATATATTAAAATAATATTTTTTTATTTTTTAAAAATTATTTTTGACATCAGCACATCAAAATGATCTGAAAACATCAAAAAATATTAATTTGAAGCAAAGAAAAAAATTTAAAAAAATTCAATTTTTTCAAAAACGCTTTTAAAACGCAAAAACAAACAGGAGATGTACGAACATCAATAATCAATAAAATAAAATCATTCAGATTGATAAATAGTATTTAAATTTTTAGTGATTGACTATTTAACATCTACTTTTTTTTCTCCAACTTTTACTCTATTTTTAGCTATCTCCAAATTTTATAACAAATAACTTCTTGTTCTTTTACTTGGGCTATCCTCTTAATAACTATTTTAATATATTCCTTGATTATCATTAAAAAAGAAGAAGAAGAAGTTGTATTGCAAAATTTGACCAACTAGCCAACTTGATAATAATTCTGGGATTTGCTGAATTCCTGAGCTAAACATTGTCACTACCGTGAAAGAGTACCTATACCATTTACAATTTGTATATCGACGTTATTTATGAATTATTTTAAAAAAAAACAAATCGATTGATTATCTCCATATCTTCAATACTAATATGTACAATCCACCTCACCTCTAATTATCGAAAAAACATAACGTTAAAGAAATTATTTTAAAAAAATTATTAGAACCTCAAAAAATAGGTTAATCTTTCTTTTTCTTAAATTTTTTGATTTATTAACTACGTAAAACCATGAATAACATAGAATAAATTTTTTAAAATATTTATAATTTATATAGTATATTATTAGAACTTTATTTTATCTATAGAAACTCTAAAAAGTTCTTAAAAAAATCAATAATATTAAAATATTTTAAAAAAAATCAAAGTTCAACAAATTATTAAGTTGTAGCTTTAATTTATTTTTCATAATATTTTTTTGGTATTGTCTTTTAACTCTTTGGAGAAAATTATCCATAAATTTTTTATTAAAGTTTTTTCCTAATTTAGATAATTTTAATACAGAATAAAGGTTCATAAAATTCTTATTCATGCCTATATTGTTTTTAATTTCTATTCACATTAGATATAATTGAAAATATATCTTTCAATGAAAAAGACTCATTCTAATGCTATTTTATCGTACTAAAAGTTAGTGTGGCCCTAAATAAAACTTTTTGTTCATATAATGCAGTTTACATATTTATACAATATAAGTGGAATATTATAATAAATAATGAAACAATTTTATTTTCCTTTTTTCTCTTAGTTTTTTCAAAAAAATATGAGAATTTTTTTATAACAACATAAAATAAGAAAAATATATATATTTCTCATTCTAATTTGATTTGCTTTGAATTTGATAAATAATTTATTGTATTTTGTGTTTGTAAGATACTAGACATGATGTGGTTGATCCAAAGCTTAAACTATTTCGAACTTAAAAAAATAGAGGAAATATTGATCCGACCTAACTCGATCAAAAAATTCGGTTAACCTATGACTTAGTCGACCTAAGATAAAACACGGGTCAAATATCCATTGATTTTTTTTTGTTGAAACGAGGTTACTTTGATTTTTTTTCTTAATTTGGATCAACCCAGGTTGATCCTTCCAAGTCGTAACTCGAGCCCTGTCTCAAATCGACTCTCGAGTATGATTTTTAAACTATGATAATAAGTATTTTTATTCTTATATTGCTTTGGATCAACCTGGGTTGACCTTCCCAACTCATGGTTTGGGCTTTGCCTCAGTTAAACTTCTTAGTTGAGTTTTAAAATTATAACAATAACTATTTTTATCCTTACGTTGACTCGGATCAATGATTAACCCGACCCATGATCCAAGTCTGGCCTTAGATCGACCCCCAAGTAGGGTTTTAAAACTATAATAATAATTATTTCAATTTTTATATTGAATTGTGTCAATTATCAACCCAGTTCATAACCCGAACCTATTTCAGATTAACTATAATAATAATTATTTTATATTTACATTAGTCGAAGTTAATAATCAACTCTAACGAAGAACCGGACCTAGCCATTTTCTAGCATAAAAGAGCACTACCTAACTCTTATTTAAATATTATTTTTTGCACCACTTATCAATTGGTCAAAACGTGATCCATCCCGGCACTAAAAAAGTCAGACACGCCTGTCATTTATCTGGACTCTAATTTTCTAGAAGACAACCCAAATTACTTGTCCAATAAAGAAAAATGACTTAACAATGATCCCTTAATGATCTCCCGCACAATATTGTCAGCAAATTAAGGATGCAAAATAAATTTAGAGATTGCATAAGTTACAAATTGAAATTGATTAGCACCTGAGCTAGTCATGACTCATGATGGTATCACTATATATATAAAATGAAAGTTGATGTTTCTTTTTTGTTCTTGTTAGGTTTTGGCTATGTTCAAAAGGGAAAATGATACCAAGGTAGACTGTGTCAGTGTGACACAATAAGTTTTGCTCTCTTTCTCTTCACCTAACACAGTCACGCAAGAGAGCACGCAGGTTTTGCTTTGGCTTAGGATATAGAATATAGAATGCGATCAATCCATCTCTGCCTTGAAGCTAAAAAGAATATTGGATTAAGAAAAGGACAACAAGGTTAATTTGATGCAACCTGACTTCATCTACGATGGAGACAGTATTGGAGTAGGTATTATGATGAAGCAGGCAGATATATATATATATATATATTTGTCTTCCTTCCGATCGAAAATATGCATGTAATTAAAGTTTATTATATCTGTGTAGAAATCCAACATTAATCTTTAATACGCGTTTGTAGCTGATCTTATCCGATATATGCTTCTCTTAACACGTAAATTCTCTTTCACCTTATCTTCTGGTTTGCGTACTAAGCTCTAATATAGTTGACTTTAAGATCATGAATACATTTTATTCAATTTGTTGTTAAATAAATACATTAGACCTTTGCTTTTAATTTACTCTTGATTTTCCTTCTAGAGTTTATGCCAAACTTGCGTTTTAAGAGCTACGATTTGGGAATGGCTCTCATTAATTATATTTGAGAAATATTAGAGCCTGCTGGTGTTTTTCTTTTTTTTGGGAGTGCTGCTGTATGTCATGAGGAAGTATATATGTTAAAGTATGGCTTCGTGTTTTGAGGTTCTTCTATAGAACCCGAATCGAGTCATTAACAGTAATGATAAGTGACAGACTCCATAGATGTTGCCAAGCTCAAATAGACACTAGATTTTGACTGGTGGAAGGGTTTTACCTAGTGGCAATACATACCAGCATTGTAACAAAAAAAGGAAATAAAATATAACTTTGTCGCTATTAAAGATGAGTTAAGAGGCATAAGAACACGATATAAATTGAGAGAGGGATGATAATTACAAGTTAGTTAGGTTGGAAATATATATCACTATTCACTACCATCATCTAGCAACAGATTAGACGTTTCTTAGATCCTGAAATTTCTTAAAACAAATTAATTAATTACAAAAGATATCGAGAATCATCAGATCGCAATGTTCGTGCCTTTTGCTTTTAGCACGTCCAATGGAAAAGGCCCTTAATTGAGAGAGATCCGGAGTTGCTGTTTCCTGGTGTTTTCCATGACATTATACCCAAGAGCGAAACAAATATATATATATATATGAACAAAGCTAAACAAGCTGGTGGATAGCAAGATGAAATGAACGGTCCAGTTCTCTCTTGGAAAAGAAAATGCTAAATAATCACTGGTCGACCAACCATGTTAAAATAATTAATCTAATAGATCCCATACCAAACTATCAAAAGAAATGCATAAAAAAAAACAAGGGACACATGAAATAATATTCTAGTGAGATTTTGGTAAGCTGTGATGAATATTTAGATAGCTGTAAGTTTAGATAGAGCTTTCAACGTTTTCATCAAGGTCTTCGTGTGGGTTTCTATTGCAAGTCTCCCTCAGGATTTGCGTTTGGCTTAGCGTGAAGAGCTGGACTCCAATCCATCATTACACCACGTCAACCAACACCCTCTTTCTCTTTTAAACCATTCCCCCTACCCTTCCCTCCATCAAACCAAAATAAACCTGACTAAAGCCTAAAAGTCTCCCTTTCTTTCAAAAAAATGGAGGGTCTTATTCCTTTCGTGTACAGGGCTATAATACAATACAAGAACGGAAAAGAAGCTGGACCTCTGGGGTCGTGGTTCAACGAGTCACCTTCAGCTTCGTATATGCGACTTCCTGGCGATTCAGGTAGGTTTCAGACGTCCGATATAAGAATCTTTGGATCCGACTATGGCTTCTCTACCTCTTCAACATCTTCATCTAATATGAATTCTTCTACCACTCAAATTATTGTTTCTACTGGAGCTCAATCTCCTCTTAATTGTCGCTTGACTTCTCGACGTGTCGCTACAAAATCATGATCAAATCATGATCAACACCATTAGAAGTATATGTTACAGTACGTGCGACATGCCGGAAGAAAGCCCAAGGCATGGAGCTAGCTTGTCAGAAATGTTGGTTGTGCAGGTAATTGTATGTAGAGACTTTGTGTATCGTAATTCTATTTGATGCATGGTTTGGATGATGATAATAATAAGCGTGTGGAAAACCGAAGGGGCCGCACACAGCTTTGTGTTATTAGTGATAAAAGATCTGGGCATGTGAAAAACCAAAGGGGCACACATGCTTTGTATTAATCAATTACCGATTATGTAATTATTGAATTGTAATGTTTGGAAAGGGTTTATGTTTCTGAATCGTATTGTTTCAGAGACGTCAATCACTTTATGTTCGACATAAGTTCTTCAATCTACCTTCGTGTTGAAAAATAAAAAACAAATTCTACTCTCTCGAGTCTCGAATTTAATGGCATGCAGCCAAGAAAAAAACGATATCGTGACAGTCAATATGTTTTTTATATGGCAGGAGCCTAGCCGGCCCAGCTGGCTGGTTCTTCATCATCCATCACGATTGAAAACCACGGCTGCCACCAAGTCCGAATATTTTCCTCTTAATTAATACCTAATAGACCACTACAGACAACCGATGAACAAAAAGGAAGGATCCTGGAGAGTAATAACCCTCCCCATTACGTTATAATTATAATTGAGAAAATTGGAGGCACCCCTTTTGCAGTTTTAACCTGTTTCACTGAGTACTAGCTATTAACTCACAGATGCTGAACCAAATGTGCTGTGGGCATGGGCAGATTAAGTAGTACTTTACTATTTAAGGATATGAAAGACATAATCGATCTTATGATTCTTAAGATTATCTAAAAACGTTTGATTAATATATAATCCAAGAACATCCCTATAAATCGAATGAAAATAAAAGGTGGGAATCATATTTTAATTATATATAATCAAGGACATATTTTTATATTTCTTGTCCAGCTCATTAGAAGGTCTAATAATTTTTTAAGAATGGTATTTACTGTTTCAACATTATAAATTATTTTTAAAAAAGTAGCTTTCCAATATTAAATTATGTTTCTGGAAGCTTTCTAAGATTTTATCCGGAATGGTTAAAATGTGTAAAAGTTGCTGCAAAATGGGTTTTGCCGGCAGTGGAACTGTGCAAAATCGGGTGGAGCAACTGGGAGAGGTGGTGCAGAAACTGCGGGTCTTCTATAAGGATATTACAAAAAAAATATATGTTAAAAAACCTCGGTATTTTATTTTCACTGCGAACGCTCATAATTTATTATGAATTCACATAATAATAATTTTTTTTAACCATTCAAAGTTACCCTTAAAAGTTATTTTCATTTAATTACTCTAAGATATTTTTGTTTTTAACTTTATTTAAAAAATTAGATTGACTGAATTGCCCCTAAAACCAAATTTCCTCAGTAATTTAAGTTAAAAATAATTTTAATCAAACAAACTTAATTTAAATTAATTTACAAAAACCAAACATAATTTAAATGAATTTGATAGGATGACTGGTTGGATCTGACAACAGTCTATGCGTACTCTCTCCCTTTTTTCGATCCACTGGTTAGATATAAACTATTGTTCACTGATGAAACCCAGGACTAACTCCCGAGGAAGAGTTGTTATGTACTCCATCTAACTAATGATAAACATTAAATGGACACGTGCCAGTTATTTATTTATAGATTTGAACAAAATAAATTTTTAACAGGAAATACCATACAAGTACACAGGACTTGGTCAGCAAATTTGAAAGAGTTCAGTGACCGATCGAGAAACCATGGATCATCCATTATTTCACCAAATGCTTGAAGTCTGTGAAATGTCAATAGAAATTATATTAGACTTTGAACCAAAAAAAATAAATTATATTACATACTAGCTTGGGATTTATCTTGCCTGGAGCATTACTTTGTTTTTCATTTGAAGTCTGACGAACAATAGTGATGTTGTTACTTCGGAGTTGTTTTTTATTTTTTAGAACTTTCAACTAGAGGACTCTAAGTGGATTACTAGATAAGTGGCTGCGCTTTATTATGGACTAAGTCGATTTCTTTCGTAACTTAAAAACAAGATGTTAAAGCACTACTAACATGATTTCAAGCAAAAAAAAATTTATAACTTGAGTTATAAAATTTAATGTCAATGAATAAAGAGAAATTGAAGAATGAAAAAAAAACTCCAACTCAATCTAAGTTGGTATCGCAAACTTATAACTTATATTATAAGGTCAAGATATCTTCATAGAAAGTATATATAAAAAAATAATGTTTAATAAAATAAAAGTAGAAGGTAAAAATCGAGAAAGAAAATAGGTGTACAAAAGATTAAAAAAGAAGACTGATGTCAACTCGAACTTACATCTCATACTCATGATCCGGGTCATGAGACGGGGTTGACCGCATTAAAAAAAAATAACAAATCTCAATCCTCGACAATAAAATGCTATAGGTTGAAAGTCAAAAAAGAAAATTAATTTTTAAAAAGACAATTAAAAAAATGAGAAACAAGTTTGATATAAAAATTTAAGTAATAATAATAAAATGATGTAAAAGCTCTGAGTCAGTCCGAGCTAGCATGACAAATATATGACCCGAACTACAAGGTCAGGATATCATCATAGAAAGAAAAATGAAAAAAAATAAAAAAGTTTAATCTTAAATAAACTCAATGTTTAATGATAAAATTAGAAAAAAAAATCGATAGAAAAAAAAACCATAAAAAAGACCAAAAAGCCTCTTAATATTAGCTATATATTTTATTTTTCGCTTAAAGAGTACTTTAGTACTTACATTGTGCTAAGAAGGATAAAAATTAAAAAATGCCCTTGTCCAAACAGCTAAAGAAATTCAACTTTTAAGGGTATTTCAAACATTACACTATGAAAAAAATGTTAAAAGACTTTTCTACCCCCATTATCTTGCAATAGCAAATGTGTCTCATAAAAAAACTCATATTACCCTTTGGATCATGCTATAAGATTTAAATTTGTGGAGGGAAAAATGATAATTTCATTGTGTAAGTTCACAAATGAACTATGAGAGTCTATAGTAAAACATTAATCAAGTTTAATTTTTTTTTTATGTTAAGAAAATGTTTGGAAGAACTTATCGATAATGATGATTATGATGTTGACAATAATAAAAAAAAGTACATCAAGCACAAAACAACACATAATTTTGTTGAATAGGATTATCATACCAAAACTCTAATTCAATATTTTATTGTTGAATATTTTCTCTTCAAGTAGTCTTTAAAATACAAATTAAACAACTCTATTTATACTATTTCTAAGCCTAAACTGAAAAAAAAAGAATTTCTTAAACTGAAAAAAAAGGAAAATATTAGGAAAAATAAAATTCCTAAACTAAATAGTAAGAATATAAACACAATAAACCAAAATATTTTTCTAAACTAAATAGAAATAAAAACAATTAAGAAAACAAATATTTTCATTTAAAATACTTCTACAATAGTCTTTTTGGGTTAGAAAGAACTTATTTTTGAGTTCAAACCTCTTTTTCTTATTCGCTTCAGGTATATAATAATTTGAGATATCAACTTCAATCCCTTCATGTTAATATTTGTATAAAAAATATTAATTGATGAATTATTTCTCTTCCATTAACTTCTAGAGTTATGAATTAGAAACCTTAAACTTGCTTCATCGACATATGTTGTATCCATATAGTCCTAGAACAAACCTATATTTGTGATAATAGTATGCTTGTACTCAAAAGGATCTGTATATCCTAAATCAATAAAAAAAAATTTATTAAGCACCTTTTATATATTCTTCTTGCATTCAACCTTTAACTTATCAAGTAAGGGCACTATTAATGACATCATCACAACTATTATTTTTATTGTTTATGTTATTATTATCATCATATATAATCATAATCATCGAAATAAACATAATAAATTGTTGGAGAATATCAATTAACATCTATCTCATCATAAACATCTATCATGTCATAAATGAGATCATCAAAATTAATCCACTATGGATGACATCATCACTACTATTATTGCCATTATTTATGTTATCATTATCAACATATATCATCATCATCATCAAAATAAATGTAATAAATTGGTGAAGAAATCAATTTACATTTATCTCATCATAAATATAATCACCAAAATCTTTATGATCAATATTCATCTTGATCAAGAAGTTGTGTCCTTTGTTCTTTCCTCTATAGTGGTTCTCAAAACTGTTCATGGATGATCACTTTTCTCTCAATCCTTCAATTTTATCTTTTTAATCTTTGCCGATTAACAAGATAATTCTTCAACATACCTCTGTAATTTTATCATCGATAACTAATAGATCAATTTCACAATTTATCTATGAATGTTTTCTATCACTAGTTCCTGAATGTCTCTTTCCTGAGAGGGAATCGTCTTATCCTCTTCTACATTAGCACATCCTATTTTGCGATCATTTCTTCCCGTCATGGTTATTCAATAACACACAATAACTAACCATCAGAAATAGTTAGGCTCTTATACCAATTAATGTAGATAGAAACAACACGATAAAGATATCAAACACAAAACAGCACAGAATTCTACCGAATAGCGTCACCACACAAAACTTTAATTCAAAATTTTATTAGTGAATATTTTCTTTTCAAGTATTTTTTTAAAATGCAAATTAAACAATCCTATTTATACTAGTATTGTGTCTAAACTGAATAAGAATAAAAAAAGAATAAAAATATAAGATTTCTAAACTAAATAGTAAAAGTAAAAGTAAAAGTAAAAACATAAAATTAATTTTCTAAGCTAAATAAGAATTAAAACAATTAGGAAAACAAATAACTCATCTAAAAACTCTCCTGCATAAATCAGTCGTGCGCTTAAATTAAGAGGTTATATAGCTAGTAACTATTTAATTAGGAATGAAAGATTAGAATTAGAGTTCGGATTTTTAGTTTAGTCACAAGACTCACAACAGAGGATTCAGGCTCAAGTCGTTATATAGGATCCAGTAATAGACCAGTATAGGCCAATTTTGTTGGGGAAAAAAAAAATTAAAGTATAGTAGAAAACATCTCACTTATATATTATATTATATCACTATCTTGAAAGAGAAAGTTTATGGACTCAGATTACAGTAATTTTAATACATATATTTATATTAATATAAGGTTAGTACTTATAGGGATCGATTTACGGTTGTTTGTAATTTTAATAATAGTTGTTTTTAAAAATATTTTCTATTTAAAAATACTTTTAAATAATATTTTTTATTTAAAAAAAAATATTTTTAACATCAATAAATAATCTGAAAATATAAAAAAATTAATTTTAAATAAAAAAATTTAAATTTTCATAAAATACTATTTGAAGTACAATTCCAAATAATATGTTAAAAATACCAATATTTTTAATGTTTTACACGCTTTCACTTAGATTGAGGAACTAAAATGATTATTTAAATTTAGACTTTAAAATTAATTTCAATAATTTTTCTTGACCCTCTTAGGCATCAAAAGACAAACTCAAAATCATAAGAGCATTTCTATAAGTTGTAGCAAAAGTGTGGATGCGCGATGAATCATCTAGGTAGATTAATTTTTAAGTTCCAAAAAAGATTTGCACACAAGATCGTGGGGATTTGGTTGATATGCGAAAGATATCCTCCTATCGAGTTCATAATCTTTTTCGATGGAATATCAATATGTGGTGAAACCTGAAAAAAGACAAAATAAAAACTTGGTTACTCAGATTTTAGTAAGACCCCATCTGCGGGAATTAAAAATAGATAGGAAAGTAATGTATTGAACATTTAATTTAAGATTTTGAAGACTTTTTGCGTACTTTTAGATAGTGGATCCTTCCTTTTTGGGGAGCCAAAAGCCTGGCTGAATTCTGAACTCTCCTCTTAGTTCAGAAACTATCACTCTCAACGTACAAGCATTTTCTGCAATTTGAATTCCTTGGTTTCTATGTGAACGGCATTCATCTTCTAGATTTGAAAATTGTTTTACTAATAGGAAGATATATAAGAAGATTATCAGATTCAGATTGAAATCGCACGAGAGGAGCCTACGGTTAGTATTTCCCTTGGCAAGAAATGTGGAAAGCTGATATTATTAGCGCAGGATGCAGGAGTTATTGTTACTTGGCCACTACTGTTCAATCGACCTTGAAGTCCTTCCAGGCGCAATGATCAGGATACATATGGCTGCTGTCTTCCTCAGGACCTAATTTATGTTAGATCACTGTCCTTTCCAACAGGATAGGAAGCTTTTTCGTACTGTTGACGCATCAACTGCCATTGAGAAAGGAACCAGTATGAAGTGAAACCAATGAAATTGCTCACTTTGGAATTGTTGGTTACGGAACAGCGCCCTGGGATGATAAACAAGATTAGTTTAATTACTTTGGATCTCGAAACCATGAGCCGACATGGAAAACAACTCATGCAAAGTACGTAATAACACTTGAATATCAAACACAATTTATTCCACCGATGTTGAAACAAGATTACTGATTGAGAACCGTTCGAGATTAATTCCACTCATGATTTCGACACAAGCTAATGCATGCTCACTGTAAATTTCCATGAGTTATATATATATATATATATATGAGCTGTGAGGTGGGAATATGCATGTGCCTCCTTCTTTAACAAGGGAGTGATCCTCAAGCACGACAATCACCATTTTCGTTTCTAAAACATTGAACTCATTACATATCTTCCTAAGAAAATGCTACCCATTTTGAGAAAACCTAAACTAGCATTGTACAACGCAAGAACTTGGACAGATGTCCCCTGTTTTGCGCATTACGAATAACGTCACTCTTGGGTCTTAATTAATTGAAAGACAAAATTGTCCATCCCTCGTATCCAATCAGGAAAGAGGACTAGCTTGACCAGTTGTGTCTTTACACTATCACAAGTCCTATTCAGTATATTAGAATATCGAAACATGTAGTAGGAGTGTGTACCATAGTTTATTATCAGGCTTTGCCTCCCTATTGTGCTTTCTGCATCTATAGACCAAGGCTTGTCGATGGAGAAGAGCATCCTATCAATGTTGATTCTTATGGTTACACTGTTATTATGTTCCTGGAGTGCCACAGCCCTGCAGCATTGTGGGAATTGTGGCCTTACTCCGGTGCCATTTCCACTAAGCACTGGGCCAGATTGTGGCAACCAACAGTACAAGCTCAGGTGTTCTTTTGGAAAATTATGGTTTGATGCTCTAAATGGATCATCCTACTTGATCGCGTCCATTAACCCAGTACTCCGACGGATAGTTATTAGACCTGCAAGCTTAGCAAATAAGATTTGCATCTCAAGTGATTTTCATAGCCAAGGAATCCAGCTCAATCAAAATCTTCCCTTTAGCATCACTAATAGTAACACAATCTTGTTGCTTAATTGTAAAAATGAAATTTTGCACTTGAAACCACCCATAGATTGTGCACCTGGTAGCATTTGTCATAACTATATTCAAGGGAACGCTGCAGCCTGTGCTAGTGCACCATTGTGTTGTACATTCAAGTCTAGTACAGGCTTACAGAGTGCATATATGATTAAGGTCTATGATGGAGGGTGTGCAGCATATCAGAGCTTTGTCAACTTGGATGTTAAGAAGGTGGGAATGATCAAGAAATGGCCTGAGCCTGGTGTGGAGATCGAATGGGCGTTGCCGGAGGAGCCAATTTGCAAGATCCCAGTAGACTGCAAGGACTTATTGTACTCAAAATGTCTGCCTGATCCAATCAGCTTAGGGCAGAAAAGGTGCTTCTGTGATGCTGGGTTTAAATGGGACCCCATCAACGGATTGTGTCAAAGTGAGTTTAATCTTTAAATTTTCTGGCCGTTCTTGTTTTGCTTTTCTTCAAAAACTAAAGGGTGTTTTCCGGTCAATCTCACTCTTACCATTTATAATCTTCTCCTTTCGTAGATTTGAAGTGTCTTCCTGGAAAAGTTTGCAAAAAAAGAAAGAAAAAGACAGTGGTCTTTGCAGGTACGTTATAGATCCCATTAAGTGAGTACTGATCTTAGTTTTTTTATATAAAAAAAATCAGAATTAAGTTGCACGCACAACCTCCAAATCAAGTTTTTGCTTTAGCAGTTTTGCTCCATAGTGTTTCCATGTCAAATACGTGCATTATCTCATAGAGAGCAGTTGAATATTTCATATAATGGTGTAAATATATTAAGTAACAACAATGATTTCTTTTCATTTATATATATGAATAAGTAACCGCAATGATATTTTCCTCGTAATTGGTTGACTGTTTCGTCTTTTAAATCATTTCAGGTGCAGCCGTTGGAGCGGTTGCAGTCCTAGTCATGGTCCTAGGTGGTGGTCTATTCCTCAAGAAGCAAAATCGGTCAAAAAGAGCACAAAAGAATTTGATAAAAGAGCGAAAAGAGATGTTAAATGCCAAACATAGTGGAAAATCAGCCAGAATCTTTATAGGAAAGGAGATAACAAAAGCAACCAACAATTTCTCCAAAGACAACCTCATCGGTGCAGGTGGCTTTGGTGAGGTCTTCAAGGGCATTCTTGATGATGGAACTGTAACAGCTATCAAGCGAGCCAAGCTTGGAAACACCAAAGGCATCGATCAAGTTATTAACGAGGTTCGAATTCTTTGCCAGGTCAATCACAGAAGCCTTGTAAGACTCCTGGGTTGTTGTGTCGAGCTTGAGCAACCTATCATGATTTATGAGTATATCCCTAATGGAACCCTCTTTGATCACCTTCATTGTCACCATTCTGGCAAGTGGACTTCACTCAGCTGGCAACGAAGACTCCGCATTGCATATCAAACTGCAGAAGGTCTAACCTATCTTCACTCTGCAGCCGTGCCTCCCATTTACCATCGTGATGTGAAGTCCAGCAACATTTTACTTGATGAAAGACTCAATGCCAAAGTTTCTGACTTCGGGCTTTCTAGGCTGGTGGAGGCAAGTGAAAACAATGATAGCCATATCTTCACTTGTGCTCAGGGGACCCTCGGTTATCTTGACCCAGAATATTACCGTAACTTTCAGCTTACTGATAAAAGTGATGTTTATAGCTTTGGAGTTGTTCTACTGGAGGTATTGACATCAAAGAAGGCTATTGATTTTAACCGAGAAGAAGAAAATGTGAACTTGGTGGTGTATATAAAGAACGTGATTGAGGAAGATAGACTGATGGAAGTCATTGATCCAGTGCTTAAGGAAGGTGCTAGCAAGCTGGAACTGGAAACAATGAAAGCATTGGGATCCCTGGCAGCAGCTTGTTTGCATGACAAGAGGCAGAATCGACCTTCAATGAAAGAAGTTGCAGATGAGATCGAATACATCATTAGTATTGCAGCAGGAAAGGTGTCTAAAACCTAGTAGTTGTATGAGTTAGTATAGCCAATCAATAAGCGCTTCAAAGAATTTTGGTATTGGTGGCTTCTTGTTTAACTGCAGAAAAATCCTCCTTATTTCAGTACGTAATAGCAAAGCAGAATTTGTGCCTTAGGCTTCTATTCTCTTCATCTCTTGGAAAATCCCTCTTCTTTTTTTTTTTTGTAATTGTCTGTCTTACATCCAAGAAATAAGCATAAATCACCCTGTTATTCTCCAGATTTGACCCAGCTACTCCCAAGATCACCATGTCTGTACGTGCACCTAAGATTTTACTGATAAAATCGTAGCTCTTTCATCTCTTTTCTCAATTATTTTATAAACGAATCTTAACTAATCAATAAAATTAGGATCAAGTTATAGAAAAAAAATTAACTAACAAATCAAAGTAAAACTAGAATACAACTATGAAATTTAATTAATTATAAGTTTTGATGTACAAAGCTATAATTTAATAATATAAAGACAAGATTTTGTTTTAATTTCCTTAAAACAAGATTATAAGAAATTGTTTTAATTTGATTAATATTCCTGATATTCACATAACTTAGATTATTATTTATATAAGAAAATAAATTTGAATACTAATTATAAGATTTTAAAAAATTAAAAAAAAAAAACCACAATTCAGGCCATAGACTCGACTTGGTCGAATAAGTTGGTTTTATTTCAATTAGATAAAAAAATATAGAAAATGATACTAGATAAATCAAACTTGTAACAACCCAGTATTTTGAAAACCTTATAAAGCTTGAACCCATCAAAAACATGGTGTGTGTGTGTGTGTGTGTGTGTGTGTCTCGTTGAGATTGATATCCATTTCTTCTTTGTCTTTGGTTGATATTTTGGATCATAGGACTTGTCCTTTCAAATGACCTTGTTTTTATAGGTTTTAGTTGTCTTTCCATGTGCCTTTAATGTCGATTACCTTTCATTTGATATCTTTGGGGTTGAGACATTGTACATTGTTGAGGCACACTCCTCCTCACATTGTTGTTGATGAATGAGGGTCCAACATTTCTTCTATCATCATTTTTTCAATGTGGTTTCTTCTAACTTGGTGTTTTTGAAAGTAAAGTCTTTCTTGCGTTTGCTATTGGTTCCTCCTTTTTAAGTTGCCTCTTAATTGTTGATTATGGAATTGAGGTTTTGCTTGTCCATGACTTGTGTTCCTTCTTTGTTGGAACCTTTTCATTACTCCTTCATTCCTAGAATTCCCGAAAAAAGTATTTTTAAGTACCCTTTTAACATTTAGTCCTTATTTGTTAGGCATTGTACCTTTCGGTAAACACATCATATTTTTAGAAATATTATTTTTATTTAATCTATATTTATGCGATAAATAGCCTTTCTTGTTGAAAAATGACATAGAAAAACAACTACACATGATAGATTGGTTAACATGCACATTGGATTTTTGTTTTTCTACACAATTGAAACCTAAACCACTTTTATGTAGGCTCTTGTTTTGTCCTCCTAACAAAACATCCAAGTTATCTCTACCTTGAGTAAACTTTGCTCAAGTTGAAGTTATGTCTTCAAATTGTTTTCTAAAAGCATCATTTTTATTTTTCAAATCATCTAATGATGAGAAACAACTAGCAACATCATATAATGATTCGTTTACTTGTGTTAATCTATCATGATTTTTAAGCAAATCATTATTTTTATTTTTTAAATTTTTGTGCATCTTTTCCAAGTTTTTATTAGTGTTTCTATATATCTTGTTCTTTTTATGTAAGGTTTCACATAAGGTAATCAAGTCATTAAAATTCATATCAGCATCGTCATTTTGTTCAATGGAGTTTGATCTGAGTCTATATTATCTTCTTTATATACTATTATCCTAAGAAATTTAAGGTCACCAAAGTCTATGATCTTTAACACTAAGAAGGTTAAGTCATATAGGAAGAATATAGGCTCTAATACCAATTGTGGGACCCTTGAGGAATAGCCTGGGTGAACCAAAAAGGAGGGTGAATTAAGTATGAAAGGTTATCCCTCAAGGTTCCAATAATTAAATCATTAAATAGCCCTTAATTGAACCTGGTTGTAAAAAAACAAAATTAAAAGACAAAAACATCCTTGGACGCTAGCAAAAGATTTTTTTTGCTATAAAAGATAATTAAATTATTTCACTGTGAAAAAATATAAGAAGATTAATTCTCCCCTAATTAATTTGATAAATGCCAAATGAACCTCATAAAAAAACCATCCCCCCCCCCTATTTGCACTTCCTTAGCTAATACAAGGGCAATATCATCATTATAGTGTAGTAATCCACAATGCAATGAGTTTTAACACACAATGTTTTACTAAGCCCTTTTAATTTTCTTAATAATTATAATTGTCATATTTATAGGGTTTTGAATGCGAAATATGAGAGAAATTTAAAAAAAAAAAGTCTATGATAGGTGCATTTTAAAACAAATTATAAATTGCATTGCAAGATTGATATTGGAAAGTGATGATGTTCCAAAATTTATTATGCTTAGAAATGAGGGTTTTTTTAGTGTTTAGATAGAGGATGATCACACGTTCATGTTAATTTTCTTTTTTTCAGAGTTCAAGAAGTTGATGATTAGTGATAAAAGACCCAAAACCTGCAAAACAATCCTTTTTAGTAAGATTTAGGAACCTTTCATTGATAAAGTCAGTGACTTTTAATATGGACGTTAACAAAAGATTTTTTTTGCTTTAAAGGGTAATTAAGTCATTTCATAGTGAAAACTATGAGAAAACTTATTCTCCCATGATTAATTTGATAAACGCCAAATGAATCTCACGAAAAGACCACTCCCCCCCCCCCCTAATTAGCACTTCATTGGCTAATACTAGGGCAAAATCATTATTACAGTGTAGTAATTCATAGCGCAATGAGTTTTGATACATTTTTACTGAGCCCCTTTAGTTTTCTTAATAATTATAATTGTCATATTATAGAGTTTTGAATGCGAAATATGAGAGAAAATTTTAAAAAAAAAGACGTCTATAATAAGTTCATTTTAAAACAAATTATAAATTGCACTACAGGATTGATATTAGAAAGTGATGATGTTTAAAATCTATTATGCTCAGAAATGAGAATTTTTTAAGTGTTTAGATAGAGGGTAATTACACGTTCACGTTAATGTTCCTTTCTCCAGAGTTCAAGAAATTAATGATTAGTGATAAAAAGACCCAGAACTTACAAAATAATCTTTTTTATGAGATTTAGGAACCTTTTATTGATAAAATTAGTGACTTTTAATAAGGAATTGCAAAAATTGAGAGAATGAACTTTAAATTCTTAAGAATAAAAGTGTTTTTTCTTAATTATGTATGATTAATATTCTATAAAATAAGAGCATGAATAAAGAATTAGAAAAGTGTGAACCTTTTACATGAATAGTTCGAATAGTATATATAACCTCTGACTTTTGTCATGGTACTTGAATGAAGGGGTTGAAGTATTATTTATTCCTGACAGCATTACTAAGGGATAGATATCTCTTACATAAAATTAATGTTAATGGAATTATGGTAGGCTATTTGGAGACTTTTATGCACTTATAGATATAGGGTGATGATTATTCTTGACTTTTACTATTTTATGTTAAAAAACATGAGAATAAACAACAAATTCATGTGACCCAACATGAAACCTAAAAAAATTATAAACTCTATATGTATTCAACTTAGAATGACTCCAAACCCAAGGGTCATGAGTGTAGTACCTTGTCAGATCCATACACATTTAGGCTCAGCATGTACATAGCTGAACTCAAGGCATTAGGGTTTGGCGTCTTACTAGACCCACAAGCAATTGGGCTTCGCGCGAAGCTGAACACAAGGATGTTGGGTTTGTCACCTTCTCAAGCCCACAGGTACTTGGGCTAAGTGTGTGGCATAATCCAATGATGTTTGGGTTTGGCATCATGCCAAACTCACATGTACATGGACTCAATATGTAACTAAGTCTAAGGATGTTGGGTCTGACGCCTTTTCAAACCCACATGCACTTAGATTCAGTGCATAGCCAAATCTAAAGATGTTTGGGTATGGCATATCGCTAGATCTACATGTACTTGGGTTCAGCTCATAGATGAATCCAAGGATATTAATGTCAGACCCACATGATCTTAGACCTAGTACATAGTTGAAACCAATGAGTGTAGCACTATATGTATTCAACTTAGAATGACTCCAAACCCAAGGGGTAGCACCTTGTCAGATCTATACACACTTGGGCTCATCACGTAGCTGAACTTAAGGCAATAGGGTTTGGTGTCTTACTAGACCCACAAGCAATTAGGCTTCGCGCAAAGCTGAACATAAGGATGTTGGGTTTGTCACCTTCCCAGACCCACAAGTACTTGGGCTAAGTGCGTGGCATAATCCAATGATGTTTGGGTTTGGTATCATATCAAACTCACATGTACATGGACTCAACACGTAGCCAAGTCTAAGGATATTAGGTCTGATGCCTTTTCAGACCCACATGCACTTAGATTCAGTGCATAGCCAAATCTAAAGATGTTTGGGTCTAGCATATCGCTAGATCTACATGTACTTGGACTCAACTCATAGATGAATCCAAGGGTATTAATGTCAGACTCACATAATCTTAGACCAGTACATAGTTGAAACCAATGATGTTGGATCTGTCATCTTACCAAACTCATATGTTATTGGACTCAACACATAGTTAAATCTATAAAAATTGAGTATGACATCTTATTAAGTTCATGTGTACTTGAACTCGGCATGCAGTTAAACTCAAGGATATTAGACTTGAAAGTAGGCTAGACTCATATCATCTGGACTTAACATTCTACCAAGTTTAATACATTTAAGTTATTACCTTGCTTTTGGTTTTTTTTAATAATTCACTTTTAAGCAAACATGTAAAAAAAAAAATTGATGCATTAGAAAATCTTACCGAAGAGGAGGCTAAGTAACACAGAGGAAAAACTATTGGAACAAACCTAAATCAATATACAATATTGTGTTTGGATTCAGATTTTAGAATATTAGTTTAGTTGTCCTTTATATTCTTAACTCTTAAAACTAGGATCAGTTGAGTTAGGATAAAACTCACGATACTAATTTCTCTGTTTTTTAGAACTAGAACATGAAGTGTTTAAAACAAGGTCTCTTATAACTCTTTTTTTTTTTAAAAAAAAGAAAAATAACTTGGCACAAAAATAATATTTTGAAAATTCTGTCGTTAAGTTAAAGAGACGAGAAAAAAAACACAGAGGAGAAGCAAGTCGGCGACTGTCAAAAGCCTTGCTCTATGCGAACGCGATCTCGTTTCTTGATTTGGAGAAAGCAAACAGCGTCTCATTCAAGATTTCTAATTTCTTTCGCCACTGTTTCCCCTTTTCTTGTACAATATATATATAGTCTCCATTACCGTCATAGCCAATCACAGCACCAGCCAGCCATTGATCTACCATTGCCAACTCTAAAGTTCGAATCAACAGAGTACGTTTTCTTCACTTCTCTCGCTTTTAGATCAATCTATAGTCCCTTTTTTTCCCTTTTTTTTTCTTTTTATTTTGTTAAACCACATCAAGCATGTTCACTGTATTTGGGTTTTAATAAAGGAACTTGTTGTCTCTCGTTATTTTGGTGATCGAATCCATCCAAATCTTTCCTCTTGTGATATTTGTTGGTTTGAACTAATCAAATGATTCCATTTCATCCCAATTTTTTATTTTGAAAATCCAGGAGAAGAGGATCTAGGTTGAGAGCTTAACAAAATGAAGGCACTCATTCTTGTTGGAGGATTTGGGACTCGTTTGAGGCCTTTAACCCTCAGTGTACCGAAGCCGCTGGTTGATTTTGCTAACAAACCCATGATACTGCATCAGGTATTACTTGATAAATTTCATAGTAAGGGTTATTTAAATAGGACTTAGGAGTATCTACTGCTCTGTATCCCGAAATCCCACCCCCACGTAACTAATGAGTATGCATGTATGTATTGATTGAAATTTGATTCTTCTTTACAGAAAAAAAGTAAATTGTTACTTCAAGATTGCTTCTTGCCATTGGCTAATCTACTATTTATTAGTGAATTTACTGTTTTGAATTTCATTTTTTGAGACTGAGCAACTTCCCTGGCCATGGTTATCTATTTAATTGTTCTGTACCTGATAAGCAGTGCATGCCAGCTACGTGTAAAATGCATTATTGAATTTCTTATAAACAGATTGAAGCTCTCAAAGCAATTGGAGTCACTGAAGTGGTCTTGGCAATTAACTACCAGCCAGAGGTAACAACAACAATTCAGAGGATCACCTTTCCACTGAAATTCCATATCATATTCATGTATTAATATTGCAGCTGGATTTTCTTACGATCCCCTGTAATTATGTACTTTTAAATGCAGGTTATGCTGAATTTCTTGAAAGAATACGAGAAAAGGCTTGAAATTAAGATCACCTGCTCACAAGAGACTGAGCCACTTGGCACAGCAGGTCCTTTAGCCCTAGCTAGAGATAAGCTCATTGACGATTCTGGTGCACCCTTTTTTGTCCTCAACAGTGATGTTATAAGTGAGTATCCGTTAAAACAAATGATTGAATTTCACAAAGGCCATGGAGGGGAGGCTTCCATTATGGTAACCAAGGTGAGTTGAATCTATTGTTTTGCTTTTTCCCAGGCACCAAGCCCATTCCCTATATGTTAAATCAATTTTTCATGTCACAGGTGGATGAACCATCAAAGTATGGTGTGGTGCTGATGGAAGAAACTAGCGGGAAGGTTGAGAAATTTGTTGAGAAACCAAAAATATTTGTAGGTAACAAGATCAATGCTGGAATCTACTTGTTGAACCCCTCTGTTCTTGATCGGATTGAACTGAGGCCCACCTCAATAGAGAAAGAAGTCTTCCCAAAGATTGCAGCAGAGAATAAGCTGTTTGCCATGGTCCTACCTGGGTTCTGGATGGACATTGGACAGCCAAAAGACTACGTTACAGGTCTGAGACTATACCTGGATTCTTTGCGGAAAATGTCCTCTCCAAAACTGGCCACTGGACCAAACATTGTTGGAAATGTTCTCGTTGATGAGAGTGCAGTAATTGGAGAAGGATGTCTAATCGGACCAGATGTAGCAATCGGCCCAGGTTGCATAATAGACTCGGGAGTTAGGCTTTCCCGCTGCACTGTAATGCGGGGAGTGCGAATCAAGAAGCATGCATGCATCTCTAGTAGTATCATTGGATGGCATTCTACTGTGGGGAGATGGGCTCGCATAGAGAACATGACAATCTTAGGAGAAGATGTTCATGTTAGCGATGAAGTTTACAGTAATGGGGGTGTTGTCCTGCCTCATAAGGAAATAAAGTCTAGCATTTTGAAGCCAGAAATTGTCATGTGAGCTTTGAGGTTTTTCTCCTTGTCTGTCCATAGTCATTCGTATTAACTGATATACTGCTCACTCTGAATGAGGAAAAATGTTATTGTAGAAACTCAAACAATTGTCTTGA
>Ga0307518_10000922_pt1 | contig 21827 bp, 28 predicted proteins | sample 25_EM_MG_FD_203889 | JGI IMG/M metagenome (GOLD analysis project Ga0307518, IMG submission 203889) | Populus trichocarpa ectomycorrhiza microbial communities from riparian zone in the Pacific Northwest, United States - 25_EM | ecosystem: Host-associated > Plants > Roots > Unclassified | place...
GTTATCCTTAGTCGTTGAATCCAAGCGGTCACCAACTCCGGCCGGACTAACCTCTTGTCCAGCCCTCTGCTCTCTTCCTTCGTCCGCTTTCGTCCGGACTTGACCGGACCCCCTACCGGAGTAGACCTGGACTTGACAGAGATAAAAAGAAGGGTTGTCAACCATTAGGCTACAAAACCATTATTAGGTTCAGCAACAACGCAAATATGACCGAATGTAGTCAACTACTCATATTTGCATTGTTGCTTTAACTAGTCATGGCTTTAGTAGCCTGATGGTTGACATGCCTCTTTTTTTATCTAAGTTGTTGGTTCAAGTCCCCTTCTGTACTTTTTTTTTTTGCTTCATCATACCTCCTCATTCATGTCATTCTGATAGTATAGACTAATCTTACATCCTTTTTTTTATTCAGCATTTTTTTGTAGTGAACTATGTTGTACCATTTGGTAGTCAATACTACTCGAAGGTTTGCTTCCTGACTATTCACGCTCCAACCAAACCTTTCACATTAGATAATACCCTATGCCTTATATGGTAGTCACGTGCGACTGAGACTTGAAACTCAGCTGCGAAAACGAATTCGAAAACGGCCTCGAAAACGGCACTCTGTATTCCCCTATTGTACACCTTACAGCCCACACTCTATGCTAGATTACTTTGCAAGACCGTTTAGACGGTGGAATATCCATCCTGATCAGATGCCTGGGTTCTGAACCACCATTGAACCTTGCTGCTGAAAAAATTACATTCGACATTTATGTCACCCCTCGCAAGCTCATTCGCAACGAGCGTGTCAGTGGCGACACCGCTATGCTCGTGCAAGCCTTCTCTCAAGAGTTTGCTGTTCCCCATCTGCAACGCTTTGCAGAGCGGTGCAAAATCGAATCCATTAGGGCTCCCAAACCACGCTGTAAGTCTATGCTAGATCACGTTGGTTTCACTAACTTCGGTGTAGTACTTGCAGATCCCATTGATCTCAACGGACCAAGTCATCTTCCTGCCTTTGTGAGCCCTGTCGCCTCACGGATTCAATGCACGGCACGCAGCGCAGATGCGAAACCTGACCCAGCGGATGACGTGCGGCACCTGTCAGCTTCTGCTGCAATCCGCGAGTCTGCCGTATTCACTCCTAGTGCGAAGAAGACGCGTCCTCCCAGTACTCCCTCCACCGCTCGCCAACGCACTCCCCACCAACGTCGCCCTGCAGATGTGTTTCTATTTGCGGAGGACAAAAATTTCCCTGAGCCAATTCCACTTGTCATCCCTGACTCGGCTCCCGGTTCACCTTTGATTAGCCTTGGACCACACACTGATGCCGTACTCGATCGGTTTAGTTTTGGAGATGACGTGCTCCCCCGCTTGCATATATTGGTCGGGACGGTACGCAGCAGTCGCTGGGAGGCCATTCTGAGGGGCACGCCATGGAATTTGACATACGAACAAGCGTCCAATTTATCCAGCACACTGTTAGCGGATCTCAAAGGAACACCCGGACTGCCTGTTACAATGGTACTTTCCCTCCGCATCTGTATTTCTACTTCTAATTGACATTACAGAAATCAAAGTTTTCTATTCTTAGTATGCTGCTCAAGGTTCTGGGCATTGTGGCCCTGCTACATTTGCTCTACATTCTACTTCTCGTCATATTCGAATAGCTGTTTGTGTCAATCTGTTTCTAGGCCCTGAATACATGCCATCTTCTGTCCCCCATTCTTGACAGTTAAGTACTGCCGTGTGTTGAGGAGAGATAGCTCGGCGCACACGTCCCCCCCCTTTGAATGGTCTCACAGGTCTTCCCTGCTTCCAGGCCAGGTGCCCAACGTGTTCAGCCAAAGGCACGTTCACGCGTCAAAGTTATTCTCAGCGCGGAGGCACGTGCGGCATTAAGGTTGAATCAGCACGAGAAATCGGAGCAGTTTAAAAAGGACTTGGACGACGCATGGAGGTCGTTGGAAAAGGTGACCAAGACGCTTGCTTCCAAACACCACAAGAGTGTTCGGCGTGTCGAGAATGACCTCTATCTTGGCCATGCGAAGTTCCGCTCCAGGCGCAATAAAATCAACGCCTGGAATGCATTTTGTTGGAAGCAATGATGCAATGATCGGACGGCCAATGGGTCCGACGAGAACAGTACTTTTTTTTTTTTTTAATTCTAAACAAATTATCTACTTAATGGCATTGCAGTGGCGGGCGGTAGGAACGTGCTGCCTGAACTAGTCCAGGAGAATTGCGCAAACTACCGCGGACTTTCAGCAGAGGAAAGGGAACACCTTGTCGAAGAGTTCGGTCAGTTTAGAGAGTCGAAGGCAGTTGGAGTTCGTGTCACAGCGAGGTCAAAAATCAATGATGTCACTCACACACTGAGTGCCATCAAGAATGAAGTGGGCTTTGTGCTCTCATTGCGTTATCAACTGCTAAACCAATTTTTCTAGTTGCACAATCTCAGATCTCGGACTGGGGTTGAGACTATGCTATACACAACACGCGGGACGACCGATCTTCCACTTCGAGGAATTGCCTTTACAACTGACAGTATTGCAAGCTTCATGGGCTCAGTGATGGGTATTGAAACACAAGCCCTCATAAGTAAGATGGAGGGGTTCGCAGTACAGGGATTCAGAGGTACGTAGTTTTTTTTTTCTTTACCATACGGAAATCAAGTAAATTGTATCCAGGAGCAGCAAAGAACCATCAAGAACACGTTTCTAGCATCCGTGCGGCTATTTGTGGCATCATCAACTGCAAACTTCATAAGTTAGACAATTTTTTTAATGGACTATTTCATGATTTGTTCTCACCTAGAGGACATCACCCGAGACCCGAAGGCGAAAATGCAGTGGGCGCAATATTTCCGAAATGTTGTCTCTCGGTACCAAGTTGCCATAGAAGGTTGGCCAGAGTCCATTCCATTCGCAAACCTCAGTGGTGCTTCTAGCTCGTCATCCCAGCTAGAAATTTTATTATGAAAGTGGGAAATGGGGACAACTTACTGGAAGGAGTTAATGTTGAAGCAATACCTATGTACATAGAGGAACTGCTACTCCTGCTCACCTGTTATGTGGAATGGACAAGCTGAGATGATAGTGGTAGCTGGTCAAGAGCTGTTGTATTATATAAGCGATGAACGCTGTTTATATACTACAAACATTGTGACGCGTGACTGTGACGCGTGACATGTGACATGTAACATCTACTCTAAAGAGGACTATTACTAAGTCTACACTAATATGGGTCGCAGTCTTGTGTGCACTTCGTCGACGGTTTACGCCGGGTGCACGTGCGACTTCAACAGTTAACAGATGAGGAATTGGAAGAGCTTTGGCAAAAGAGGAATACGCAGATAGAAGATGGGGAGATCCAAGAACCTTCACGCCGTACACGCTCAGATAAAGGTAAAAAGCATGTCCGGCGTTCTTCTGATGATCCTCCAAGTCGCAAAAAGTACAAAAGTGCTGAAACCATTGTCAACTCAGATGATGAGCAGGGGGAAGAGCATGGTCTACCCCAAACACCTCGGTCATCCCCAGCAGCTACCCAGGGATTGGTTGTCAGCGATGCTGATCCAACTGCCGCAGCCGCCAGCCCTACCTTGACTGCAAGCGCTAGTCCTGCCGAGCAAACTGCCACCGCCAAGAATATTGACCCTACCATGTGCACTGCCACTAGCACAACCACTCCAGAAGGCCCTCCAGCCCTGGATTTCGACATCGGAACTGAACTTCAACAGCAGGCACTTGAGGATTTTGCTGACAGCTTACTAAATTTTGATGGCGCTATGACAGGTTTATACTAAATAGATATGTGAAACTTTGTTTGTCCTCATAAATTACGTGTTTGCAAAAAGTAGTTGAGCACCTAAGAAATAACTTCAATACAGGTATCAAGCAAGGCAACAGTAAAACTTACCAAGGGAATGTTATGGCACATAGGCACGTGCAAAGGAGAGACACATGGAACAAGTATATATGCGGCCTGTGCAGTGTACAAGTATGGAGAGACGGCAGTTGAAGTGCATAGGTGCACAGTTGATGGTGAATTGTGCAAGGCTGTTGGGAACGAGCTGTCAAGCTCACACTAACGACATGCAAGTAGTATTGTAAGACGTAGCTGAAGAGTGTTGTCGAACGCATGACAAGCACAAGGTGGGGTGGGTAGGCAGATTGAACAACGCCGTTGGAGAGGTTGGAGATGGTGGAAACAGCGTGAAGATAGCATTGTTTAGAACACAGGTGAGTAGATGAAGAACAGCGAGTACGATACAACAGTACCTGCACTGGTAGGCAGATTGAATGGCAACATTGGGGACGTCGGAGGCAGTTCAAGCACACAAAAATGGTCGGTGTCGTTGAGAGCATAAGTGAGGAGATGGAGAACGGCGAGCACAATGAAAAAAAGTACCTTAGACCACGGAAATCACAGCGTTCAATACGTTGGGGATGTCAAGAGCAACGTAAAGACGGCTGACGCCGTTGAGGGTAAAAGTACGGAGGTGAACATGGGAACGTTGGAGACGGGGAAACGGGGAAACGGCCGGTGTTATTCAGAGTGTAAGTGAGTAGATGGAGAACAGCGAGCACGATGACAAGTACCTTGGAGCACGGAAACGACAGCGTTCAGGGCGTTGGGGACGTTGAGGGCAACGCAAAGACGGCTGACGCTGGTAAAGGTACAGAGGTGGAGAACATGGGAATGTTGGAGACGGTGAAAGAAGGGCGAAATGGCCGGTGTTGTTCAGAGCGTAAGTGAGTAGATGGAGAACGGCGAGCACGATGACAAAGTACCTTGGACCACAGAAATGGCAACGTTCAAAGCGTTGGGGACGTCGGGAGCAACGAAAAGATGGCTGACACTGTTGAGGGCAAGGGTAGGGAGGTGGTGAACAGCGAGCATGATGCCAACAACGTCCAGGACAGCGGTGGCGGTGGCGGCGACGACGACGACAAAGGGGAGAGAGAGAAGGAGCATGGGAAGGCAGTGCACAGGAACAGCGGCATTATGAAGTTGAATTGCTCCGTGCGGCAGTTGCCCAATTAAGTAATCTCACGCGGCGGACCGAGCCATGCCCGCTACCCACTACCCACTACCTACTACTAGTAGTACCTACCCATACCTCAGTTCTACTAAGATAGAACAATATTTAGGGCGAGATTTATTGCTGGTGTTGGGAAAAGTGAGGTAAGAAGCCTAACTATAAATTACGACAATGCTTTGGACTATGGCTAAAAAGGCTTATTAAGCGGGAGTCATAGGTGCTTAACAGAGGTATATCTGTGCGACTGTGACCGGAGTAAGTGATGCGCGACTGGAGTTGAGCTGTAGAGCTGCGATGCGACCAGAGTGACTGGATAGGACCCGGAGTTGGACATGGTCGTAACATAGACACTGTTTGGCCAGACACAGCCACTACTCCAAAAAAGGAAATAGGGTGATCTAGATACCATCGGACTGCAATTTTTGACCTCTATGCAGCCACCATGATGGCATGATGCCATAATGACATCCAAAAAAGGTAATAGAGTGATATGGGTATCATTGGACTGCATTTTTAAATCTCTACATAGCCACCATGATGGCATGATGTCATAATAATATTCAAAGTACCAATAGGATGATCAAGCAGAGGTGTAATGTTTGTAATATGTGGAATAGGGGCTATTCTCAGATGCTATTATCATGCTTCAGTGTCTTACTAAAAGTCATAGTCACAAATGAGAGGAATCCAACCATAGTCTTACATAAGCAATTCATTAACATTTGGCGGAGCTATGACCAAAATAAATTTCAAGAGCCAGCGCAAAAAATTTTGTTCAAGGTACTATCATGTAGCCATATGTTTGAGGAATCCATTCATATGATTATCTACTCAATCAACCTCCATTTGAATAAGATATAAGCAAAACATTTTCTTCAATCAGCGCATGAGTGAATTTTTAGTGGGCCTTCTCCTTAACAGGAGGCAATATCCACACTATTGGAGATAGTGGAAAATGCACAGTGGGCTCTACTCAAATGATAACGAAGTCTTTAACTCACTTGAGGTAGACAGTTCAAACTTGAAGCAAGATAATCAAAGGGATTTGATAGAAGTCTTTATAGATAAAGACTTCAGTGAACAGAATATAACTGGTAGATTTGTTATTCTCTACCTAAAAGACATAAGGGTATTTATACGTCTGAGCTGCGCACAGACCACATAAAGTAGAGAATCTCTGAGAGTCCATAAATGGACGGTAGATAAGTACCTTCCTAACATAGTAGTTCTGTGGAAGCTTGTAGAACCTCAAAGAAGCCCACAGTGAGTCACATGTAAGATAAGAGATAAAAACCAGTCTAGGTCGACCCATAAGAACATTCCAGAAGGAACATTATCTCCTTATCATGACCTCGTCATAGATAAGTGATATGACTCCGGTTAGTCGGTACTCTCTGATAACCGGTCATGTGATTTGAGAAATCACATGGAAGAGATAGAGTCCAGACACATCACATGTCAAGGCTCCTGAGAAGTCACGTGCTAGTGATGACTAAGCACTTACTTTCTCAACACTCCCCCAGACTTGATACGTGTCAAGTCGGTGACTAGGAAATTCTTAAAACCCAAGAACTTGACTTTGCCAAGGGCTTTAGTGAAGACATCTGCCAACTGCTTGTCAGTAGATATATGTCGTAATTGAATGACCTTTCTTTCTTGAATGCATTCATGAATAAAGTGATGACAAATATTGATATGTTTCGTTCATCTTTCTTGCGCAGGATTCTGCGCTAGAAATATGGAACCCATGTTGTCCTTGTAGAGTACAACGGGTGGAATGTCAAAAGACAATTCCTCAAGTAAGGACTTGATCCAACATATCTGTTTTGCAGCGTCAGAAAGTGCCATGTACTCAGCTTCAGTTGCTGAAGTGGCTACGGTCTTTTGTTTCCGGCTAACCCAGGAAACTGGAGAGGTATTAAACAACACAGTAAAACCTGTACAGGATTTCCGGTCATTTCTGTCAGAAGCCCAATTGGCATCGACATAACCTTCCACTCGCAACAAGGTATCCCTTTTAAACTCGATGCCATACTCTCTATTCGCTCGAAGATAGTGAAAGATATACTTGGCATGATTAAGGTGATCCTCTGTTGGACTCGCAGAGAACTGAGACATTTTGATTACTGCAAATGTGATATCAGGTCTCATTCTGAGCATTAGATAGAGAAGAGATCCAATAACAGATTGGTACTGCGAACATAACTTGGAGTTAGACTCTCCGGTATTCGCAACTGGATCGTATTTCTCTGGGAGTGGGGTATTTGCAGGGTTACAATCCTGCATATCGAAACACTTGAGAATCTTGTCCAGATACTTCACCTGATCAACGATTAAGGAACCTGTCGATGGGTTTCTCTGGATTTCCATTCCAAGATATTCCTTTGCAGCCCCAAGGTCACGGCATTCCCAGACCTTCATAAACTTCTCCTTCATCATCCCAAGGTACTTCTGGTCGGAACCAGTAAAAAGGACATCATCAACATAGATGATCAGGATGAGTAGGACTTTGACCTTTTTGTTCCCAGTTACTTCCTGGTGAACATAAATCCCAGCATCAGAAATGACGTGGTTAAAGCCTAGTCTTTGAATGGACTTGTGAAGCTCTATATTCCACGCTAAAGTGGCTTGCTTCAAACCATAGAGAGCTTTCAAGAGGTGGTTTACTTTCTTCTCGTCTCTTCCCTTTCTGACAAAGCCTTCTGGCTGTTCCATGTAGATTTCCTCTTCAAGGTTACCATACAGGAAGGCAGTCTTAACGTCCAGAGCTTGTAGGGTCCAAGCATTCTGCGCAGCCAGGGCAAGAATAATTCGAACAGATTTGAATCTTGCTATGGGTGAGAAAACATCTTCGTAATCCGCTCTGTATTCCTGTGAAAAACCTTTTGCCACTAGATGTGCACATTTGCAACCGTCAGATTTTACGGCAAAAACCCAGTGACACTTAACTGGTTTACAATTAGGAGGAATATTGGTGAGCGTCCAAACTTGACGCTTCCAGAGTGCATCTATCTCGTCTTGACAGGCACTATCCCAAGCCCTTTTCTCATCGGCTGGTAATCTCAAAATATCCCTATACTATACTGGAATAAGTGGAATAAGTGGTTCAGCTTTTGCCATCAAGAAGTTCAAGAAATCTGAACCGAGCTCATGATGTAGGCGATGCAGATCCACTAGGTCATGACTCTCTCCATGAGTCCCAAATCCTAAGGTCATTGGATCCTCTTGTGCAGCACTCTCTGTTTCGGCGAGTTTCTCAGCCTCTACAGGATGCACATTCTCACCATAAACATTTTCAGGTCTAGTCGGTACGACTTTGACACGACCTGAACGTCTAGGGATGGATGGATCAGGATATGGTTTAAACCTTACATTCTCCATACTTGGTTTTGGGGTAACAATAGTTCCCTTGACCGATGGTGGAATCCTAGTAGAGCGAGTCTTAGTTCCAGAAGGTGTAACTGGTGACTCAGCGGTTTCCTGCGCACTAGATTGTGGCGGATCGTAAGTGGATGGGTAGGGAATATTTGATTCACTACTAATGACTGAAGGAGCTACCTCCAGATCATGTTCATGATCCTTGTCATCTTGGTTTTCATGGCTAACTTCATTTTTGCGTGATGCTTTGATCCTTTTTGCACATCGAGGAAAAACGGTTTCATTGAACACTGCATTCGCAGATACAACGATTCTTCCTTCATCTAGAAACCTATACGCCTTCGATCCAGATTCGTATCCTAGAAATATCATAGGACAAGATTTTGGCTCGAGTTTATTGCGTTGGTCCTTTTTGATGAAGACATAAGCAAGACAACCAAAGACACAGAAGTAAGAAACATCCGGTGCTTTGCCTTTCCATAACTCTACAGGGGTTTTCCAACTAGATCTGCGAAATGGTTGGTGGTTATAAACATGAACGGAAGTCTCCAGAGCATGTTGCCATAGGTTTGGAGGAAGGCATGCGGAATGCCGCATAGCCTCTTCCTTCTCAACCATAGTCCTATTGAAACGTTCTGCACGACCATTCTGCTGAGGAGTATCAGGCGAAGAAAACTGCTGCTCTATGCCCAACTGGCACATGAAGGCAGAAAACTCATTCGTCCTAAATTCTCCCCCATGATCCGAACACAATCGAAGGAGTTTCACACCGAGCGAATTCTCAGCCCAGGCTTTATACTCCTGAAAGACGCGGAAGGTGTCAGACTTTGCAGCAAGGGGATAAATGCATGCAAAGGCAGAGAAATCGTCAATAAAAGTAGCTACATAGCGGCAACGATAGTAGGACAAAGTGGGAAACTCGCATAGATCCGAATGGACAAGTTCAAGGGGTTTCGTGGCACGGGAATACGAGAGGGCGAAAGGCTTTTTGGCCATCTTCCCAGTGACGCATCCCGAACAAGGAGCTAGGTTGGTAGGAACAGTGACAGCTTTAAAATTCCTAGTTGCACTATGTAAATGCTTAATGGCATTCTTTGAGGGGTGACCCATACGATGATGCCAAAGAAGATACTCATCTTTCTTCGAACTAATGACTTGTACCTTTTCATCTATGAACTGCAAAAGTACACGGACATAGTGAAGAGGCCCTACACTTGCTATCGGGTCCAACCGCAAGTACAAGTCGCCATTAGGAGCAAAAAGCTTTGTGCCAGAGGCAGTGGTGCTTAAGGAATAACCTCTTCCAATAAGCTGCCCAGTAGAAATCAATCAACATGCAACAGATGGACAATACTCAACATCAGTGAGTCGAATGATCTTGCCGTGGTGAAGCATAAGAACGGTACAAAGACCGAGCTTCTCCACAAAAGTATCTTTATCTGCAGTAGTCGAGAACTTTGACTCCGTATACGGCTTATAGGAAATAAAATCCTCGAAATGAGGAGTACAATGTTGCAATGCACCTGAATCCAAAAGGATTAGTGTACTTCCATCTTTTTGTTTCCATCCACAATCAAGACAGAGAGTGGAGGTGCAAGAAGAATGACAAAGAATACACTCAGCGTCTCGACTTGTCAGGAACGAAGGTAGTGGTACTGAAGGTACTGTTGGACGACGGGGTGGAGTAGCATTTCTCCTTGCTATACACATGGCAGACTGAATCTGTTCTTCAGATTCACTATCAGGAGAGGTGTGAAAACGAAATATAGGATGAGTGGTTTTGCATGTTTCGCAATCTCTTTCTCCATTATAAAAATGGACCTCAGCAGGGAAACCTAAAAAGGACCATGTGACAATAAGAGAGCGAGGAACAAGGAAATTCCATTGAAACTCAGCGTGACCTTCAAAGGTACGACTGAGATAAAAAACATTGGAACTCATCTCATTTAAATGAATATGACCTTGATGGTCCATGAAAGGGTAACGTTCCTGTCGATTCCAGAATTGCAGACACAATGAACTATCAGGACAAAGAACATCGTTCCGAGTCACTAATCGTACAAAATCCTCATCGTCTATTTCTTCCCAATCATTCCGAGAAACAAGAGTTTCTGGACAACGGAAGGAGGAACAGGGTGTGGCTGAGAGTTAACCATGATACGAACTGCATAACACACAAAGAGTGCAGCAATGTAGTTGTACCTCCAGTAGTTGAACCAAAACACAAATGAAGAATATATCGTAAGAGATAACACGGCAAAAGCAAATGGTAACTCGTGAAGAACTTCAGCTACAAGCTGTTCAAGGTTCATGACAGGAGACAGTGACAAAGATAGTACTGCCATATGCTTCCTGCTATGGCCTTAAACAGGGCTCATAACCTGTAGCAACAAAACTGGGGCAACAGCAACAGAGGGATGCAAGTGTACCTTTGATAGCTAGTAGCTGGTTCTTGAAGTTGAGTGTTTGTTGAGTAGCGAGTAATGAGAGAACAGTTGAGACTGTATTGAACTAGGTGTTAGACACTGAGTTCGTTACTTTACATGGGATATCCTACAGGGTATATATACCTGTGGCAGATGGTCTGTGCATAGATAAGTATTATTCTCACCTATTTCACCATATTCCCATATGTAGTAGGTGTACTTTCCATAAACATAGTTATCTGGAAATGTGCCTGCAACGTGCATCAGCATGTGTTCAACATGTGTCTTGCTTGTGACAGTTCTGGCTATCCTGTGGAGCTGGTCATGTGATCTACCAGTAATCTGGTTGACACTACTCCGAATCACATGTAACTGTGATCTCTGGAAATCTCCAAGATTAGATTAGATAAGATAAGATCATACTTTCTTGTTGACAAACCCAACCCCTGCTAAATGTGTTCAAATGTATATATAATTATACCTGCTGATGTACATGCTCAGATAAGTTTCATTCTAATGCTCCAGATCAGATTTATCAGAAAGTTATTACTGTCCCAGCTGTCCCAGAAGTACTTGTACAAGCCAACAGTACCCACACCTTCACTGCCTGTACTTAATTTTCAACCACCTTAATTGATTCAATGTTCATATTAATCAATTTATATTCAATTCTGTATAGTACAAAAGAATAAATATTGTACACTAATGGGGGCAGAACAGACTGAGACTAAATATATTATATACATTGTGGTGGTCGTGGTCGTTGTTGATGGTCACGATGTCAACACAGGTGGTGGGGGTAGTGGTGGTGGCTGTGCCAAGGTCGTTGTTGTTGTTGCTGGTGTCGCATCCAGGTGGTGGGGTTGTTGTCATTGTTGGTGCCTGGTAGTGGGTGGTAGGGGGTGGTGGTCACATTGCTGTTGCCATCATCCAGGTGGGGTGGTTATTGACATTGGGGGTAGTGGTGGCATCATTATCGTCGACATTGGGGGTGGTGGTGGTTGTGTTGTTAACATTGATGGTGGGTGGTTTTGCATTGTCAATGACATTGGGGTTGGTGGTGGTCATGTTGTCGACATTGGTGGTGGGTGATCGCTGTAGAGACAATCCTGTCTCTAGGTGTGTAGAATTGGTAGTACTGATACTGAACTCTCTACCTTAGCTATGTAGGCTTGTACTTAGCTTACTAAGCAATCTCCTTCTCTTCAGTGTACATCTTTGAGCTCAGTCCTGGAGTGACTGAACCACCTGTCCTCTCCTTAGTTCTTCTAGTCTCCCCAGTCCCTGGGAGCTCTGCCAGACCTCCAGAAGCCCCTGGGTCAAGTGTGCCTCACCTGAGGCAGCAGCAGCACCCAACCCCCCCCCTACATTGCACCATCAACAATGTGGGTGGTGATGGTAGTCACATTGTTGTTGTCGTTGAGGGTGGTGGTGGTTGCATTGTCATTGATGTTGGTGGTGGTGGCTGCATTGTTGTCAATGCTGGTGGTCAATGCATGGTGTGGTGATGGTGGAAGTTGAAGAGAGTGAGGAGACTTAGAGATATTTTTGAAGTGTGTGTGTGTTTGTGTACATGATTATATCAGCATATTTGTAACAGACCAACTTTTTATCTTATCTAATCTGTGATTAGATGACATCTTATCTTATTGTAGCGTAGTATCTTATCTACTGCATCTTATCAGTAGTATGTCTAGACCTTAGCCTCATGTTGTACATGCGGCATCCCTTGATGTCATTAGCATAGCCTTAGCCCCACATTGATGTCATAGACCTACCCTTAAGTACATGCTGTAGCCTCAAGGCCTCTAGTATATATACTGCTCAATGCAGCACCCAGAGGCTCTCCATTCGAGCTCTCTTTGGGTTTTCACTCTAAGATGCTTTGATCCTATTTCCTCCTCAGAGTCTCGATGTGTGGTAGTTCTTTGGGTTGTTTGCCCTTAGGGTTGTCTCACTAGAGCTTGAATCTACCCATATACTCTTTGTCTACCATGTGCCTGCTCAGCCTTATAGAGCAACTATACCTGGACTCCAGGGTTAAGGAGCTTTGTTTCAAACTTTCATGTTCGTACACGGTCAGCCTTTAGCACCATTCCCTGTAGCCCACTTGGATTTGGGAGTTTCTAGTACCTGTTTGTATACATACCATACACCAGCCCAGGGTCGTGCCTGGTGTCTGTAGGGTGGCTCCCATTCAAGCATGGTTTGTATCTGCAAGGAGATTGAGCCATAGTTACCAAGTAGTTCCTCTGTCTATGGAGAGGTAGACCCGTGATCTGCAGCCAGTGACCATCTGTATTCTGCATAGCTGTGCTCATGCCCTGACCCAGCCATAGCGATAGGCGAACAGGATCTTACGCTTAGTTCATTGGAACACCTGTGGGGATCTAGTCCCAACATAGTATTACTTCTATGTCACCCTTACCTTTAGTCACGATACATCCCTACGAGTACTCCTTTGGTCAGGCAGGTTGCCTGACAGTATCCTATGATACCCGTTAACCCCTTCCTCTTACACCCACTCAGGAAGCTGCCCAAGAAGCAGACTTCAGAAGGATTGAGCAGATGTATCTCTCCTTTACACACTACAACCGAGTCGTCAAAGCACTCAAAGATCTTTTCTTCGAAAACCCCCGTTTCTATGTTGAACCCACTCCCAACCTCCCGCTCGCCTGCTGTCATACATTTCGCACCTCCTGTCTTCATCCCACATGTCCCCAAGGTGCCCCCTACTCCCACTACCACCCATACTAAATGATGGTGGACCCTCAACAACTCCAGGACCTGTTTGCTGCTCTCGCCCAGAGTCAACTTGACCTCCAGAACAGTATCCAGGCCCTTACCAATGTGCAGTGCGGCCTTGTACCCCCTCCCACCGCCACACCCCCGGCAGGTGCTCCGTCCACTAAAAAGGTTGTTGCTGAACCTGGGAACTACGATGGCTCCCCCCAGAGCTTCAGAGTTTGGTGGAGAAAAATGAAATTGTGGGTCTTTATGAACCAGAGAAACGGCCTGCTGTCTAAAAACAGCGAGGTGATGGTAGCCATTCTCTCACAGTTTGGGGGACCTAAGGCTGGACATTGGGCCCAGGCCAAGCTGGACCACTATATGGGTCCAAATGTTCAGTACCCCTCATGGGACGAGTTGCAGGCCGAAATTACTGGTTTCTTTGTGCCTGGCAACAATGCAGACTGGGCCAAGTCCCAGCTAGTGAAATGCATGGGTATGGGTAACCTGTCACGACCGTGACATCTGATCACCCTGTACCCTATTGTCTGATCGTGTCCACACATTCGCCATCTGTTTATTGTATGTACTCCCTTTTCCATTTCTGTCTTGTAGCGCCACCAATCGGTGAGTGCATTGTCCAATCTGCCTCTCTGTTCGATTACCTAATGTGTTTCCTTTCTTGTTTCCGGTTACTATACATTCCCGTCCTGTTCCATTACTAATACCATACTTATCAGTAATCCGGTTATCACACTTACCGTACTTACACAGCACGCAGCACAACTGTGCTTGTCATTCATCGGTAATCCTGACTTCCTGTACATCGCCTCATCTGTTCTACTTAGTATAAGTACCTAGATACTCGGTCTGTTGTAGTTTCAGTTCGAATATTGAATAAGATACTTCTCCTCTGTTCTCCCTTCGCACCTCCATCTCAGTCCTTGTGCAAGCACTCGGTCGCTGACCATTTACCCTTGGACACTCCGTCAAACCCTTGGTCAGCCTTCCTATTACTCGGGAAGCACGACTATGCTATGTAGCATCTTGGTCTTACTGCTAGGCCAATCCCTGACCCCCAGACCCCTCGTAGAGATCAGGTTGGTGAAGAACCGGTCTTGACAGTATATTCAAACTCTAGTCTTGTACGAGTTCACAATCATCTATGTCTAGAACAATCCAAACTCGCTCGCGCACTGCTCGTGCAAACAACCCAGAACCCTCAGCGTCCGACACTCGTCGGGCTGCTGCCTTGAGCGCTCTGACTAGCCTCAGGCGCTCACCCAACTCTGTCTCCCAATTCCAAGGTTTCTCCGCTCGGAGAGCCTCCTTCCCCGCTCAGCGTCGCCCACCTGGGGCCTTCATCAAAGATCTCAGCGATGACCTAGGTGATGACCATCCCAGTGATGATGGTCCTGGAGGTGATGGTCCCGACGACCCTGATGATCCAAACTCAGATGATGGCAGTGAAGACCCCATTGATGGCATCCCCGACCCTGATGAGGCCAGTCTAGTCATCTTCAATAACCTCTCCATCGCTATCAACAGACTCGCACGATCTTCGCGCTCATCTGAGTCTTCGTCTCGCACCAAGGTGTGCGAACCCGATACCTTTGACGGTACCGATCCAAAGAAGCTTCACACATTCCTAGTCCAGTGTGAACTCAACTTCCAGGACCGACCAAAGGTGTTTCACACTGACCGAACCAAGGTCACGTTCGCACAATCCTACCTTAAAGGAATGGCTCTCGAATGGTTTGAGCCAGACCTACTCGGTGCAGGAGACCCCCACAACCGTCCGATCTGGATGACTGACTGGGAAGAGTTCGTCATTGAACTCCAAACAACTTTCAGTCCCCACGACCCTGTTGCCGACGCCAAGCATCAGCTCGACCACCTCCGCATGAAGGAAAACCATTGTGCCAATCGATACGTGGTTGACTTCAACCATATCGCGTCCCAGATTCAGGGCTACGGTGATGGCGCCCTGCGTCACCACTTCTATACAGGTCTCCCCAACCGAATCAAGGACGAGATAAGCCACATCGGTAAGCCGTGCACTCTGAACGGTCTTTGCATCCTCACCCAGGAAATCGATGCCCAATATTGGGAACGCAAGGAAGAGGTCGCATGTCAGAATAAGACCTCTACCAGCACTAGTACCAACACCCCCAACACCAAGTCGGGTAAGACTGACGAGGGTAAATCCTCGGGCAACACTGGCCAGTCCTCTCTGTCGTTGACCCCGACTCAGAAATCTAACAAGTCGGGCAAGACTGCTGAGCTTTCGGACAAGCTCGGCAAGGACGGCAAGCTGACCTCAGAGGAATGCAAGCGCAGGTTCAACATGAATCTGTGCATGTTCTGTGGAGCAACTGGCCACAAGGCCAAGGACTGCCCCAAGTCAGGCTCTCAAGCAGCCAAGGCTAGGGCAGCTACTGCCACTACCACAAACACATCGGAAGCCAAACCAATGGCCTCCACCGAGGCAGAAAAATAGATAGCAACTCCTGAGACTCCGCACAGAGTGGGAGTTGCGTTGTTCCCGACTGTGCACCTATAGAGGCCTGACTCAACACAGCCACTCTTTCCGACCCCAATTCTCTCCAACCCTCTGTAACAATCGTTGACCATACTATGCCTTCCTTTCCTGTGTTAGTAGATTCGGGTTCTACCCACTGTTTTGTAGATCCGTCATTTGCCAATATGAACACTCTTTCACGCTACTTGGTATCCCTGATTGTTCTCCGTCTATTTGACAGTACCACCACCACCATAATCACCAAAGCAACCGATCTACCTATCCGTTTTCCCTCTGGCGATGTCACCCCGATGACATTCTATGTCACCCTGTTGGACTCTGACTGTAAGATAGTTCTCGGACACAACTGGCTCACCCAATACAATCTGTCGATTGACTGGGTACTGAGCAGTATTAAGTTCAGAACATCTACGCAGCAAGTGCCAACCCCGAGCTCACTCCCCGATCCTGTAGCGCACTCACCGAGCGTGCTGAGACTCGACGCCACGTCAGTCTCGTCTCCTTCCCCGACCGACCCGCCTCAGGCTCCCAGTCTTCGGGCACCTCCTATCGCTCTCATCAACGCTGCAGCCTTTCTGAAGGCTTGTCAGCTTGATGGCTCTCAACAGTTCTCTATTCAGCTGAAGCCTGACGGAAGTTTTCGCACTGTGTCGGTTGACGCTGCTCCCAACCTCTCCTCTGTCCCCGAGGCATACCACGACTTTGCCGACGTCTTTAGTAAGGCAAAAGCATCAGTACTCGTGCCTCATTGGGAATATGACCTCAAGATAGAACTGGAAGAAGGAGCGCCTTTACCGCCCGGTAGACTCTACTCGCTCTCCCCTGTCGAACTCAAAACCCTTTGGGGATTCATCGACGAAAACCTTCGCTTTGGTTTCATCCGTCTGACCTCATCCTCCCATGCAGCCCCTGTCCTCTTTGTAAAGAAGAAGGACGGCTCTCTCCGACTTTGCATCGACTACTGAGGACTCAACAAAATATCTAAGAAGGATCGGGATCCCCTACCCCTCATCTCTGACCTACTCAACTCTCCGAGTCAAGCAAAGGTCTATACCAAAATCGATCTTCGACATGCTTACCACCTGGTTTGCATTGCTGAAGGTGATGAGTGGAAAACCGCCTTCAGAACTCGCTATGGCTCGTATGAATGGCAGGCGATGCCCTTCGGTCTCACCAATGCCCCTGCAGCCTGTCAGCGATTCGTCAACTCGGTCTTCGCGGACATGCTCGATGTCTGCGTCGTAGTCTACCTCGACAACATCCTAGTCTACTCGGACAACATGGAGGACCATACTGAACATGTTCGGGAAGTGCTTCGGCAACTCCGCCAGCACAAGCTCTACACCAAACCTGAAAAGTGTGAGTTCCATTCGGACTCAGTGGAGTACCTCGGGTACTTCCTCTCCCCCGATGGTTTGACAATGTCACAAGACAAAGTCAAGACAATCTGCGATTGGCCCGAACCTCGCAAGGTAAAGGACATTCAGTCCTTCCTGGGCTTCACGAACTTCTACCATCGATTCATATTCAATTACTCTGATATAGTGGTCCCTTTAACTCGGTTGACACGGAAAGATGCCCCTTGGGATTTCTCCGACGTCTGCCGACAATCATTCAACCAACTCAAAGAGGCCTTCACTACAGCTCCCATCCTCACCCATTTCCAGCCAGGCGCTCAGCTGACAGTAGAGACCGACGCATCGGACTACACGATCGCTGGTATTCTATCCATCACTGGTTCAGATGATGAGATACGACCGATCGTGTTCTACTCTCGCACTCTGACTGCACCCGAGCTAAACTACGATACTCACGACAAGGAGCTCCTTGCTATCTTCGAGGCCTTCAAGAGCTTGCGTCACTACCTGGAGGGCCCTGCCTTCCCGATTGACGTCGTGACCGACCACAAAAACCTGGAGTATTTCTCTAGCTCTAAGGTTCTCACCCATCAGCAAGCCCGATGGTCAGAATATCTCTCCTCATTCAATCTGATCATTTGTTTCCGACCTGGTAAACTTGGCGCAAAGCCTGACGCCTTGACTAGACGCTGGGATGTCTACCCCAAAGAGGGGGATAGGGGCTTTGCCCGAGTCAATCCACAAAACCTCTGACTGGTGTTCACGGCTGAACAGCTCACCGATTCCCTTCGCACGACATACCTACACACCCCAGTACTCAGAGCAAGTGCACTTATGGACGTTGAGCGTCTTCACGCCGATATCCTAGCCAACTTATCATCTGATCCGATCGCTAAAGCCCACCTCTCGGACACATCGAATCCCCGATGGTCAACCAATGAGACTGGTTACCTACATCTCAATGGCCACATGTACGTCCCCGAGGCCAATGACCTACGTCTTTGTGTCCTCAGGTATAAGCATGACCATCCCCTATCAGGACACTTCGGTCAGAACCGCACTCTAGAACTCATCCATCGCGAATACACATGGCCAGGCATTCGTACCTACGTGAAGGACTATGTCAAGTCCTGCACGGCCTGTGCCCGAGCTAAGACACCACGTCACTGACCCTATAGGATGCTCAAGCAATTACCGGTCCCCGACCGACCATGGAACTCCATCTCGATGGATTTCATCGAGCAACTCCCATCCTCATCTGGCTTCACAGCCATACTGGTAGTCATTGACTGACTATCAAAGCAAGCCATATTCATCCCAACTCATGACACAATAACTTCCCCCGAGCTCACACAACTCTTCCTACTCCACGTTTTCGCTAAGCACGGCATCCCCGCGCATGTAACATCTGACCGAGGCTCAGAGTTCATCTCCCATTTCTTCTGTTCACTCGGTAAGGCCTTAGATATGAAGTTACACTTCACTTCAGGCTATCACCCAGAAGGTGATGGACAGACCGAGCAAGCTAATCAAATACTCAAGCAATACCTCAGGATGTACTGCAATTACCAGCAGGACAACTGGTCAGATTTACTACCTCTCGCCGAGTTTGCCTACAACAATGCCCCTAGTGCTACGACTGGTGTCTCACCATTCTTCGCGAACAAAGGATACCACCCAAACCTCGCTGTGCACCCCGAGCGCGATCTTTCATCGGCTCGGGCAAGGGAATATGCGGTTGACTTAGAGTCACTGCATGAGTACCTACGTGAAGAAATGGCTGCTGCCCAGAAAAGGTACCAAGGCCCTGCTGACGCCAGAAGATCACCCGCACCCGATTTCAAAGTCGGTGATCAAGTATTCATCAAAGCCAAGTATTTTAGGTCTACCCGACCATCAAAGAAACTCTCCGAGAAGAATCTCGGTCCCTACCCAATCATCGCCCAAGTCGGCACTCTATCATTCACAATCCGTCTCCCCGACTCTATGCGTGCTGTCCACCCAGTCTTCCATGTTTCACAGCTCGAACCAGCAACACTGAACACAATACCGAATCGGTCACAACCTCCACCACCTCCCATCGAAGTCAACGGCGAACCCGAGTTTGAGATCACCGAGATCCTCGATTTGAAGTTCAACTGACGTTGACGCCAATGCCCACTCCTCTACCTAGTTAGATGGGCTGGTTACGAAGGTACCAACAAAGAAATGTCTTGGTTGATCGCGACCAAGCTAGGACATGCATCAAAACTCATGGCCAACTATCACAAAGCCTATCCGACTAAGCCAGGCCCCTTAGAAAGCCTCTCATGCTAAGTCTGTCAGATCACCGAACCAAGTCTATTGATAGTGTACAAAACAAAGTCAAAAGAAAAAGAAAACTAAATACAACTACAATTGTTCTGTCCGACTATTTACTCGGACTCGCCATCTCCATCCTTGTCTCCTGTCTCTCGTTCTCCCCATCCATCTCGTCCGACTCCTCCTGCTCCTCGCTTTCCTTGGGCTTTGCCTTGCCCTTGCCCTTCGGGTCCTTCACATCTCCAACCCTCTTCGTCTCCCAGGCGATGCCCTCTACCTTTCGACCAAGCTTTGCCAGCTCCCTGGTGTTGCGGTCGATCACCACAATGATTTCCCCAAGTCGGCGGTCCAAGACCAGTGCGACTGGGTCTGGCTGACTTGATGGCCCAGCCACCGAGAACCCCCCCATCGCTGCCTCAATCTCCTCCGTACTCACAGCGTCGGCGATCGTCTTCTTCATCCTCTTCCTTTTTTCGCCTCCCCTCGGTGACGTGTTCACCTCCACTGTTTCCACTTGTCGACCTCTCCATTGCTGCCATCAAAACTTTGAAAGTGCATTTGATCTTTGAGCGCTGACACCGACTGCACGTCAGTGTGCATGCACTGTCAGCCAACTCGCATCCGTCGCTGTTGCCGCTTCACCTGCATCGGTCACAGGGGGGCCTGAACCCCATGATGCCCGTGTTGGAATGGGCAGTCACCTGTCGAGGCTAACCAAATAGTAAGTCAGCGAAATCAATAAAAAATTAGTCGACCACGCACCTTGGGCTTCGCACTGTAGAGATGCACGCATCTCTAGGTGCGCATATACCGATCAGTGTTCACCCGAGCTCGTTCGTGCTACTCAGCACAGCCACCCGCACCCAACCCGCATGGGAGCTCTCCGATGCGCAGCTTGGTACAACTGATAGGGTCCTGCGAAGGTCCTGCATGAGTAGCTATTCCCTACCTCTTCCTGCAAGCATCGCGATCACTTGGAATAGCTTCGGGTCTGTTTGGATTAGCTCATGCTACTCAGCACAGCCACCCGCACCCAACCCGCATGAGAGCTCTCCAATGCGCAGCTTGGTACACCCGATAGGGTCCTGCAAAGGTCCCGCATGAGTAGCTATTCCCTACCTCTTCCTGCGAGCGTTGCAATCACTCGGAATAGCTTCGGGTCTGTTTGGACTAGCTTGCGCTACTCAGCACAGCCACCTGCACCCAACCCGCATGAGAGCTCTCCGAGGCGCAGCTTGGTACACCCAATAGGGTCCTGCGAAGGTCCTGCATGCGTAGCTCATCCCTATCCCTTCCTGAGTGTCTCAGTCACTCGGAGTAGCATCAAGTTGCACTACTACATCATATCGGGTCGCGCTGCATCAGGTCAGGTCACTCTCCTGTGTAGGGTCTCACTGCATAGGGTCTCACTACATCGGGTCGTGTCGCATCGGGTCGTGTCACTCTCCTGTGTAGGGTCTCACTGCATAGGGTCTCACTGTGTAGGGTCACATCGCATTGGGTCGCGTTGCATTGGGTCATGTCACTCTCCCTGCTAGGGTCTTGCTCCATAGGGTCACATTGCATCAGGTCGCGCTGCATAGGGTTGTGCTACATAGGGTCGCACTACATAGGGTTTGCTCTCCGCTTCTCTCCCTGTCACTTTAGCTTCTGCCTTTGTGTCCCTGAGCCCTTCTTCTTGCTTTAGCATCTGTCATATCCATACTTTTCCCAGTCGCAACTCTGGTCTAACCTTGGCCTGCCTGACCTCTCCTTAGGCATAGATGCAACTCCGGATCTAGTCCGGCCATCTCCAGCCCCGTAGCTGCACTCCAGCTCAACTCCAGTCACTACGTCCATCTCCGCCTCAGGACTAACCCCTGTCTTCCTACAGACAGATCCGCAGTCTAACTCCTCTGTGTCAGACCTGTACCTACCATTAGTTGCTACTCCAGTTTCAGTCCGGCCACTCCCTTTGTCTGGTCTGCGACATAGCCCAACTCCGGCTGGTATATCCAACTCCGGCTCAGTTCTGCTCCTGCTCCTGCTCCGCTTCCTCTGTTAGGTCCACCAAAGGCTTA
>Ga0307518_10000923_pt1 | contig 21826 bp, 11 predicted proteins | sample 25_EM_MG_FD_203889 | JGI IMG/M metagenome (GOLD analysis project Ga0307518, IMG submission 203889) | Populus trichocarpa ectomycorrhiza microbial communities from riparian zone in the Pacific Northwest, United States - 25_EM | ecosystem: Host-associated > Plants > Roots > Unclassified | place...
TTGAAAAACATTCTTTTAATCAAACACATTGAACTATTTTTTGTTCAACCTCAATTTCAACAACAGTTTTAATCAAACATATATAAATATCAAACCAATCTTAATTAAAAATACTTTTATAAAATAATTTTTTTCAAACAACAACTATAAAAGTGACCACAATAATAATGCCCGACAGAACACATTTGGGCCATCTTCGGAGGTTTTAGCTGTTTACACTTCGTCACTTCCGCCTTTCAAATTTTCTTTTTTCCTTTTGAATTTTTTTTTTTACTGTTTGAAATGAAGGGATGGTAGACACGGGTGGGTGGGTGTGTACGGATAAGAAAGATATAAAATTAACTCTAATATTTATTTTAATTCATTTTGAGGTAAATAATAGATAAAAATAAATGAAAAAAATACTAGTTTGATTTTTTTTACTTTACCTCCGCTTTTCTTAGGAATTATAATATACATTCCATCCCATAGTTTGTAGGTTTTATAACATTTTATTTCTCTCACATGCACACTTGTTAAAAAATAAATAAAAAAGGTTTGAAATATTTATAAGATTGTTATTTTATTTTAATTAATAACTAAAAAATATTTAAATGTTAAAATTATAAAATTATCTTATAATTAAAAAAAACTGTAACCACCACTGTCATTTTTTTTAGCACCCCCATCCTTTAAAGTTTGGTCATGTTCATAGCGTATTTAGAAGTGTTGTTGCGGTTGTTTTTTGAAATGTTTTTCACTTAGAAATGTATTAAAATAATATTTTTCATTATTTTTTAAAAATTATTTTTGACATCAGCGTATCAAAATATCAAGAAACATCAAAAAAAATTTAACTTAAAACAAAGAAAAAAAATATGTTTTTAAACCAAACAACTCTCTCCTGCTTTTCCTAATCTAATCCCAAGAACAACTCTCTCCTACTTCCAAGTGATACCGAGATATAACTTTTTATAAAAAAAAAATACAAGAGGATAAAAATAATGAATTTATATTTTTATTGTTATGTTTTTTATTTTTAATAATAGTTTCATCGCTAAAAGCAAGCGCAACAGCAAAATTAACTCCCTCCTGCTTTTTGGTAAAAGCAAGAGTAGCAGTCATTGGTTCCAATAGTAGTTTAGATAATATGAAAAAAAAAAACAACAATAACAAATAATATGAAAAAAAAACAATAAAAAAAATCATACATAAACCTATATGGATCATCAAACAACCCAATGCCAACTTAATAGAAAGAAAATCACAAAAAAATAAAAATAAAAACTTAAAAAAAAAAACATCAACTTAATAAAAGGGGGAAAAACCAAAAAAATTCAAGCGAACCTCCATAACCTAATCTAATCTTAAAAACTTGCAACTCGTTAAATCTTAAACTCGAGTTCAATTAAGAAGCTTAATTGTTCACCAATTTAATCTTGAAGGATGAAATCATTGAAAAAATATTAATAAAAAATCTTGCAAATACAACAAAAAGAATGAGGATGAAATTTGAAAAATAAATCTCAACCAAAATAAATAACAATTAATAGAATAAGTCTCAAACTTGAAAGATTCAAAAATCACAAGGAATGAAATTGAAAAATTTTGTAATTTGATAAATTATATGTAGATTAAAAAATGATAAGGGGTGAAATTGAAAAAAATAATATAAATGGCTAACCCAATAGAATAAAACCCAAAATATAAGAAAACAAAACAAGAAATAGATTAAAAATAATAAAAAAAAGAAAAAAATCAAGCAAACCCGGACAAACCTCCTAAACCTGGTCTAATATCTAAAACCTGTAACTTGTGAAATCTTGGACGTGGGTTCAATCAACAAGCTTATCTTTTAACAAATTTAAATTTTAAAGATGAAATGACGGAAAAATATTAAAAAAAAACATGCAAAAGAAAAAAAAACAACAAAAAGAATGAGGATAAAATTTAATTCAAAAAAACCCGAGGATGATGAAGGTTGAAAGAAAATAATACAAATGATCACAAACAAAGTAAATTGCAATAATAAAAAAAAAGAGAATCAAATTCAAAAGACTAAAAAATAGTAGAGGGTGGAATAAAAATAAATTGTCGAGAGCTAACCCAAAAGAATCAAAACACAAAAATAAGAAAAAAAGAAAGAGAATAACAAAAATAAGAAAACATAGAAAAAGGAAATAAAGAAAGCAAACTCAACAAACCTCTTAAACATGGTCCAATCTTTAAAAGTTGCAACTCGTGAATTCTTTGACCCGAATTCAATCAAGAAACTCAATTCTAACTAATTTAATTTTTATGAATGATATTGGTAAAGAAATTTGTAAAATCACTTGCAAAAGCTGTAAAAATAATGAGAATAAATTTTGATAGAAAAAACCTAAGGATGATGCATTTTAAAAAAATAAAAAATGATACCTAATAAAATAAACAAAAACTAAAAGAAAGGGGACTAAATTTTAAAAATAAAAAAAATCATAGGGGTTGAAATTGAAAAGCATTTGTAAAATCCAAGTAAACCCAAACAAATATTCTAAACCTGGTAAAATTCTAAATACTCACAAACCGTAAAACCATGGATTTGGGTACAATTAGAAGTTTATTAAGAGCCAATTTAAAAGTATTTAATTTAAAAAACTTGTCTAAGCAAAACAAATTGGAATTACATTTGATAGGAAAAAAAATTAAAGAAGAGTGAAATCATAAAATAAAAACTTGTCAAGGATAAAAAATTAACTATCAAAAGGACATGGATTAAACTTGATAGAAAAAAAGTAAAGAATGATGAAATCGTAAAACAAAATCAATTGAAAAAATGACTCCAAACAAAAAAAATAGCAATAAAGAAACGGGGACCAAATTCTTTAAATTATTCAAGATAAAAAAACCACAATAAAAAAGAAAAGAGATCAAGTCTAAAGAACCAACAAATTAAAAGGTTGTTTTTTACTCTCTTTTTTGGCGTGAAAATCTAGGTGGAGAAAAGAAAATAAAAGAAAAAAATAAATTGTCACCAGGGGCAACCGCTGTGAATGTTGGAATACATGACGCCTTATTTGGTTGGGGTGCCGAGATCTTTTAAACACCGTCCTAGAAGACGGTGTTTGGTGGCTGAACAATCCTCCAAGTGCTGTCCAAACAATACGGGGGTTGTCCACATGCTGACGCATGTCGCGCATGCGCCAACAAGCTTTTTTAATTATATTTAATAAATATAATTTATAACAATACCCTGAGCATCCTAAAAAATTACAATAAAATAATATAAAATGACAAAAAACCCCTGAGTGAGAGTTTTGTTGGTTTTGCATGACATCAAAATAATCATGCTATTCTTAAAAAAATTCAAAATTCAAAAATATCTTCAAATAGTAGATATTAGATTATTTTATTTTAAAATTAAATATAAAATAAAATAAAATTACCAAACTAACTTCATATAATTTACAAAAACTAATAATTATATAATGATAAAAAAACAATTTTGCGTTCAATTTCTGGTTCCAAGATTTTTTGTATTAAAAAACAACATCATAATTATACTATTTCAATGAATAGAAAACCATGTCATAGGCACTGTAACTTCTCTCTCACCTTTATTTTTTTTAATATAATAATTGGACCTAAACTAGAGCCCAGGCCCCGCCCCCCCTATTTCCTTTATTATTTTTAAGTGTTTAAATAAAGTTTCTATTGAATTATCTATTAATCTTATATATAAAATAAAATAAGTGTTATATTTTTGTGTTTCTTTTTAAAAAGCTTATACATGACACTTTTTGCTACTTTTTAAAAAGCTTATACATGGCACTTTTGGCTACCTTTTACTTTGTATTTGTGCTATCGTATCACTAAATAAATATCAAATAGAATTATTTAATAAACTAAAGTAATATTTATTTATGTATTTTATGATAATTTAATTTAATGAAAAAAAAAGAACAAGTAAAAATCTTTAGGAAAAATAAAAAAGATTTGAAATATATATGATGTAGTGAATTTTTTTATACATAAAAGTCTCCAGGAAGATATTTTTTTTTTATATTTTGTTCTATTTTATTCTTTATAAACAACCGAAGGTAGTGACAAATTTTGTTATCTGTTGTTTGGTCTTATCTACGAAGCAAACACTGCTTAAAAAATCATGATAATTCGAGTGTGTTTGAGAGTGTGATAAAAAAATTTTAAAATGTTTTTTATTTTAAAATATATTAAAATAATATTTTTTTATTTTTAAAAATTATTTTTGACATTAGCACATCAAAATATCTGAAAATATCAAATATATATTAATTTAAAATAAAAATAAAAATATCTGATATATATAAAAAAATTATTAGGATAGTGTTAAGCTCACACGTAAACTATTTCTGGTATCAGTTTTACTATCAAATTATTTTTATCTCTCTATTAAAGACTTTTGTTAATTTCTTAACGAGAAGTGTTAATTTTTCTTTTTATGAAATGACATTTTTTATTATATATATAAAAAATAATTTCCTATAGAAAGTTTTAAAAATGGTGAAAAAAATATTTTTGACGCGAATTAAATGATAAAGTTGATATAAAAAAAAATACTCAAAGATGTGATAACTTTCAAACTAATTTAAAGTTTGTAGAAAAAAAATAAAATAAGAAACTTAATCACCAGCATTTTCTCAGGAACGAAGATTCCTATCTCACTGGTTACTTTGTAATATCATGCTGAATGTTGATGTGATTATGATTATATTTTAAAGTTGTTTTTATTTAAAAATATATTAAAATATTATTTTTAAATATTAATATATTAAAATAGTTTAATAATTTAAAATAAAAAAATTTATAAAAATACTTTTTAACCCTGTAACAAACTGGTCTACACCTGCCAATAAAAACGCAGCACGTCTCCAGAACCAAAAAAGCGAAAGCCAAAACCAAAAAACTAAACACAACACAAGCCAAAACCAGTAAGCGTTTCTAATTCGAATCGACAACGCTTGAGTCGAGAGAGAAAAGACCGAAACAGTGAAGATTCAAGAACAACAATTCCTTGGTTCCTTCTCTAATCTCCACTGGTATTTATTTCTTACTCTATTTTACTCTCTCTTCTGTTTTATTTTCATCTTCTTTTTTGCCTACCAGACGCTTGATGAAATGCTTCGCAGCTTGTTTAATTTCTCCTCGTTATTGTTTCCAGAATGTCTGGTTCGATATCCTGTTTGTATGGTTCAGATTGTTTTATTGCTTGTAAAAAAATATAGTCTTGTAAAGTTGTATTTCTCTTGATTTTCACGTGTTTATGGAAATTTAAAGGAAAAAAAACACGATTCTGAGCTATTAAAAGACAGTCTACACAAAATTTGTATGTAAAGAGATTTTTGCGACAGGGCTGAGATGAAGTGCGGAGACAGCGTGTGTTTTTATGTGTTAAATATTAAAAACTTGGGTTTAAGTTACTTGAAAAGGAAAAAAAAAAGGATTCGTGTGTTTTTTTTTTTTGACAGTGTTTTGTAATAAAGCTCATTAAAATGATAGAAAGAGAGTTGGGTTATTATAGGGAATAATATTCTGTTTCGAGGATAGTAAGGAATGGTTTTTTGAGTAAAGAAATGTAGTTTATTTATTTTTTAATAAGGCAGATACATTAGTTCTGTTATTGATGTTGCCTTACGCTATACATGAGCTGATACATCATGGTAATGTGTCATCAATTAGGAGTACATTGCTTAAGAAACAAGGAAATGGCATAACTTTATTTCGAGGAACTTGTAGCTTCTGCTTGTGCTTTTCTTGTTTTTAATTTTTTTTTGAGGGGCGGGGGGCTTTGAATTCAGCATGCTGTGTCTTCATGTGCATGTTTAAGTTAATCAAGTGTATATTTCTATGTGAGTTTTTAAAATTTGGCTGCAGATGTCATTGCATATTGGCAACTTATCGTCTCACATTCGTAGAGATGAACTTGAGCGTGTCTTCCAAAGGTTTGGTCGGTGTAATGTACGAATGAAAGATGGATATGGGTTTGTGGTATATGAATTCCCTCCAAATGCAGAAAAAGCTTTGAGAGCACTACATAAGAGGAACATTTGTGGGAAACCACTAACTCTCTCATGGTCAAATAAACAGCCTAGACCACTTAAAAGATTTGCAAGGACTGATAGATCTTATGAGCCACAGCATCGTGGGAATTCTGACAGAGGAGGAGATCATGTTAAAAGAAAATTGGGTTCCAATGATCAGCAAGATTATAGGTTGAGTTTTACTCAAGCAGATAGGAATAGCAGAATACCTAGTTCTGCAGACATGCACCAGGAAGAGATAGTTAACCACCAGGATGACATTGAAGACCACACCAACAAAGAACATCAGGGTTATAGAGAAGATTTTCTAGATGAAAGAGGTAGGGTTGGACCTGACCCAATGGACAATGATAGATGGGGTGAGCAATTCCATAACCCACCAAATGAAGTTGGTGTTGAAAATGGGGTAGAATTTGATAGATATGATCCTTATGAAGGTTTTGATAGGAGAAACAATGATGAAAATCTTCAGAAGGCCTATTCTGGCGGTACTCTTGCTTTACAAAGCTCTCAAGAGAATGCAGGGGGGGATCACGCCAGCGATGCAACTTTAAACCGTCTTAGTGATGTAAAATCCCAGGAAACTTGCTACAAATGTGGAGGCTCTGGTCACAAAATGCGCAATTGTCCCCAGGAAAATGCTTCACAGAGAAATGTCACTAGGTTTGACAGTAGGCACACTGATGACATCCATAGAAGTGGTAGAGGTAAAGGCGATCCAGAAAAAAATGGATCCAGGTCATGGGAAAAGCTCCAGTCAAGTAGAGATGCTATACCAGGAAGGAGACTCAAGAATGATAAAGAATCATCTGGTTCAGGAAGGCATGAAGAAGTGACAAGGAATGGAAGATCTGCTGTATCAAAGGAAACCGATTGGTCCTGTAAAAAGGAGTATGAAAGGAAAAGACAACGTAGGAAGGAAATTGAATCTCCAAAAAGACATGGCACAAAGAAAGGGAGACGATCAACTTCATCTTTTCTGCATTCTGACAACACCACATCTAGATTGCATTCTACATCTCATTCCTCTAAGCAGCTGCAAAGGTCTCACTCCCACTCTAGATCAAAATCACTATCTTCCAGCTTAAGGTCTGGCTCAACATCACTCTATTCTAGATCCCAAAGTTCTAAAACCATGTCAAGATCAATATCTCCTACATCCCTATCCTTGTCCGTGTCACTTGGTCAAGCTTTGCCGTCCTCTTCAAATAAGGCACAGCTGATCATGAAAGGCTCATCAGATAATGCCACAACACCTGAATCCAAGGAGGTTTTTATTGAAGAAGTGCAACCAGTAGAAGGTGAAACTGGCTTGCAGGGTGATAAACATGGATTGAAGACGGTTGCTGTGAATGACAATGCAGTGTCATCGTCCAAAGCAGACACTGAAATGGAAAAATATCAGCCTCTTCAGAAGGATAGTGATGACTGCCTAATGGTGTCCAATTCATTGCACAAAGCAACTAATTCAAGCACACAAATACTGTCAGAGGAAGGCACACTTGCTGCTGGAAATCTCTCTCTGGAGCCTGTGTTAGAGATGGAATGTCAAAATTCTGATACATTTGAAACTGAGCATGTGCAAGTTCCATTGAAGAAATTGGACCCACAAGCTCCTGCCAGCTCATCTTCCTTCCACTCAACAAGCATTTCTGCAGGGGAGTTGAGCAGTGTTCTGAAGCACTATGGCCTTGGTTGTCAAGATGAGAATGAAAAGCCTTTGCCTGCTGAGGCTTACTTTGGTTCTGCTCGCTTGTGGCCGTGGGAGATCATCCACTACAGGAGGTTGAAGAAGGGCCTTATCTCCATTGAGAACTATGCTAGGCGGGTTGATCAGAATAGGGAATTCGGTATTGTTGACAAATATATTAGAAGCAGTAGTGGTTGGGGAGAATTACATCAAGAGAACCTGTGAAAGGTTTTGTTTGTCAAAATGTGGATTTATTTTTGCCTTCTTAGAACCTCAGCATTTTGGACACATCGTGAATCTAGCCCTGCTCTTGTTTTGAGCAGAAGAGTTGAACAGGTAAATATGCAGAATGAAAATTATATTGAACTTTCAGCATTTATAATATGATTGTATTTTGAAGGTTGACTTTGAGCTGCAATGTTAGGCTGTGGTAGTTCAGAAATGAAAATTAATTTTGTTTTTTTTTTCCTGATTCAATGAGCTTCTTTTGGTGTCCATGTTAAATTCGTGGATTTATTCTTCAGACTTGTTCTAGCCTGAGATGAGATTCGATCCTGTCAATATAGGTTTTGCTGTGACATTGTAGTTGCAAAGATTACACCCTCATGACATGCAATGTTCATTGAAGAGATGTAGCAACTTAAGCCTTGATTCAGTATGTAAAATTGAATGGAATAGGTTGTGTGGGGGTCCAGAAACTATTTCAGATGTCTCTGCTGGGCGTAGGGAGGAAACCATTACTAATTTGGTCAAAATTTTGTTTTATAATGGTGTTCATTTCCCCTTGTATATCATTGGTATGCATTGTATAATAATGAATGGAGATAATTGGAATGGCTTTTACGATAAATGGTTGTTGAAAATGTCTGTGCCAAGACAGTGCATGAAAATGTCTGTGCCAAGACAGTGCATGCTTTTGTTTTTGCAGTGCAGTTTGGCTTACTTTAGTTTGCACATATGATAAAATCACAACTTCGTTAAATTCACAAGTTGAGACTTATTAGGATGAGTTATGGAGTGTGCATGGAAAAATTCTGTTTTTTTATTTTTTGAGATGTTATAGAACAAAGACTTTGCCTTTACAGAAAGGAAGGTAGAGATTTTAGGATTTTTCCATATTTGGAATGCACCCAGTCTCCAATCCATCAAGATGTTTACTTTCAGTGTGTGCTACTGGTGTTGAGACTTGAGATTCTTGAACTCTAACTTCACCTAAAAAGGGGAGATTAAGATCGGTGAAAGATCAGTTTTCAATGTCTTCATTTAAATATGCTTTCAGGAAGGTTTGGAAATATTTTTAATTCTGTGATAACCCATCATTAGGTCCACAGGTTTCAAATTGAGCAACCTTTAGCTAAATTTCTTCAGATTTGCCTTTTTAGCTTACTAGTTGCATATAAAAACGTAATCTATAAAAAAAGAAGGGGACAAAATTTAGAGTGAACATTTGAGAAATGAATTATTTTTAATTTTGAAGACCCTCTGTCGGGGGGCAACTTCATTGAAACTGTAAATGAAAACTAGAAGGGGCGGGTGGAGGTAGTAATAGTAATATTGGAATTGTTTTATGGGACCTGTTACTAGTTCGTTGGCTTTTCTCAAGCTTAACGTGTTTCTTTGTTAAAATCACAATTGTCCTTCCAGTTAATGCCATTTTTCATAATGCAAGAGATACGAAAAGCCATATCCAGTGATTGTGTATTACATGTGTACTTTTGTACGATTATTTTGTTTTAATGTTGTTTTTGAATGTGGAATTGAGTAGTCAATATGTAGAAATGAAGTCTTGATGATTGCTTGGTTTAAGCTTGTAATGCAGTACGTGCAGATAAAATTGGTGATGTATTATGGATGAGGAAGTTGCATTACAAGTTCTTCTTATCTTACATGTCTGTTGCAATATTCAATTAAAGAAAGGTTTGAGTCTGTCTCTCTGTTGGATTTGGTCTACATTTTGATGAGGGTCAAGGGCAGGGACCTTGATGAACTGAATCAATTTGTGGGCTGTAACATGTGAAAGTTTCTGAATAAACTGGTCCTTCACTGCGCCTCACCTGCCTTATTGACAGTCGAGGACTAGATATTAAACAGTTGTTCGAATGGTACGGTACTTGGCATGAATTTATGTGGGTGCATCAAATATAGGAGGCTAAGCAGTGTGTGGCATTCAAAAACTATTATTTGTGTGTTGGTGACTAATTTAGGATCAGTGGGGGTGGTAAGAACTGATTTTGAAATATCTGAAAAACTACCTGGAGAGATATACGCGTGAACCTATGTGTCGGGGATATACGTGTGAACCTATGTGTCAGGAACACTTCCATGCAGTGCATCTCCTAGGAAGGACCTTTGACCTATCACATTTACTAATTAAATGCATAATTAGTGGAGCAGTTCATTGTCGTCCATAATTTTTCAATGAATATGAGAGAAAATGGAGTGTGATTTTGTTTAGTTGCAGGTGGATCTGATTCAAAGAGAAACAAAGACTTGTCGCACCAGCCTTGTCATCTGATTTCCACAGCATGGATGCTTTCTCTATGCTATTCTTTTCTGGTGCCCTCAGTTTTGCCTTTTCCTCATAACTTGTATGATCAGTTTGTTTTTGGGTGAAGGTTCTCCCTCTTCTGCTAGGTTTTTGGATTTTGCACAGAGTGTTGTTTTTACTTCTTGATTCCAGTAGCATGAGATCTTTTGGTTAGGCTACAAGCTCATTCTTGTGTTTGCGCTCATCTTTGCTCTCATCTTCAAGAGATTAGAGTCCCATCATATTGTTGACAGTTCTCCTCACCCTCTAAATATGACTGAAAAATTAGCATGCAAAAAGCGTGAGCATGAATAGTTGGATAACTTGGATTTTGGTTTTCACATTGAACAAAGAATACGATATTTCATTGTATTAGATGATTGGATTCACTTAATTCTGCTCAAATCTTGTAGTCTTGAAAGAAATAATTTAGCAGAGATTGGAAGTAAATGCTGAGCTAACAAATGTTTTGATTGACTGCTTGAATACCAGATTTTAGACGTGCTCACAGTCACAGCATAACACTTGGTTTGGAGAAAAGTGCCAGCTTCTTGCAATCTCTTTTACATTTGGTTCAAGAACTGCTGGTATTTGTGTGTGAACGTCAAATTTGAAATATGGTCACCCCTTCACCCCGAGTGGTGGACTTCTAATTATTATCAGCTCTCTGTTGCTGTGTTTTTTTGAGCTCAGATTACCCATCATTTAGAAAATTGAAAGCTCTTCTCGGTTTAGAGCTGTTGTTTTTGTAAGGTGAATTTTTCCTTTTTCCCTTTGAATATTGAAGTGTTCCTTTTCTTGGTCTCTTCTGCCTATGCAAAATGCTTCTTCAGCAATGAAGTTTAGAAATCAGATGTTCTATGGGATTTCACAGATTTTCCATGACTTAGCAGGTGAAGTAAAACTTGAAACCGAAGGCAAACTCATTATAGATAAAAGTATGTCAGTTTCACCCAAGCACCAAATTTCGACAACTGCATGGGCTTCTGGAGTCGAAAGTAATTTGCAATATCTTGACACCTGTCATGTGAAGATTAATGCTTTCTTAACTGAAGTGAAGCGGGGATGCTCCGTTATAATAGAAGTCTTTGAAATATAGACACTGAATTTGTATCTTGTTTTGCTGATTAAAAGATTCGTTAGACGTTTTTATGGAGCAATTGAATGCTTAATTTTGTTTTCTTGTTTACTCCTTTGACTAAATTAGGGATAACATGGAAGATTCTTTTTCAGCTGCAGGTTGGCTATTTGTTAAAGAAGGAAAAAAAAAAAAGATAGTTTTTTGTGAATCCAAATGTAATTTATTTTATAAGCTTTGGTTTGTTTCCCAGTATGAACTTATGTTGATCTTGAATTGCTGCAGGTACTATATATACACCGCATTTTGACTAATAATTTGAGGATTCCATGTATCCGCTGGCTAGTTTAGCATTTGATTTGCTATGGTCTCCTGTGAGGTAGGATCTTTTGCTTACTGCTGCTTTATCAGAGACTTGTTGATCATGAATGCCTTTTGCATACTATCATGAAATGAAAATTTCCTTTTAGTGGACATAATGAACTGATTCCTCCTGTAGGACAAGCATTGTTAATATCCTTGTATCTCGATCCACCTTGAGAGTAAAAGAAACAGAATGTTCCCGGGCTATGATCAGCAGTAATCGTCAAGCACACTAGAAAGAAATAGCAATTATTTGTTCCCAGCATGTGGGGTTTCGTTCACAAAGATGGATGATTGGACATGGATGAAAATTCAGAAACAACAGATAGGGATGTGATGTGATTAGAATGATAAATCCTGAACTTAGATTGTCATCCCTAGATTTGGCATGGATTTATTTTCTCTCTAGATTTGTATTAGATTTTTCTTTGAGAAAACAGAGACAAATAAATATTTATAAATTGAGTGCTTTGGTCTGAAATTTACTGCTTCTAAATTTGTTTATGTTAGAGAGTGACTTATTTTCCATAATTAGTCATTCGTTGTTCTTCTCCCAAATAAACCACTCAATTAAGCCCATGCAGGTTGGTGCTTAACTATGCATGCCCCATGTTGTTGTGCTTGTGGCCCCTTGCATTCATTTTAGAGCGCGGCCTCTCTTGTGTCTCTCTGCGTGTTCGTGACCACATGACTATTCTATTCCTTGCATCATTCTGATGTCTGGATGACCTAAATTCTTTGACTCTGATTTTTTTTCCCCATTTGTTTAAGGGTTATTTCAACCTCGCAATAAAGCTTTTATGGTATACTATACAATACAATACAAGTTGAGGATTTGAACGTCTCTCGCCATTTCTTTTTCTATAACCTTTTAAATATTGGGTATTTAACATGGGATAAGGTGGCTTTTATGGTCTTTCGCATATTCCGTGTGTTTTCTTAATGTAAAATCTCAACACTAACAACATGAGAGAGAGAGAGAGAGAGAGAGAGAGAGAGAGAGAGAGAGAGAGGTTACAGAGCATGTTGAGTAAAGGAAGGATGACTTGGAAAGAAGGAAAGGAGGAGAATTAAAAGGGGAGAACATGGACACAAGGTGGAGGATTCACCAAAATGAGAGCATGGCGCTTGAAAGGAGGCATTTTGTGAGTGATGAGTAGAGTTAGTAATGGAAAAGGAAAGCAGAGATAAACAGAAAAGGAGCAGAGAGGCAAAATAGAGAGGGATGAAGGTGAAATTAAATTTGTATTTATCATCTGACGCAATACCCTTCATTATTCTCAACTGTCTCAATTACTCTTGCATTTATGTGTTTTTAATGGTCTTTAAATCTAGTATAGTCCTCCTTTTTTCAATGCTCGAGCCACCCATCCCCCTCTTCATTTACCCAACTATCCTTCTCTTCTCTTTTTGTTTTTTGCCCTAAACACAAGCTTTTGAAGTTTGGCCTATAGTTATATTATATGTGAATCTGTGTCATTAGAGATGTATGTTGTTATTGATTACTATGTTAAGATGGCATGTTTAGGTGAAGGTGCATCTTGGGTTTACTTCTATCTCTGGTCATGGATGATTTCAACTTTCTAGCAATATTGGAAGAAGACCGTTAGAGGGTTCCTTGTATAGTGGAACTCAATTGTATAACTGGGGAAAGAAAGATTTACCATTTCATAGATAATTAGTCACTTCCCAATAGCATGCCTTAAACATATAGTGTTTTGGGATTGTGAGTTTTAGGAGAATTCTTTGAGGTTTCCTAATTACGGTTTACGCCTGCAAGACACCTGCTCTGTTTCTCTATCCTTTTGGAATCAGCGTGTCATTCTTCCTTTGGTGATTTGGTGAACACGGGCTATAGAGCATATGGTTCGGCTCCTCGGAGTCAAATAGCTCTAAGTTCCTTGCAATACAAGGGCTTATAATCATGACTGCGTGGGACCCGAATCCTACCCCATGTCACCTTTGAAAACTACTTTCAACTTTCAAGTACTAAAAACCTGCACTTGTGACCGATTTACCTCTGTTTTGGGTCCCAAGTAAATTCACTGATTATGCACTTTCGCATAATTTAGTAGGAATTGATGATGAGGCTTGCTGTGTTTGGATACAGAGTATTAATATAAAGCCCGGAAAAACAATAGATGAAAGGAAATCATGGAATACCAAACATTTCATAGGAAGATTTGGGCAGCAGCTGCTGTTAACTAGTTTATACTCTTCTGCCAAAGATGGGAAACCAGAAAGAAACAGAGACACCAATCTGTGCCCATATGGCCCACATTCTATGTTCTACGATTAAAACAGTTTGAAACAAAAAGAGCAGTAGTGCTATCGGCACTCCACTTTTGTTTTTCATATTTAGCCCTTGTAACATGCAATCAAGCAGCTAAAAAGTGGAGCGCAAGTAGCACTACCTGAGATAGAAGGAAGATTAACGAGAGAGAGCGGGCTGTAAGAGTCCTAATTTAATAGCAGCAGAATTAGCTAAAAAGGGAGCTTGAGAGCACTACTCTAGCTCCTCCTTGTCTTCAAAGTGGTGGTGGTGGTGTTATCATGGAGGAAATCAAGCAGCACTGTACTCTTGCATTTGGGGCATTTAGGGTCATTTTCAGAGAGCATCACATACATGAGGCACCTCGGGCATCCCACAAGCACCATGGATGTAGCTTCAGGGCTGCTAGAGTATCTAAGAGCGTCATCGTGGCTCCTCTCTGACGACACACATGAGCTTGGTGGGGATGTTGGTGACACCGTTGCCGATCTGCCTGGGGACTCCACTCTTGGGTTCACCCTTGGTTGTGAGAGGTTCAGCTTGAGGTCAAGCTTTGGGAGGCTACCATTTCTTCGACTCATCTTTGGCGTATTGTTTCTGTAGTATATCACACCTGTCAGAAACAAAACACAAACAGAGATTGATTAAAAAGCAGGAGCGAGTTTTGTAAGAGCCCAACAGAAAGAGTTCTGCCTTTGTAGAAAGACCGCAAAAGGCAAGTTATGGCTTGTCCAAAGGAGTCACATATATTATTTATATAAATTACCTTAACGTCAAGGAACTTCTGCCAGCCCGAGGGAAGAGCAGAGGGCTCTTCTAATTGAATACGTGGAGAAGAGAGGTTAGGCTTGAATCAAGACTAGCACCATCAACATGAACCCGGGGCCGGTGCTGGTGGTTCTGGACATCTGAGGCCATTATATATAAGGAGATGAAGGGAGAGAGAGGTGGGGTTAATTAAAAAACTTTAAAACTTAATTATGGGGGAGAGGTGGAAGGTGTAGAGAGAGAGAGAGAGAGAGAGAGAGAGAGAGAGAGAGAATTGAATTGAAGTATTGGTAGAAGAAGAGTGTAAATTATTGAGGCCAGGAAATGTATTAATGAATGGAAAAAATCCCAAGGAGTATGCACAAGTGGAAAAAATAAGAGTAAATAATGCAATTACAAAGTGCAGCAAGCAAGCAAGCATGCATGCATTCATTCATTGATTGCTTTAATTAGAGGAGGAGGAGGGGTCGGTAAGCGTGTGTGTGTGTGTGAGAGAGAGAGCGAGCAAATAGACCACAGGGAGATCCCAGAGGCTAATTTTTCAAGAAAAAGCCAATATCACCACCTAAGAATTTATTAGAAAACACCAAGAAATTAAATGTCAACCAAATAAAAGGAAAAATATTTAAATGCCCAACAGTGCACTATAAATTTAAAGCAAAGAAAAGAAATGGCAGCACCCAGAGAGAAGAAGAGAACTACACTACTCCCCATCTCCATCTCCATCTCCATCTCCATCTCCATCCATACGTGACCTGCTTTCTGTTTGGAAGTCTTGATAAATATCAGAAACATCCTCCTAGTTAACTGTATTTCTTCTATTTCCCTTAAATAATCTCTACTATTTCATTTCGTCCCTGATCTTCTAATTTATTTATCTGGGCATGCAGTTCCAAGTGATTCATCATATCACATGCAAGGAAGAAAGATTGTCAATTCTTGCCATGCATGTGATACATACATGCATACATACATCATTAAATACATTTATGAATATATTAGAATTCAGTCGTAATTAATACTCGTTGATTTGGATGTAAATCATTGAATTAAAAAAGCGTGCAGTAAATTAATTTATTCCATTAGAATTATATACATCTCTTGGTACGCCCCTTCCTTCCTCGGTCAAGGTAGAAAGGGACATATAGTACATTACGTTTCATAATATATGGTTGTGCTTTAATTAATTAGGTTTGAAATCAGAATTATTATGAGCTCCACGTGACTCGTTTCCTTTGATAAACACTAGCGTGGAGATGGATTAATCACGGTACAAATTAAAAGTGTTTCTGTAAATAATTAAATTTTTTTATTTTAAATTAAATTTTTTATATTTTAATATATTAATATAAAAATTAAATTTTTTTTAAATAAAAAAATATTATTGTGCAAGATAATCTCAAAGCGAGCTTGAGGTCATAGCCTTAAATTAGAGTTAGGCAGAACAGGAGCAATAATAAAAACAATAAAAAAAATAGCATCACAAACCTAAACAGCATGGGGGGAGGTACATTTTCCACGGACGGATCGAATCTTTGAATCCAGGTGGCAAAAACTCGTTGACCCAGCTTTTAGGGCTTTCCATTTATAGACTGCCCTTTTGGGGCTTTTGACTAATCAGATCAACGACTCTTGACGTGAGAATATATATATATATATATATATTAGATTCATTAACCTCTCGTATCTCCGGAACCCACAGATTAATAAAATAAATAAATAAATAAACGTTTTCCATTGCCGTTTCGAGCACCCGAACCTATAGTATATATATGATCTGCTAATAAATAAATAGATTCATTAACCTCTTGTAATATATTGGAAGGCTAGATTCCATTACCAAGCATGGGCTTTGGGTTACATCTTTAGCACAGATCCTGCAACTACAACTATGTTAATCTAATTAGCTAGTCTTGTAAGAGATGTGATTATGAGCAGAGAATTAATAAATTAAAGCTTTGTTTTCACCTCTTCGATTTCCTTTCTCAATGTCATCGTCTAGCTACCTCAAGCGTAGGGGAGAGGGGTCGAGGCTTGCGAGTTATAATTAACCTTTCTTGACCTCTATTTGAAGATACAGCTTTGAAATATTGAATTAATTGTACTTGTTCAAAGTGGGCAGTCTTTGATGATAAATGATGGGCTGCCTTGATCCTGCTTAATTTGCAGGCTGCAAGCAACGTCTGGCTAGCCTCAATTCATAATTACCGGTGTATTTGTGCAAGATTTATTAATTAATTGGTGGGGTTTATCTTGATTTATCTCGGAATATGTCAAACCTTTAATCAATGAGAACATCTTGTCCAATGGCCTTGTGTTGAGTTTTTTCTTTGCTTCTATATATGGGAATTAAGAATTAAATTAATGAGACTGAAATATTGCTTGATATAATTAAAGCTCTTGAATTGTCTTTTACACAAGATATTTTTTTGGTAGAAATTTCATCTTTGAATCTATTTTATTTATGTGGCAAATTAATTAAACGAATAATCAATCTATTAGATCATAAAGATTTTATAAACTTTTTTATTTTTACATCTCATTTCTCACACCTCAGTTTAATTATATGGCTGCTAACTTTACAAAATCATTTATGAGTTCGTGGCTTGGATCTAAGAAAAAGCTTCCCAGGGAAACAAATTCCCATTAACCAAGCGGTCCTGTGCATGGAAATCTTGAATTAATATTAATAAATAACTAATGTAATGAATAGTAAGCTGCTTCGAGTTAATGGGTATTAAGTTGGGTCTTTAATGGTGGTCACCAAAGGCCAAACTGCGCACGGAGCTTCTTCATCATTCTTTCTTATTCTTTAAGGAAAATTTGGATAAGTTTGTATTTATATCAACCGTTTCTACCATTGGAACAAGAATATAAGACTATGCTGCAATTATTGAATTTGGACTCCAATACAAAAGGTTGGCTAAATTAGTATTCCCTTTGCAAAGAGTGCCCTTTGCAAAACCTAACCAAATAACTCGAAAGTAGAAAACGTTTCCTCCTTAGTACATTTGACTTTGTAAGATGTGATAGGAATATTATTGGATGGTTGTGTCATAGCTTATCTCCCCGTTGCTAGTTTCTAACTCGATATTATGGTGCCAAGAGCTGAGAAATTGCTCCCACTTGGTGATAATCATGGGTATATATATGGTGATGGTATCAGTGAGAAAGCAGCTGTGTAGGGTTTGTATTTATAAAAGTAGACTGAACAATTTTAAATGGTAGCTCAACTGGTTAAGTTTTGAGTTTGCTTTTTAATGGTCATGAGTTCGAGTCCTCTCAAAGCCACTGAAAGCTTACATAATCGTTAACTTTAGAGTCATAGGATTAGTCGAGGTACGCGCAAGCTGGTTCGAATACCCATATTAATATAAAAAAATAAAAAAAATAGACACAGAACACCATTTGAGTAGAAGGTGGACGAGGGATCGATGAGAATAATTAAGTACTCCTAGAAGGTGGACGAGGGATCTACCCTAATTGAATTGCGTTTTAATTTGCTATTAAGAATCTGTAATGGGGAGACGATAATCAATTCATCTGTTAGATAAGGGTATGTTACAATGCTCTCCCATTTATACGCTTCGATTGATCAGAATTAAGCAATTTCCTAAGAATTCATAAGCTTCCTCCCGCCGCCAAAGGCCCCAATCTGGCGACTGGAGCAGAATGTCTAGCTAGGTTCTGAGCTTCATACGCACGCACGCCCGCCCGCCACGCACGCACGCACGCATATACATATGAACTATACCCCCCCTTCATCTGCTGTCGAGATTTCTAGCATATTAGCGCGCGCGCGCGCGCACACACACACACACACATATATATATATATATATGAACGGTGTGAAGACGTGGCCCAAGTTCAGCTACCAAGATGTTTTTGGAGCAACAGTACTGAGTACGCCCGTACTAACTTTTATTTAGCAATACCACCAAACCCCAGCCATATTTAACTACTTGTAAAAACAAGCCAAAAATGGCAGCAAGGAAACTAGAAATAATGAATAAAACAGCTCCCATCTAAATTATTGATGCATGCATTCAAATATGTGGACCAAATATATAAACTGGCTGGAGTACTATAATCATAATGTGCTCGATCGATCAGCCCTCAGTTAATAAAAGTTGACCCTACTTTTTTGGATCTTTCGATGATCTTCGCTCAAATCCAAAATTTCATTTGCTTTGGAAATAAATATGTACAATTAATCAATGGCGAGCAGGAGAGTTGGGAATTTAATCCAACCAATCTGCACGTTTGAGCCTTGAGGAGTCTTCCAAGTCTTTACTGGGTCGCGCGCGATTAGCAAAATATTGTATTATTTCTTGGTTAAATCTGGTTAATTAATATAAGTAATATTTGTAACCAAATATTGGTCTTAATTTGAGTGTAAGAAAATTAAATATAGGTGCCTGAAGCTGCTGGAGTAGACTGCACGGGCACAATGTCAATTTTCCAACACAGCAGATCCCTAACTAAATTAATAAGCAGAACAGCCTTGATCTTGTGCCTCAAATGAATCCTGTGAGTTCTAGCTAGGTGCTTCCATGCATGCAATAACTTTTCAATATATACAGAGTTTAATCGTGAGGTGTGTTTCTACAACAACATCAACGTTTTGCACTTCCTTGTTTAATCTTTAACTTTGTTAGTTGGGTTCGTGGTGATCGATGGATTTCTAGAAAAGGAAAATATTTAGGTGAAATGGTGATTTTGACCTCTCTACGTGATTTAATTCGAAGTAATGTGAGTATTTATTATTTATTTCTTCTTCTATTTTAATCTGACAAAGTTGACAATGACTTAATTGGAAGTGTGTCAGAGAGTGTTGTAATGGTTATTTTTCAAAGTATTTTTATCTATAAATATATTAAAATAATATTTTTTTATTTTTAAAAAATTAATTTTGATATCCGTAATTCAAAATAATATGAAAATGTATAAAAAGAATTAAAAAAAAATTGAATTTTTACGAAATCCCAAACGTTCTCTTATAATGAGCCATGGCATTTATTATTCCAAAATTTTAGTCCAGATAATTTGGATTTCTCAGAAGGCAAAAGAGTGCTCTGCCTCTGCTTGGTCTCATAAATACATTGCCCCTCCCGAGTCCCTACCTCTTAGATCTCTAGAAATACTCCCATCGGCTAATATGTGTCGGTAGTTTTTTTTTTTTTATAATGTCCTTTCATTTTAAAATAAATTAAAATATTATTTTTTTAAAAAAAATTATTTTTAATATGGGTATATCAAATATTACAAAACACTAAAAAAATTTTAAATTGAAAAAAAAAATATATTTTTTAAAAACGCACGTGCACGCTGCAAAGACATGCTGGCTCATCATGTAAGAAAAATGAAAGAGCAAGCTAAAATTGAAGAAATATTTCGGTATTTTATCGACCTGTCAACTTGTTCCGTATAAAACACAGACGCTAACTGGAATAAATTGTAGATGCAAACAACTGTAGGACTATAACTTGTTAGTTTTTTTTTTTTTTTTTAGTTTAATGTGGGTGTCCGGGTCAGCTTGCGCGCACCTCGACTAATCCCACAGGCCCTGAAGTTAACGACTATGTAAGCCTCCAGTGGTCATCATATGAGCAACCACAGAGCTCGAACCTGAAACCACAGAGAGAGCAAATCTCTTGATTCCAAGCTCTTATCACTGGGTCACCACCTAAATGGTTTAACTTGTTAGTTTTAAATACAGTGGTTGTGTTAACGGTTAGGAAGGAAGAAGTTTCACCCCTCATCTTTGGCCTCAGGTCTCAGAGGACTCCTAGGTTACAAATTAAAATTTAAAAACAAAAAACTAATTGGCATAGAGGATTTACTGTCCATGTAGTTATATATTACTATTCAATGCAATAATATAATTATTATTTTGTTATTCGAACAAAAAATCAATGAATTTTTTTTTAAAGTAATATAATTTTGTATGCATGATTCATTAGTTATTATAAGATTTATTAGGGATAATTTGATTTTTTAACATTTTAAAAGCACAATATAGTAACTAAATTGCTTTAAAGAGCAAATGTTTTTAGACTAGCATCAAGGTGCTTTTTTGTATTTTCAAGTTCCTTTTTTTTAGTAATTATCAAGTTGATTGAGGTGCGGTTGTGCCCTTCAGGTGGTGTGTGAGGTGTCATCCTGCATCCAAACACCGCCTTCTGTGGTGACGTTGGAAGCATTCCAAAATGATCTTCCCGGTGGTGTGGTACTTGTACACAACAACATAGTGCGATGAATTTTTTTCTTCTTTTCCATTTTCTCTCTCCTTTTCTTTGCAAAATATAAAAGGTGTCTATTCATTTGTTTTTTGTATCCAATTTGATCTTTATTTTTTTGATTTTTATTTGCTCTACTTTTTATATTTTCTGGATTGATTTTTTTCTTAAATTTCATCCCTCATCATTTGGATTTAATTAATTTTTGTATCAAATTTTATCTTTATTTTTTTCATTGCTATTTGTTTTTTTATCCTTTTTCTAATTGAACTTTGTTTTCAATTTCATCTCTCAACATTTGATTTCAAATTATTTTTATATGAAATTTAGTCTCCATTCTTTTTATTGCTATTTTTTTTGTTTGGATCTTTTTTTTTATTGTATTTTCTTTTCAATTTCATCCCTCAATATTTTTTTGATTTAAAATTTTGTTTCGATATTTTTTAGAGTTTGCCTTCTATGAGGTTAGTGTTTATGACTAGGGTCACGAGATTCAAAGGTTAACACGTGTTGATTTTGGTCTTTATTAGGTTGTTTTTTAGAAATGTTTTTTTTTAAGTTTCATCCTTCAACACTTAATGTTAGAAATTGGTCTCTATGTTTTTTTTTTTCACTTTTCTTTGTACGAGGTTATTCCAATTATATGCCCATAGTTACGGGGTTAACGGATTAACTTAGATTGACTCAAAAAAGTTTTTGTTGTGTTTTTTTTTTCATTATTTTTTTAGTTTCATCATTCAATATTGAATTGTTTGGTAAATGAACTTTGTTTTATTTTATTTGCTTTCGACAGGGTTACTACGGTATCATGACTAGGTTGTAGATTTGACATACTAACTTGGATAGACAAT
>Ga0307518_10000924_pt1 | contig 21809 bp, 9 predicted proteins | sample 25_EM_MG_FD_203889 | JGI IMG/M metagenome (GOLD analysis project Ga0307518, IMG submission 203889) | Populus trichocarpa ectomycorrhiza microbial communities from riparian zone in the Pacific Northwest, United States - 25_EM | ecosystem: Host-associated > Plants > Roots > Unclassified | place...
TTTTCTTTTAATATATATATATATATATATATATATATATATATATATATATATATATAAAGAAAACTTTCTGAAAAAAGATGCAAGGATTGAAGAGGACCTGAGGATCTTCGCACCAATATTTTTGCTCTGAATAAATAGAACCACAAAGTTATATATGTTTTAATATTTACTAATTATAGTTTTTATCTTCTTTTTTTTCATCTTATTCAGGTTTATTTTTGTTTACAACTAACCTTCGGTTAAAAATAAAAACCAACGTTTAAAAAGGATTTTCTTAGTGATCAAGAAAGTTCAATAAATACAACCCATCTTAAAACAAATTTTCAAAAATTTATATTTTTTATTATAATCAAATGATTGGGCAGCCCAACCAAGCTTCACCTCAAGTTTGGTTAGACCACAACCCAACCGAGTTACTCTCATATCTTTTTCTTTTTCTTTTCTCTCTCTTCTCCTAACATATTTAACCAAGCTTTACGAAATTTAGTTAAGTTGAAGCTCAATGGAGCTAGAACTCCAATATGACCAAGTTATTTTTTGCTCATCTAAGTTTCTTATTTTACTATTTATAAATAGTAATATGCATAGCAGTATTCAGGAATATTAATATGTGTATTGCTATTCATTAATAGTACTTTTTATTTTTATTTTTCTAGATATTATTTTTAGATATTTTTCATATTTTTTCTAAGCTATATATTATTAGGTTTTGAGAGAGAAAGAGAGAGAAAGAAGATTCATCTGAATCACACTACATTACATTTAACACTACTCCATTACATAGAGAACACACTTGACTAGACAAAGAACATATATTTTTTCTCTATACACAAAAATTATTATTATTATTTTCTTGAGTTTTTATATGTTTATCACTTAAAGAAAAAGTTTAAAAACTAACTTAAGCATGAGAGTGTCTCTTGTTCCATGAGAGATTTATTTTACAAGTACAACCTAAGCCCAGAACTCATCAGCTAGGGAAATTCAATATTTTTCTTTGAAGTTTTTTCATGTCTTCATCAGTGGTGTTGTTTGTTAAGACCTAAACAAAAAACTTGTTCATTCCCTTTCAATTTCAACAAAAACTTGTTTTATGGTTAACAAGACTCCAATGCACAAAAGAGTGATTAATCTCCTTACTATATGGATTCCAGCTCCCCTTGGTATCCAACTCTCCCAATAAGTGCAATTATTCAACAATGTTGTTCTAACTATACATGAATAGCTTTGCTCTTTTCAGTACAACTAATAACAAAGTCAACCCACAACGCTAGATATACAAAGATAATTTCTAATTCGGAAAGAAATTGCATAAAACAACATGTCAAGTAGGTATCATACTCCAACTCTCTAAATGAGTCAACACTCAACAACATATCCAAGCTATAAACATGGTTATCTCCATCAATCTTCTTCTGAGTCTTAGTCTTCTTGTTCACAAACTCCCCATCACAAAAAACCTAGGCTTAATGTGCGCGAGACTACACCAACCCCAACTCTTACGCGTCACACAAAGTAAAAGAGTTTTTATTTTGTCACATTGTGTTGCATACTCACATCATCAAGGATTGTATCGTTGTTAAAGCCAATTTAGACAGCTATAATGGCTTTACATAGTTATATATAAGAAAATTAATTTTTTTAATGTTTTCTTTCATTTGAAAAAAAAAAAACTTGTAAAGAAATTATGAAAAACCTCTAAAATGTATTTTTTAAACTTAGTATAAATTAAAAAAAAAACTAAAAATGCATAACAGTAATACTTTCTAGTTTTTTAAATAAGAATATATTATATTTGAATAATAAATATAATATTATTTATTATTAAATATAATATTATTTAAATATAACCTCTAAAATGTATTTTTTTTTAGTTTTTATTTTTATGACTCGGGTTTTTGAAGGAAAAAAAAGGAAAGTATTACTGTTATGCATTTTTATTAATTATGCCGAGACATTTACTACTGCTAAACCACAACCGATGCAAAAAGGCAATTTAAAAGCCGTCGAGTAAAAGCGAATTTCCTGCCTCCATCAATTTTCCTGCCTCAATGCGCTTGTTTAACCTGTCAATAGTAAAACTCACTCTGGAAGTATCAATTTTTCTGGCAGGAACGCGTATGCCTCCATGGATTTTCCTTGGCCTCCACACGCTTGGCCGATGATTACAAGAGCCGCTTCTAAGATTTGGATAAGTACATCAGTACCCCTGACACTTACGACAAATTACCCCACTAACTTTAACGTTTTTACACGTGCAAGGTCAACTCTGACAAGCACTTAATGTTTTGGCAGCACTAGACTGTTTGCTGTTAATGGGATGTAGGAAGTAAAGAATCGGCCCCAAAATGGAGTTCCCATTCCTTCTATGGTAGATTTCCCATTCCTTTCTTGCTTGGTCAAAAGGTTTATCTTCTTTTGCTGATATCCGATTCGTCAGGAGAATTAGGGGTTGGAATCTCAAAAGATAGATTGTGTTTGGTTGAGATTTGGGAAGAAAAAAAGGATAAATGTAAATAGTGTGTATTATTTAGGTAATATTTGATTATTATTCCAAGATAGATAAGACGTAAACACTGAAGATAAACAAGATAAGATAAAATAGAAGAAGATAAAATTATATTTGATGGTAGTGTATAAGATAGAGTAACAATATATTTATCATGTTTGGTTGATAATGGATAAGAAAACATAAAATATATAAAAAAAATTAATTTTACCTTTAATATGATAATCTTACTGTAAAACTTACATATTTTAAAAAATAATTAGATATTTTTTTTTACTTTAGTTTATATTGAGTTTTGAAATTAATAATAGTATCATAGCCATAGTTATAAGACTCGGATTGGCCCGGCTCAGTGGGTCAACTCGGGACTTAAACCAATTAGGGTTTAAGAAAAATTGAGGAAGAATTAACACAACCTAACCCAGTAAAAAACCTAGGTTGATCCACGATCCAGTCGTGGTAAAACCTGTTTAAAAACTCATTGACTTTTTATGGATTTTTTTTTGTCAAAATGACTTTGTTTTGATCCTTTTTAAAAAAAATATGATTAACTTGGGTTGACTCTCCCAACTCGCGACTTAGGTTTTACCCTAGATCGACCATTAAATCGAGTTTTAAAACTATGATAATAACCACTTTTATCATTACATGTCTTAATTGAATAATTTTGAAACTAAAAGTTTTTTACAATGATATTTAGGGATAAAAAAAAATAAATATTGTCTCTAAAGACATGTCTCCTTTATACCTTCTGTTTTGAAAGTACAAAAATTCAATTCAAAATTATCTCAGACATTTATTTTTATGTTTTTATATGTCTTTTTAACTCAATATATTTTTGTTTCTAATGTTTATATTATTTTTGTCCTCAAATAGTAATAAGACACTGAACAATTTATTAGATGAAAAAAATGAACTTAATTGAGTTAATTCCTCTTTAAAAAAAAAGAACTTTAATATAAATAAAAAATTCATAGTTATAATCCCAACATTTATGATAACTTTATTTCTCATTATTATACCTAAAATTTAAACACTAAAAATTAAAGGGCAAAACTGAAGTATAATCCTAATTTATCAAGTCAATTTCTACAAATTAAAGTTTGTTGGGTACATATTTTATTGTGATGTGTTATTATATATTTTGATTTTTGAATGTGTTGTACTTGTCGTTGGGTAACGCTGAATGGCAGGCTAACCTCCTAAGAGTTATTTGGAAAGAAAATGGTTTTAAGTATAATCATAAAGTTATAATTATAAAGTTTAGGAGTCGTCACCTATAGTTACTAGAAAACTTATGGTTTGCGAGAGTCTAGATAAGAGATTGGTTATGCAAGGGGAGGCGCATCACCCTCAGTGCACCCTATATAAGATAAGTTGTATTGTTATTTGATTGTGTTTTCTAGGTTGTGTTTCTATCCATTGGTCTTTTTCTTAGGTCCAAGGCAAATCTCCTTTCGTAAGAGAGTCTCTACATTATTGGATGAAATCCTAATCATTCTAAAGTCCAAATTATAGCATCTCATTTATTTCCTAAATATAACTAATTCCTAGCATTATGAACAAAATAATTGTTATAAGTTTTTTGTATTTTGATCAAACCCTAATGGATAATTATAAACTGGTTATGATATCTGTTTTTTTTTTTTTAACAAAACATGATAAAAATGTTGTGATTTTTATCTTTTAGAAAATATGCTTGGAAAACTTTTAGGATTTGGCCATATGTGAAAACAAAACATTTTTTTAATGAAAAATTATTTTTTGAGTTTTTGAAATTTTTGTTTTTCTGAAATTTCAGGGAAAACCAGTTATTTTTTTAATATTGGATTTGTATCTTACAGTGTAAGTTTATAGCTCGATATTATACAAAATTATTGAGAAAAACATGCGAAGGACCTACAAATGCCATTTGAAAAATTTGAAGTTTTTTTTTAATATTATTATATTATTAAATATATTGGGTTGGGTTGGGTTAGGTTAGGCCGACAGCGGCCCAACAAACCTACTCCTTTTTTTTTTATGGAATGTGCTAGCCCAACCATATGGGCCAAACCTAGCCGGGTTGGGCTGGGTCGATAAAAACCCAACAAACATGGCTTCTCTTTTTTATGTGCTGGGCTGGCCTAACCATCTAGGCCATACCCAGTTGGGTTGGGTTAGGCCTACAACGACCCAAAAGACCTGGCTTTTGTTTTATGCGCTGGGCTGTACCCGACCTAGCCATCTAGGTTGGGTCGAAACGGGTCCAACCCAGCTTATGAGTTAATTAATTTGTTTCATGCATGTAGGATGAATTCTTGTTCTGCATGCATGACTAACGTTGGTGGGGAAAAGAAGAAGAAAGAGAAGAAGAGAAAAGGGGATTACCTGGCATGGAAGAGGAGGTTGGTTGTTCCTGTTGTCGACTGGTGGTAGAACTGTGGGTGGAGACACTGACGATTAGTGGTAGAGCTTATTGTTGGAAGAAAGTCTGTTGTAGAGAGGAAGGAGTTTGTAGTGGCCACTCTTAACGTAAGGGTGGACAGCTGGTGGTCATGTCGATGCCTCATAGTGGTGTTGAGATTGTAGTGGCTGAGGATGCAGCAAAGAAGAAGGGGAAGTGGTTGAGATCATAGCGGGGGGGGGGGGAGAGTAAAATTGTAGAAACAAACGGGGAAGAGATGATTTTTTTGCCAACTTTGCACATTTATTTCTCCCTCTTCTAGCCATGGAATCCACCCCTATTCATAGGAGATGGAAAAGGGATATTTTGTCTTTAATGGTATCAAATCTTGACCCTTGATTCGACCTGGAAAGATCACAACCATTGACTCAAAGTTGTCATCATGGCCTGAAAAAGTTTTTGCAGAAGAGCTGGTTGGGTTGGCCACTTTAGGGCAGTGTCGAAGCGGTTATGGTGTCTATTAGGGATGAACTTTTTCAGTTCGGTCCAGTTTTCACCTAAAAATAACCAAACCAATTTATATTTTTTTTAAATCAAAACCAAAATTGAGCCAAAATCGGTTCAAACCGACCAGTTTTGGTTCGGTTCAGTTAATTGAAAGGAAAAACCAGAAAAAACTAGAAAAAACTGATTTCATCTTTGCCAAGCATATCAAACAGGTTTTTCTAAAATTGAAAATAAAAAGGCTAGAAATGATAAGTGTCAGACGAAGATTTGGAAAAAATAATTCTCACAACATCCATGACAGTAGTCGCAGCATACTATGGCAAACCAGCAACCTCGTAAAGAACTCGTGCATCTAATAGTGAGTGGTTGCATATGTCAGTCTGATTTAAAGAATGAGACAGAAAGATTGAGAGATGAAGATTTGATCTAGAGATTGAACAAGAGGGGGTAGGGGGCGGGGGCGGCTGAGTTTGCTAGGGTTAAAAGAAGAAACTAAAAATTAGATGGGGGAAAGGTACCACCAGTTTTTTTATTTCTATTTGAACCAGTTTGGTTCGGTTTATTCGGTTTCAGCTTTTTAAAACTGAAACCGAACCGAACTTAATTGTTTTTTAATTTTTCAATCTGTTTAATCAGTTTTTTTTTCATGATTCATTTTTTTTTGGTTTTTTTTGTGTTCTTGGTTTAATTGGTTTTTTGGTTTTTTTGCTCACCCCTAGTGTCTATCAGCCATAAAAGACCATACTAGGGTGTAGTCAGATGTCAAGTCATCATTTGCGTGCAAGTTTTGTCAAATTTGATGGAGATATAAAACATTAAATGCCTTGAAAAAACGACCACTAGAGCAGCTTTGGTCAAAATTTATCGTTTCATTTAAAAGAAATGGATTCATTTTGGCTTTTAGGGTTTTAATTTAGGGATTTGACAAAAGCTCAATTTGGTCTTTTGTCTTTTAATTTCTTTCAATTGCACTTCTAATTAACCCTAAACTTTTAATTTTATGTAATTTTGCCCCTACTGAACTTCAATTTCAGCACTGGATTTCAACATCTTTTTTATTTTGGTCTTTAGTCTTGGATTTCTTCAATTTAGCCCATAATTGACCATTAAACTTTTAATTGTTTGTTGAGTCCCATAATTCGACGTCTTTTGTAAAATGGTCATTGGTTACGAATTTCTTCAATTTAACCCTTAATTAACCCCTAAAACTTTGATTTTCTTGTGATTTTACTCCTAATTTGAACCAATTGACTTTGTAAAAATTAAGTTTGGTCTTCTAAAATTCTAATCTTCTCAATTAAGCCCAAATTGGGCTCCTAAACTTTATTTTTCACCAATTAAGCCTTTAATAAAATTTATTTGACCTATTTAAAGTATAATTAAGTCCTTGCACCTAATTAAATCCTTCAATTGGACCCAAATTAATTTTTAAACGTAATTAAACTTTAATTTGGCTCATGATTAAATCAAATTGGCCTATTAAAAATCTAATTATGTCTCCAAGCTTAATTTTTATACAGATTCGTCCAATAATGATTTAATTTGACATTGAATCTGCATGGTTTCTTCAGTTTTGAGTAAGAATGGGATACAATTAAGCTCCTAATTCTATCCAAAATTGCAGCTTGATTTTTTTTAAAATTTGAAATTCTCTCAACTTGTTTTTGTCAAAACACCAATCTTCTTGCTACTATTATTTTATTTTATTTTGGAAAAAAATATGAATTTAAAGAATAACCCAAAAATGGGTTATGACAGTACTTATTATAGTGGATTATGTCAAGATAGTTAAATAGTAATAAATTATAGTATTGCATTGTTAATAAACATGTTATACTATTTAAATTAAAATGATCATAAAGCAAATATTTTTATTATGACAATTCTTGTAACTAAATTAATAAAAAAAATCAACCATATTATCTAATTTAATATAATTTATGTGCTTGTATTTATTTTGATTAAAAATCCTATTAAATTTACTTATTTTTATATTTCATACCATGAATAATATATAACAAGGTAAAACATTCATTATTATTTATAAAAAATATTCTTAATTATGAATAAATTTATGAAAAAAAAATAATACAAGTTTTCTATAAATATAAATTATCTAATACTTATATTTGTAGATATAAGGTTAAGAACATGAATAATAATACTCAAAATATTGAAATAAATATCAATATGAATATGTAATATTGACAATTTTCTAACTTAAAAACAATTATGAGATGATTTTTTTTCTTTTTTTAAAAAATAACAATATTTTATCTCATATTTATCTCTAAAATCTTTAAAGTGGAACATTGAAAGAACATGAGAAATTATAAGATGCTTAAAAAGCCTAACTTCCATGCCCAATATCATCTTGGCAGCCATCCATAGTTCTAAATTTGAGGAAATTCATCTTCCAAAGTAGGGGTACCAAAATATTTTAACCAAGTCATATAATTGTTTTCTCTATGGATGATTAGATTGCGTGGACTAAGAGACAACTTCAAATGCATATATAACCATGTTATAAAACCGTCTTATATGGTTATGCATATAGGAGATGATGAACAATCAACTTTGACATTTTTTTTCCCTTTTAACATAGTGCTAGGATTGGGTAGGAATTTATTCTTCAAGGCAGAGCATTGACAACTTTAGATAACATTTAGCAATTAATTTGGAATAATAAGAGAGATAAAGAAATTCCAAATCCATTCAGCTTCCTCTCAGCTTTATTAAGAGCAATAAATTTAATTCCATCGTGGATCTAGCGATACATGTTTGTTTGGAGGATTTCCATGACATAGCTGTTCCAACAAGTGTGAAAATATATCAACTTGTGTATTTTAAATCTTTAGTGTCAGATATCCAAATAGCATCATTATACCCTTTCTAGCATTGTTAGGTGATCAATATAGTATAGTTCATGGTTCAAAGTGTACCTCAAATACTTCAGTATCCTTTTTATTACTTTCCAATGATTCATACTTGGATTTTTGTATAAATCTACTTAGTTTACTAACTGAGTAAGCAATATCGAACCTTGTGCAGTTTATAACATACATTAGGCTTCCTATTATTCAAGAATATTCTAATTGGTTATTCTCTTACCTCTATAACAGATGTGTATTTATATCAATTGGTGTTTTGACAGTGCTATTGTCATTGTTATAAAATTTCTCGAGAACTTTCTCAACATAATAAGATTGAGACAATATCAATCCATTAGATATCTTAAAAAATTTTATTCCTAATATGACATCTGCAACACCTAAGCCTTTTATGTCCAACTTGTTAGTTAATATTTTCTTAGTAGACTTGATCATGTGATTAATACTGCCTAGAATTAACATATTGTCCACATAGAGATATACAATGACATAGCATTTATCTATGCTTTTCATATAAACACATTTTATCATCTTCTTTTATTTTGAATTAATTTGGAAACATAACCTTATTAACATTTTCATACCATTATTTAGGTGTTTGTTTCAAACCATATAATGATTTGACAGACTTATAGACTTTTTTTTTCTTGTTAATTGACAACAAACCCCTCGGATTGTTCCACGTAAACCTCCTCTTCAAGGTCACCATTTAAGAAAGTTGTTTTTACATCCATTTGATGTATTTCAAGTTTATTAATAGATGCAATGACTATTAACATTCATATGGAAGTTATTCTTGATATAAGTGAATATATATCTAAAGATCAATAGTGCTATAAGCTTTCATCTTTCTTTTAACGATCCATTTATAGCCTAATGACTTACTTCCGGGAGGAAGATCCACTAGTTTTCATGTATGATTATTCATAATGGATTCGATTTCACTATTGACTGCCTCTTTCCAATAAAAAGCTTCTGGACAAGACATTGTCTTAGAGTAGATTCAAGGTTTATTTTCTAATAAGTATCTTAAAATAAAAAACCTATTAATGTTATCATTTATGTATGGTGTTCGGTTCACATGAAAAATAAAAAAGATTGTAAATTTCATTATATTTTTTTTCCAAAAGTCCATAATATATGTGGAAATAATAGTTTTATTTTACCTTAAGGGATTTGTTATGGTAAAAAAAGTTGATTTTGTCTAAAGTTTTAGGAAGGTGGTATGCATACATTTCATTATTGTAATCTTATGCTTTGGTCTTAATATAAGTGCTAGAGTCTCTTCAATTATGAATAGGTGTCAAAAAAACAATATTCTTTACTAATTTGTGTGATAACTTCTTTATTCACTCATTTTACTTAAAAATAGTACCATACTTTTTATTTACTTTGAAAAATAATTAGCTATGATGTCTTTATTAAACTTTTTTAACGTAATTCTCATTGTATTTGATATCAATTATAACATCCAACAGGTAGTGGTGTGACCATTATAGTGAGAATCATAAACAAGGATAGAGATTGATCATGCTGTTTCTTTTATATGTTTAGTTGACTTTAACAATAGCATATATCCTATTGTTTTGGTGAAAAATATCTCAACTATAATAAATATGCATCTTCTTAATTATTATTAATTAAGAAATTAGAACTAATTTTAACTAAGATTTTTTTTTGTAAGAAGTGATCTGACTAACTTATGATTTGATAAAAAAAATTAATGCATCTAACATCATGATGGCATGCTATAGAACGAAAAAAGAAGAAGGCTACTTATAATTTTAGTAAGGTAAATAAATCTTGAATTAATCAAAGAAAAGTAAATATAATGCATTAATTTGAGAACATCTAAAAAAATCATTCATGTTTAACCAACATTATGACATTAAGTTCGACCACACAAATATATAATTTTAGTAATCTTACTTGTTTAAAATTATTGATATCCTACTGTTTTATCTTTAGTTTTCATAGTATATGAAATAGGATGTGACTACGTTGATTAAGGGTACCGTGACACCCCCAAACTTTAAAAGATTTTATTTTTACACTTAACATTTTGAAAGTTTTTAATTACACCTTTCAATTTTACATGTTTTCACACTAAGAATCAATTATTTTCTTATTCATCCTCAAATCTGAAGTTTCTAGTTCCGAATATAGATAGATTATGTAACCTTAAGTAAATTGTGTAGACAATATAATTTTTTTCCAAATAAATTTAAGATTATTTGATTCCTACATAAATTATAGCATTGGTTCTTCCATTTTGCTTAAAACCACAACCTAGTAGTTTTTATTAGGCCACCAAGCTCAAATTAAATTGTTCTTTAATACGGGGTATATATTAAATATGACCTTTTATTTTAGGTCAGTTTGAAATTAAATTAAAAAAAACTAAAAGGTATCAATATTTTATCATGTCATGTGAGAGCTTTCATTATGGATTTACAAAGTGAAAGCTCTTTTCTATTTGTTCTTGAGTATTTTTTCACTTTGGTTCCTAAGTTTTTTTTTTAAAATTTGGTCCTTAATATTGCGTTGATTTGGGATTGGTCCTGGTGAATTTTTTTATGCCTATGTATTGGGACCTCTCAATATCGGGAAAATATTTCATCACTCGATTTATGTTTGGCTTGACAAAAAAATTTAATTTCATTGATTTAAAAAAATTAAAGCTTAGAAGAGGATGAAATTTGAAGCTTAAAAAAATATCGAGTCTCTTTTATTTGCTAACATCAAGGACTGATCCGCACAATCAAGAGAAGATTTTTTTTTTTCGTGCACTTAACTTTTCTTTTCTAATTTGATCCTTTCACATTGATTTTTTTAGGATTTGACTTGATTGTTTATTTTTGTTGCCTAGATATGAGGTTTTTATAGTGCCAAGGGGAAATTATAGCGCTCGATTAATTCTGAGTTTTGTAAAATAAATTAAAATTATATTGATGTAAAACAATAAAATGTTAAGGGACCAAAATTAAAACTTAAATGAATATGGTGGGTTACGGTAAACAGGCATAAAAACTTGAATGGTGCATTTAGAGTTTGACCATTGTGCTCTAGAGGTGCATGCAATTGTCTCTAGTGGTGCATGCAATTACCTGACGTAGCATCACCATCCATGATTGCATTGGAAGTAGCGCAACAAGCTTTTCACAATGATACGACACGTTACTATTGGAAGTATGTGACAACCACTTTTTTTTTCCTTTCCTTTCTTTTTGCTCTCTCATTTCATCAGAGTTTGTGCTACTCTATAAAAACAATTCTTGACATTTTATTTTTGTTTCAGATTTGGTTCTCATTCTTTTGATTGTTATTTTTTTTTGTTTTAGATCCTTTTTTAAATGGAACTTTTTTTTAATTTAATTCCTCGACATTGCATTGGTTAGGAATTGGACTTTGTGATTTTTTTCGATATGGTTATCTTGTTCTCATGACTTAGCTTACGAGTTTGAAATGATAACCGTGGTGACATCGGTCTTTTTTTGAATTTTTTTATACTAATTTTTATTTTCAATTTTATCATTCAACATTATATTTATTGAAAGTTGATCTTCCTTATTTTCTTTTCTTTCCTTTCTATAGGTTTATCCTAATCTCATGACCTAGGTCGCAAGTTTGATAAGTTAGCCTAAGTGACTCAAGTTTTTTTTTTTTCACGTTGTTTTTTATATTGAATATTTTTTTGGGTTTTGTCATTCAATATTAGATTAGTTTGAAAATTAGAATTCATGATTTTTGTTGTTTTGGCTTTTGATAGGTTATCATGCTCACATGATCCGACTCGCAAGGTTTGACGACTTTACTCGAGTTTGGTGGTGTTTTTAATTGATTTTTTTTTTTAATTTTGCTTTATATTTGGATTGTTAAGAATTTAACATTATAATTTTTTTTTTTACTTTATATGCTTTATATGGACTTATCTTATTATATATATGATGAATCATTCCACTTGTGGGCTTAATGACTTCTCGATTTAGTGGGGATTTCATTTATTTTTGAATTGTGAGCTTAAATATACACAAAAGCCCAATTGCCTGGTTACACCAAGCTCCAAAAATTGGAAAATACGTAATAATCTTTAAACTTTGCAAGGAAGATATGCAGGACCTCCTTAGAAAGGAGATGGTCTATAAAGAGAGAGAGAAAAAAGATTAATAAATGGGATATTATTGTATTATTACTTTTAATTTTTTAATTCACTCATTCCGTTAAATACTACTTTTTATAGCGTGAAAATTGCCTAATATAATGAAAGTTAGTTACTTTTATTATTAATAATATGCTTTGATTTGGAAGGTACCGTTGCTGTTGACTAAAATATATATAATCTATTTATATAAAAAATAATAATCATTGTATATATTTGGAAAAAAATAGTATATATTTGGAAAAAAATCAAAATCAAAATCTCACGGGGCTATGCCCCTCCCACCCTAACCTAGATCCGCCTTATTGATTTTGATTAGGTATGAACATTTTCGATTCGGTTCGGTTTTTATAAAAAAAAAAATAACCAAACCGAAATATTTTTTTTAAAAAAACCGAAACCGGTTCAAACCTACCGGTTTCGGTTCGTTTTTTAGGACAAAAACCGATTTAAACCGGTTTGGCTCGGTTTTTTTCCGGTTTGGCTCGACCGGTTTGGGTTTGGTTTGGTTCGATTTGGTTTTTTCGGTTTTAGGCTTCTAAAACCGAAACTGAACCGAATTGGTTGGTTTTTTTAAAATTTTAATAAGTTTTTTTTCACGGTTCGGTTTTTTCGGTTATTTTTTTTCCGGTTTTCTTGATTTTTTGATTTTTTTACTCACCCTTAATTTTGATCATGGGTCTCAAACCCTTGGGATACTTGAGTGTTTTCTTTCAATACAAAAAAAAATATAATCTACCCCAAAATCATTATTTAGGGATTTTAAAATAATAAATGAGTAACTAGCAACGAATCAAGATGGAGAAAGAAGGTTATTTAAATTTAATAAAAAATGTAAGAATATTATCACACAATAAAAAAATATTTTTTTTTAATTTTTTTTTCTATTTCTCTCTCCTTCTTAATGGTAGTAAGTAAATGTTATAGCATTTTCTCTATCATATTAAGTAAATATTAATAATTATTCTTTAAGTGCTATAAATTTTTCCTTTAGAAACTTGTTATTCCCACTTCATTATTTATTGTAGAAACGAAACAACCTTATTTATCTATTTGATGTGTTTATTGTATTTAAGTAAAATCTTCCAAGTAAAAAATTTTAAAATATTCATTTTTAATCTTATGAAATAAAATATATACAAGAAAAAGAATCGATTATGCCTAAATATTTATAATTTTAATTTCTAATATACAAGTCATATAAAATATTTTTTTATTATAAATTTAAAACTAAGCGGATAGATATTGCAAATTTATGAATAAGTTACTCAACAAATCATGGATATAAAAAATCATATGTTATAAATAATAAATTATTATTAGTAATTTAGTAATGTTTTATGACATAATGACTTTGCTATATTAGAGACTACAAAGTATGGTAATTATATATATAAATCTCTATTTTATTATTTAATAGAATATATATTGTAAAAGACAAGGACACCCCTGTATTGAGCTGGGCAATGCATTCATTATACGTTTGAAAATTTACGGTTGGAATTCCTTGTCATAAAAAAATGAGAGGGAGAGACAGATAAAGAGAATGTCAAAGTCAACCATCTCGACTGGAAACCGACATCATTAAGTAAATTAAGGGCAACGTGCGGCCCTTTATAACTATGGGACCCCTCTAGAGTGGAGACATCATGTTATTTTTTTTTTCAATTCTGTCTTAATTGCGTGGGTGCTTCTGGATACTCAAAAGGATTAAGAAGGCTCTTTATAAAATATATTCATTTTATTTATAAGAATATGTACATGTTTGTATTTATAAATAAGATAAAAATTTTAAAATATAAATAATCAAAGATTATAGTTATAAGATATTGAACAGTCAACTAGACAAGAAAAGTAAAATGTCATTCCTTGAATTTCTGTGTTTTCTAAGGCTTGTATATGTTATGTCTAACACCCCCTACAAGTTGATAGGGAGAGATCAAAGCATCAATTGGTGTCGAAATAAGAGGAATCATGAAGAAGACAGATCATTGGTAAAGATGTTTAAACGTTGATCAAAAGTAGAAATATAATCAGCTTGTAAATCTATGTTCAGAATCTTCTCACGTGTGAAGTGATAATTAACTTCTATGTGTTTAATCCTAGCATGAAACACATGATTTGAGGATAAAGCTAGAGCTCCAATGTTTTCAACCCAGAGACAAGAAGTTATGCTGAGTAGAATATAAAGTTCATAAAAAAGCATATGTAGCCAGTAAAGTTCAACGAAAATGATTGCCATAGAGCAATATTCAGCATCAGTATTGGACTTGTCCACGTCAAGCTGCTTATTTGTTGCCCATGAAATAAGGTAGGGTCCAAGATAGATGGCATATCTAGTTGTGGATTTGTGATCATCAGGACTACCGTCCCAAGTCACATAAGCCATTTAGTTACAGAGAACCCTTGGTGAATTGGAAACCTAACATAAGGGTGCCCTTTAGGTGCCTTAAAACTCGTTTAACAGTAGTGAGGTGGACTGTTGTTGGACATTCAAGAATTGACAAAGTTTGTTAACACTGTAGGAGATTTCAGGTCTTGTGAGGGTGAGGTATTGCAAAGTTTCTACCATGGAGTGATATTCTATCGAGTTAGTAAGAGGGTCACCTGAAAACTTTAATAACTTCCCACCAAAACTGCAAGGAGTAGACACATGTTTGGCACCCACCAACTTAATGCGATGAAGTAAATCAGTCACATACTTTCCTTGATGAAGATGAAGACTAGGAACTATTTTTGTTACTTGAATGCTCAAGAAGAATGATAGTGGACCAAGATTTTTTTATTGCAAATTCATTGCTTAATGCAAAAATAAGCAAGGAAATAACAAGAGAAGAGTTACTTGTGACAATGATATCATTCATATATACAAGCACATGAATGCATATATTATGATGATTAAAAAAGAATAAGGATATGTCCATATTAGAACCAACAAAACCAAGCTCCAATAAAACTTATGAAAGACGTATAAACCAAGTTCTAAAAGCTTGTTTTAAGCCATATAAGGATTTCTAAAGCTTACAGACATAATATGGATTTTGTTTGTCCTCAAAGCCCTTAATTAAGTTGCTCTAGAAATAACTCTTCTTCAAAAAACCCATGAAGAAAGGCATTTGAGATGTCTAGCTGATGAATAGACCAGTTGTGGTGGACAACAATAGCGAGAACAAGTCCAATAGTTACTGGTTTAATAACTGGGCTAAAAGTCTTATGAAAGTCACTGTCATCCTCTTGATCAAAACCTTTAGCTACAAGCCTTGGTTTGTACTTATCAACATAACCATTATATTTTTGTTTAATCTTGAATACTCATTTGTTCCTAAACACCTTCTTGGATGTTATACATGGACATAAAGTTCAAGTTTATCATGTAAGAGAGCATCAAATTCAGTTTGCATAACATCACACTAATTTGTATTATTTTCTACTTGAGAGTAGTTTGTGGGTTCTAAGGGAAAGGTAATGGTAGACAAAGCTTGCAGAGGATGCTTAGTAGAGTAGGACAAACAGTAGTCTGGAAACTGCTTTGGTTTTAAGGAGTTAGTTTAGAACCTAGTAACCATACGAGAAGGTAAGGATAAAACATATGTTATAGGGACAACGATAGGAGAAGGAAATAAACTAGAAGGTCTAGATAAGGTAGTGGATAAGGGTTTAGAAGATACGAAGGAAAGTGAAGAATCAGGTGTGATGTTATCTAATGCAGGGGAGGGATGTAGTGTAAGATGACATGTATTGGAAGGAATTGAAAGATTAATTGAAAAACCAAAGTTTTGAAGAGACAAACCTGAAGTTGTTAAAATTCAAATTGAGCAAGCAAGGAGGCGTCATCAAAATTCAGTTCATCAAACACCACAAGACATGAGATGTATACACGGTTGGTGTAAAGATTGAAGCAATAATAACCTTTTGATTAACATTATATCCTAAGAAAATACATTTTTGCTACAATATTGCAACTTATAAGTGTGGAATGGACGTAGTATGGGGGTAACAAGTGCAACCAAAGGTTTTGAGAAGGGAGTAATTTGGTTGTTGTTTAAATAGCCTAAGATAAGAAGATTCATTTATAAGAACAAGTGTAGGGGGTGATTTGTAAGATATGTGGCTATTAAGAAATCATCAACCCAATACTTAGATGGAAGGTGAAACTGAGTAAGAAGAGATAAACTAGTCATAGTAATATGGTGATGTTTTCACTCAGAAATGCCAATTTGTTCTGACATATATGGACAGGTTAGACGATGAAGAATCCTATATGTTTCAAGGAAAGCTTTGAAGGAGTTTGAGGTATATTCACCTTCATTGTTAGTTTACAATTTTTTTAATTTTACATGAGAATAGGTTTTTAATCAAGCACTTGAATTTAATGAAGCACTTAGTAACATCTGATTTGTGATGTAATAGAAACAACGATGAGAAACGAGAGAAATCGTCAATAAAAATAACATAAAATTTACAGCCACTTACAGAAGGAATATGTAAGGTCCAAACATCTAAATGAATTAATTCTAAAGGTGAAATAGACTTATTAATGGATTCTATAAAAGGAAGTTTATGACTTTTGGTTATTGGATAAGATTAACAAAGTTTTTAAAGTCTAGATGAACTAGACTCATACAAGATAGACTAAAGGATAAGTTGTTGAAGGACAAACTTAGAGGGATGGCCTAATCTTAAGTGCCAAATTTGGATTAGTGTCTTGACTCTTAGTAGTACAGTGAAAGAGAGAAGAAGATGTGGATGAGGTATTAGAGAGGCCTTATTGGACTAAAGATGTTGCAAATAAATGGGATACAATCGTGCTTCAGTCAAACCTTAGAGGACTGTCTCTTATGTTTGCAAATTCTTAACAATAAAACAAACAACTGTAAAAATAATGTAGCAATTGTTATTAGCACAAAACTTTTGAATTGATAGCAAGTTAGATGAAGCATTAAGACATATAAGGATATTTGTTATGAAGAAATTAGTGGTGAGAGAGGAAATTAATGAAGAACCAATATGTGTGATGAGCAAACCTCCTTCATTACCCACTGTAACCATGTATGTACCCTTATATTATTGCAGAGATAAGTGGTTAAGATTAGTTATGATATGGTTGGTGGCACCACTGTCCAAGTACCATGAATGCTACATATCATAAGAGACATTTGACTAGGCTGCTAATGTTGGAAGTTGAGATGGAGAATGTCGCCCTTGGTAAGAAAAAATCATTTGATTATAGCAGTTTAGGGTCTGATGATTTGTTTTTTCACAAACTTGGCAGGTTGCTGAGGTGTGGAGAAGAGCTTATTTGGAGTAGAGGATTTGGAATCATTTTTAGTAGAGTATATGGAAGTATTGGTTAGGAATTTGGCTTATTAGGGAAATGATTGATGGTATGGAGAAAACTTATTTATATAGTGTGGTGGTTTTGTGTTATTAGTGAATAAGTCAATGCTATTTTTGGGTTCAACAAGCTTGATTTATTTGTAAATAATTTGCTCATAGTTAAGTAACTCATCTTGAAAATAATTCAAGCTGATATTGGTGTTACGTGTTGTAAAATTCAGAGAGGTTATGAAATGATAAAATATAGAGTTGAGCCCTTTATAACATAAGAGATTAGATCCTCGTCATCCACAGGTTTTCCAACAGTGGCAAGTTGTCAGACCAACTTTTAATTGTCAATAAATAATCAGAACAACTTTGAGATCCCTAATTTAAAGAATGAAGCTGTCTTCTGAGATGAGAGATACGAGAGCGAAAATAAGGTGCAAAGTGATTAACCAAGGTGGTCCATACTTGGCGAGAAGAATTTAGTCCATAAATAATGAACATAACTTTCCCAGATAATATGCCATTTATCCATATAAGGATAAATTAATCATTTTTCTGCCATAATAGATAGGCAGGGTTGAGGTCAGATGTGGTCTTCCTAGTATCATCAACAATAAACTGCAGAGCACAAGGGTTGGAACCATTAACAATGCTTGAAAGATCATGGCTACACAGGTCAGGAGTGAACTGAGTAGTTTAGTTGAGATAATTAATGTCATTTAGTTTGACAGAAACTAGTTGGGTGATGTTGGGGATAACAAAAGTGGTGGAAGATTCACTTAAAGAGGCCATATAGATCAAGTGGGGTGAGCTAAAATGCTCTGATACCAAGTTAAAAGGATTAAAAAGGTTGGTTCTGCATGTACTAGTATGAAGTATATTCATGTATTTATAAGGATATTTATATGTTTGTATTTACAAATAAGATAAGAACTTTAAAATACAAATAATCAAAGATTATAGTTATCAGGTATTAAACAATCAACTGGATAAGAAAAGTAATTTTTCATTCCTTTAATTTTTGTGTTTCCTGAAGCTTGTATATATCTTGTCTAACATAGATTAGTTCATTCGGCCAAAATTTGGTATGGTAATAAGTACGCAGATATCAATTCATTATCTGGATCAATCTAGAAAATATATTAACATAAATAAAAGTAAAAGGAAGAAACTAATATAAAATCAATAATAGAGAGATGTATAAAGCTTTAATTTGTGCACACAAAAAAAATACAATGAGGCCCAAGTGGTCATAAATTTGTTGCAAATGATTGTGAAAAAGATTTAAATGTTTCATTTTCTTTCTAGGGGTGAGCAAAAAAACTAAAAAATCGAACCGTGAAAAAAAATCGAATCGATTAGAATTTTTAAAAAACCGACCGGTCTGGTTTCGGTTTTATAAGCCTGAAACAAAAAAACCGAACCAAACCCAAACAAAAAAACCGAGCCAAACCGAAACCAAACCCATTAGAAATTACAAAAATAACTCTGAAAAACAATATAGTTTTTTATTTTTAATATAAAATAACCGAACCGAACCGGAACCGGTCGGTTTGAATCGGTTTTTGTTCTAAAATAACAAAACCAAAATTGGTTGGTTTAAACTGGTTTTGTTTTTTTTTAAAAACCAGTTTAGTTACTTTTTTTTATAAAAACCGAATCAAACCAAAAATGATCACCCCTATTTCTTTCTTTTCCTTTGTTCTTTTTTACATAGTGATGACTACTTGTAGTCTTAATTTATTTTATATTATTTTAATGGAATTGAATATTCTTTTGTTTTGGGTTGGTTCAAGTTCAATTGGTTTAATTTTGAAAATTTGTTAGTGATAGGTTCAGCTCTAACTTTCATTGAAAGATGTAAAAAAAAAAAAAAACACAACTACAAGTCATCTAGTCTATTGTGTGGTTGAGTAAATGCAAGTCATTTGGATCAAGGTTGTAAAAAAAAAATTTATATGACACAGAAAATGCAATATAAACTCAAGTCATAAAAATGAATGATAGAATCGAAAAATCATAAGGAACTTCAAATTAATGGCAAGAACTCGACAATTAAAGAATAACATCAAACTTATCAACTTAAACTATTAGGTTAATAACAAAAAGGGATTTGACAATTTGTTTTCTGAAAATAAAATATGCTTAATTGTTTGGTTTTCAAGGTCCTAACTTCTAAGCAATAATGAGATGCTCTGGTATGAATGAAGGATGACTAGAAACAAAGATCCAGTCCTTATCTAACCAAACATTGTAAGAAGAAATTTAAAAGGAAAAACTTTGTAGTCATCACTATGTAAAAAAGGACAAAGGAAAAGAAAGAAAATGAAACACTTAAATCTTTTTCACAATCGTTTGTAACAAATTTATGACCACATGGGCTTTGTTGCATTTTTTTGCACAAATTAAAGCTTCTATACATCTTTCTATTATTGATTTTATATTATTTTAATGGAACTGAATGTAAATTTATCTTCTTTTTTTGTCATACCTAATAGTTATAGATTAAACACCATAAAATTTTCTAAGATATATGATAAATTGTTATTTGATTCTATAGTTTTTCATTCTTTTGATTTGGGTAAGTTCAGGTTTAATTGGTTTGATTTTGAAAATCTATTAGTGATAGTTTCAGCTCTAACTCTCATTGAACAAAGTAAAAATAAAAAAACAACTACAAGTCATCTAATCTATTATGTGGTTAAGTAAATGCAAGTCATTTGGATCGTAAAAAATATATTTTTTTATATGACACAAAAAATGCAATATAAACTCAAATCATAAAAACAAATTATAGAATCGTAAAATCATAAGGAACTTCAATATAAACTCAAATCATAAAAAAAAATTATAGAATCGTAAAATCATAAGAAACTTCAAATTAATGGCAATAACTCGACAATTAAAGAATAACATCAAACTTATCAACTCAAATTGTTGGGTTAATAATAAAAAAGGATTTGCCAATATATTTTCTAGACATAAAAATATGCTTAATTATTTGGTTTTCAAGGTCCTAACTTCTAAAGAATAATGAGATGTTTTGGTATGAATGAAGGATGATTAGAAACAAAGATCTAATTCTTATCTAACCAAACAATATAAGAAGAAAATTAAAAGGAAAAACTTAAAGGAAGAGGTTCAGTTCTGATCTAACCAATCATGATTCTATAACAAAATCAGCAACACAAACTCATTATATAAACACACACAATATCATAGAAATACATATTCGACTTCGTGTTTCCAAACAAGATAGGTATACTTCTCAGCATTCACTCTAGCTATAACTATAGGTTTCTTCAATTCATCAAGAATGGGAGCCGTCACATATAACTGTAACAAAAAAAATAAACTGATTAAATAATATAATAAGCAACATTGCCAATAAAAAGAAAAAAGAAACCCTAATCTTCTTCACTTCGAGCAATAAAAATTGTAATTGAGCAAAATTTAATACATAAAAAGATAACATCAAATCAAAATAATATCTAATAAGGCTTTGTTGATGATGAAGAAGAAGAAGAATAAAGAAGAAAAAAAATTCTTTTGCAGCCATTTTTTACAAGACCGAAAAAAGGAGCAAAAGTAATTATAAGAAAAAGAGATCGACGAAAACAATACATACCTTTAGAGAAAACTAGGGTTTGGCCACTGAGTTGTTCTAAACTTCCAGCACCTTAGCGACATGAGCGAGATTGTGAGATAATATCTTGATGTCCACTTTCACTTGACAGGGTTTTGTTTGCTAACTAGGGGAGAAAGAGAATTAATTGGGGTAGTATTTATATTTTCTTTTTTATGCAATTTTGCACGATATGTATATGTTGACTCATACAATCATACGATTTTACAAATCAACTCATTATTTTGACAACTTTGGTTTCGATAGTTATAAATGAAGGGAAATTCGGTCACAAAAGTTGTTATAACATGTATTTAATGAAAAACTTATTATAACTTAGATGTTACATATGAATGGATACCATCATTTGTAAATAAAATTAAATATTAGATGTTAAGTGGAAT
>Ga0307518_10000925_pt1 | contig 21807 bp, 15 predicted proteins | sample 25_EM_MG_FD_203889 | JGI IMG/M metagenome (GOLD analysis project Ga0307518, IMG submission 203889) | Populus trichocarpa ectomycorrhiza microbial communities from riparian zone in the Pacific Northwest, United States - 25_EM | ecosystem: Host-associated > Plants > Roots > Unclassified | place...
GGCTTTATGGAAATTAGAAAATATAAAAGCTCTCCTTTCTTTAGTTTAGAGCATAGAATATACTCAAATTTTGTGTTAAATTGAATTAAGTATGATAATCCCTTATGATATAAAGTACCTTTTGTTACAAAATATCTTTTATATAAGGATAAATAGTATACCTGTAACAGGTAAAGATACAGTCCACCATGTTAATAAATATATATTAATATTTGCATTTCCACTACGTTTTAAGTATGGGAGCAGTCTTTGCATTATTTAGTGCATGATACTTCTGAATTCCTAAAATATTAGGATTAGATTATAACAGAATGTTAGGTAAAGTACATTTCTGAATATTATTTATAGGGGTTAATGTTACATTCTTCCCTCAACACTTCTTAGGTTTACAAGGAATGCCTAGAAGAATTAGCGATTACCCTGACGCCTTTGCAGGCTGAAATTTAATAAGTAGTTTCGGAAGTATTATTAGTGTGGTAGCTACATGATTATTCTTATATATAGTTTATGTACAGTTAGTTGAAGGTAAAGCTACAAGCAGATACCCTTGATTAACACCACAATTCTATAGTGATAGTTTACAAACTTTATTAAATAGAAGTTATAATTCTCTTGAATGAGCATTAACTAGTCCACCTAAACCACACGCATTTGTAAGTTTACCTTTACAAAGTTAGTTTTAGATGGCTCAGGTATATTTTCTATTATATTCAAACATTATTAATGTTTGAATTAATCAATCTTTATTAACAATTTTTATAAATTTATTAATCTAATTACATAATTAACGATTAATTACTTTTTTTTTTAATTAATAAAAAATAATATAATATAGTATTTTTTTAAGGTTTATTAGTAATGGTCTAGAAACCAAAAAAAATTAATTATACTATATTAAAATAATAATAATAATACCCATTAACTTAATGGTAAAGTGAAATATTCCTAACATTTTTATCTAAGTTCGAATCTTAGATGGGTAATAGTCTTAATGCTAAATAAATATAATTATTACATTTTTATACTTTAAAGACATTAAGACTATTGTTGAATTACAAATCTATATATTATATTTATAATTTTATTAGATTTGTGATGAGAATAATCATAAATAAATTTATTTATGATTCTATTTTATAAATGTAACAATTGTTATATTTATAATAACGTAATACTTGAAAATTTTATTAGCTCCCGTACATGTATATGGTTGTTTGAGAGGTTTAATTGTTGTTTGGACTAGCTCAAGGGATAGTATATGTGACTCGCTGGACTTTAGATTTAATCTAAAGATAAGGATAATAGGATTTAATAAAAGAAGTATTTTATATAAAAACGTTAAAATTTTTATTTAAGAGATGTACAACTTGACCCTTTAAAAAGTACCGTGACAATAACTGCGTGAATGTTATAAATAAATAAAACAAAAACATGAAAAATTATATACAAACAACAAAAAAAACGATTAACACTATACTAGTGAATTTTACTTTAGCAAAATTTACTGGTGCATTAGTTACCATTATAATGGTAGCATTAATTAAGTATCTGATTACAGGAAATTTACACATAGAATATTGTGAATTATGAAATAATGTGGCTATAGGATTATTTGGTTGGACTATAAATACAGCTACAATAAGCTTATTATCAGAATATTTTGGAATAAAAGGAATTAACTTTAATTTAAAGCAATTCCTTTATGGTTATGATACAATGGGTGCTGGTAATGATTATACATCAAAAGATTTTAAAGCTAAGTTATATAATGCTATGGAATCTGCTGATGGATCCGATCCAAGCAAACAGTTAGATAAAGGAAAGGGTATAGATAAAGGTTATAATGAAGGTAATGATGAAAGCGGTGCTAAGCCTCTGGACAAAGGAAAGGGTATAGATAGAAGAGTGCATCGTATAGAGCTTGGGCCAGGTCATTGTACAGAACCACCTTTTGTTACATGATCTCGGGTTTTCCCTGGTCTTGATCCAGCATCCGTTTTCTTTCCTAAAACAATAAATCCTGGTCCTGGTTTTAATGTTCCCGGAGGTGAAGTACCGATACAGGATGAAATATGTAAACATATTGATTATAACTCACATATTCTTAATCAATTTAAAAAAATGGATTTGAAGACTGCTATAGAACAAAGAGATAATTATTTAAAATACCTACAAGTCATTAATCAAAAAACCACCTATGCACAAGAAACATTATCAAAAGTACCTGAAACACCTACAAATGATTATGAACATAGATTAAAAAATACAATATTAAGAGATTTGCATGAATTAAATGTGCAAAGAATTCGGTCGGAAGCTAAAGCTACTCTTCTGAATTCTAGAATTGAATTTATACAAATTAATATAAAACCAAATGAATAATATTAATTTGATAATATATGTTTATATTTAAATATAGGGTAATTACATAAAGTACTTTATAAGCAAGATAATTGGTAGATATACTATATATAAAGTAAGAGAAGTACTTTGTATAGACATATATCTACTAGGGATATGTTGTAGATGGTTCTACGTTTCGATTGCAGATCTTAAATATGGGGTTCGATTCCTCCATAACCCTTAATAAAAATTTATGTTTTCCAATATAATAGTTCCTAATTCTTTTTTTATAGGGATGAACTAATAACAATATATGTTATCTATATTTTCAATAAAAATATTTGATAGATAAAAATTACAAAGGTTTCCTTAGTACGATATTTATATTAAATAAATAAATGATACAAGCAGCAAAAATTATAGGAACAGGATTAGCAACTACAGGTTTAATAGGTGCAGGTGTAGGTATTGGTGTAGTTTTCGGTGCATTAATATTAGGTGTAGCTAGAAATCCTTCATTAAGAGGTCAATTATTTTCATACGCTATATTGGGTTTCGCGTTTGCTGAAGCTACAGGTTTATTTGCTTTAATGATGGCTTTCTTATTATTATACGTTGCCTAATTTAAATATTATTCAGTTTTATGTTTAATTTATACGTTATTAAGTTTTAAGTTTAATAATTATTATAGAGAATATGTATATAAAAAAAGTAATTTAATGCTATATTCATAAAAATAAAACTCTCATTAGCTCAATGGTAGAGCAGGATACTTCTAATATTTAGATCTAAGTTCGAATCTTAGATGAGAATTGGTATCTAATGTGAAAAAATGAACTAATAAAAAGAATTTATTAGTTTTATTTCACATTCTGCATTATGTGAAATAATAAATAACTTTTAGTTAAACAATTAGGATTAAACTGTATATTATTTAAACGTTATTTTTAACCTAAAATAAACGAATAAAAAAAAAATAAATTATTTTATATTTAGAAAAATAAGCAAAAATGTTATATATACCCACTTTAATTTCTGTTCTAGAAGTTTTATTAGTAACTGTCCCAGTTTTATTAACTGTAGCCTATGTAACTGTAGCCGAAAGGAAAACAATGGCTAGTATGCAAAGAAGATTAGGCCCTAACATAGTAGGATATTATGGTCTTTTACAAGCATTTGCAGATGCTTTAAAACTTCTTTTAAAAGAATATGTTTCACCTACACAAGCTAATTTAAGTTTATTTTTCCTTGGTCCTATTATAACTTTAATTTTTTCATTATTAGGTTATTTAGTTGTACCTTATGGTCCTGGTTTAGCTCTAAATGATTTAAATTTAGGTATATTATACATGTTAGCAGTTTCATCCTTATCTACATATGGTATATTATTGGCTGGTTGAAGTGCAAATAGTAAGTATGCTTTTTTAGGTTCACTTAGAAGTACAGCTCAATTGATAAGTTATGAATTAATATTAAGTTCTGCTATATTACTTGTTGTAATGTTAACAGGAAGTTTAAATATTACTATTAATATCGAAGCTCAAAGAGCTATATGATTCATAGTACCATTATTCCCTGTGTTTATTATATTCTTTATAGGATCGGTAGCGGAAACTAATAGAGCTCCTTTTGATTTGGCGGAGGCTGAATCAGAGCTTGTTAGTGGTTTTATGACAGAACACGCCGCCGTTATATTCGTTTTCTTTTTCTTAGCTGAATATGCTAGTATTGTTTTAATATGTATATTAACTAGTATATTATTCTTAGGAGGTTATTTATACGATTATTTACCTTCTTTATTCTTTTTAGTGGAATATATTGACTTTGATTATTATATAAACAATTTAAATAAAGAAAGTATATTTTCAGATCCTTTAATAGAAGGATTATTATATGGGTTAACTTTAGGTCTTAAATCCTGTATTATGATATTTATTTTTATATGAACAAGAGCATCTTTCCCTAGAATTCGATTTGATCAGTTGATGTCCTTTTGTTGAACTGTTCTATTACCAATAGTTATTGCCTTTATATTTTTAATTCCTTGTCTATTATATAGTTGTGATATAATACCATGTAATATTAATATATTATAATTAATACTCATAGGGAGATATAGAACATTAAAATTAATACCGAGTAATTTTTAATTAATTAAAATTAATTTAGCATTTAATATTGCCGAAAATTAATCTAAATATTTATTATTTTTATTTTGAATAATGCAAAATGCATTAAAAAATAAAAGTAAATGTAAATATATTCTTATAAAATATATTTATTTATTACTATACAATTGTGTATAGTGTTAGTAAAGGTTAAGTTATTATTTAACCCTGAGGGAAATTAGTTTTTTTTTATTATTGCCTTATTATGTTACTTACTCTTTTATTAATAACACCTATGTTAGGTATATTTACCATATCTACAGGTATGTCTTATGAATTATCATCTTTGGACATTAGCCGTGTAAAAACAATAGCTTTAAGTACGTCTATAATTAATCTGTTTATCTCTTTAATAATCTTTATATTATTTGATTTTAGTAGCAATCAATTCCAATTTGTGCAAGAATATCATGAGATAAGTTCATTTGATTTTTATTTAGGTTTAGATGGTTTATCTATATATTTCGTCATGTTGACAACTATAATAACACCGATTGCATTATTAAGTAATTGAAATTCTATTAGCGAAAATATAAGATCATATGTAATAATAATTTTATTATTAGAAACACTATTATTAGCAGTTTTTTTAGTATTAGATATTTTGTTGTTTTATATTTTTTTTGAAAGTATTTTACCACCTTTATTTATATTAATCGGTCTATATGGATCTAGTAATAAAGTAAGAGCCAGTTTTTATTTGTTTTTATATACACTATTCGGATCATTATTCTTATTATTGTCTATATTAGCGATGTCTTCAATAATGGGAACAACTGATTTTGATGCTTTATATAAAACGAATTTTAATTATTCTACCCAATTATTTTTATTTTATGGTATATTTATAGCATTTGCTGTAAAAACTCCTACTATATTTTTAAACACTTGATTATTAAAAGCTCACGTTGAATCACCTTTAGGTGGTAGTATTATACTAGCGGCTATTGTTTTAAAATTAAGCTTATATGGTATATTTAGACTTATATTGCCTTTATTACCTAAAGCCTCATTAGATTATACATATATTATATACCTTATAGGTGTTATAACTATTATATATGCTAGTTTTAGTACTTTAAGAACAATAGATGTTAAAGAACTTATTGCTTATAGTTCTGTATCACATGCTGCAGTTTATCTTATAGGTGTGTTTAGTAATACTATTCAAGGAATAGAAGGTGGTATAGCTTTAGGTTTAGCCCACGGATTTGTTTCAAGTGGTTTATTTATTTGTGCTGGTGGTGTATTATACGATAGATCTGGTACTAGATTAATTAGTTACTATAGAGGTATTGCTCAAGTAATGCCTTTATTTTCTATTTTATTCTTTATTTTATCTTTAGGTAATTGTGGAGTTCCTCTTACTTTAAATTTTGTAGGTGAATTTATGTCTCTTTACGGTGTATTTGAAAGATTACCTTTATTGGGTGTTTTGGCAAGTTCATCTATAGTTTTCTCCGCTGCATATACTATATATATGTTTAATAGAATAGCTTTTGCTGGATCATTTAGTAAATTTTTTGAAGCTAATATAAGTGATGTTAACAAACGTGAATTTTTTATTTTATTTACACTAGTTATATTCCCTGTAGTATTAGGTATATACCCTGCTCCTGTTCTAGATGGTTTACACTATTCAGTATCATCATTAATATATAATAACTAAAGTTAACCCTACTAAAAATAATATATAGGTTTTTAGAGTCTTAGCAAAATTATTAATAAAGTTAACTTTATATTTATTCTAATTAATTAAAGGACTATAGAGTTTTTATTATTTTAATAAATAATAATGTAAAAATAATTATAACATTGAAACTATATAACTAAAAAAAAATGCCACAATTAGTTCCGTTTTATTTTATAAATCAAGTAACTTTTGCTTTCATATTACTTGTAATAATGATTTATGTATTTTCAAAATACATTTTACCAAGATTTGTCCGTTTATTTATTTCTCGTATATTTATAAGTAAATTATAATAAAAAAAGAGTTTTTTTTTATTATTTTATAGAAAAAAAAAGTTTAGGATATATTTCAATAAAAATTAAAACTAAAAATATAAACATATATGATTAATTTTTTTTATACAGCAATACCAAGTCCTTTAGATCAATTTGAAATTAGAAATTTATTAAGTTTGGATGCTCCAATACTAGCTAATTTACATATATCATTAACTAACATAGGTTTATATTTAACAATAGGTGCAATATTAGTTTTAACATTAAATGTTTTAGCAACTAATTACAATAAAGTTGTAAGTAATAACTGATCTATAAGTCAAGAAACAATATATGCTACTATACATAGTATAGTAACAAATCAAATAAACCCAACAAAAGGACAAGTATATTTTCCATTTATATATACTTTATTTATATTTATTTTAGTAAATAATTTAATAGGTATGATTCCTTATAGTTTTGCGTCAACAAGTCATTTTATTTTTACATTTGCTCTTAGTTTTACTGTAGTATTGGGTGCAACTATATTAGGATTCCAGAAGCATGGTTTAGAATTTTTTTCTTTATTAGTGCCAGCTGGTTGTCCTTTAGCTTTATTACCTTTATTAGTTTTAATAGAGTTTATATCATATTTATCAAGAAATGTTTCTTTAGGTCTTAGATTAGGTGCTAATATACTTTCGGGACACATGTTATTAAATATCTTGGCAGGTTTTACTTATAATATAATGACAAGCGGATTTATATTCTTTTTCTTAGGATTAATACCTTTAGCTTTTATTATAGCATTTTCTGGTTTAGAGTTAGGAATCGCTTTTATACAAGCTCAAGTTTTTGTAGTTTTAACTAGTAGTTATATTAAAGATGCTTTAGATTTACATTAATAGCCAATGTATATTATAAAAATAGTATCGTTGTATATAAAAGTGCGAATATATTAAATATAAACTTAAAATAACATTGGTGTATTTAAATCTTGTTTTTTTTGAAGAAAAATAAGTTATATGAAAAAAAAAATAGATATAATTTGATTATTTTTATACCTGCTCTTTGTTCAATCTCTTAAGTATAAGAAGCGATAAAAACTAAAAACTAATATATTTTTTTCATATATATTTGGTATATAATTATTGGATTGATAATACTTATCGAGTAGATATAAGATTTTTAATAAAAAAAAAAATAAGGATTTTTGTGTTACTAAGAGTATAATATTATATTAAATTATAGTATAGGAAAGTCAGGTGCTTGTTAAGCCGAAACATATAAAAAATGTTTGTTAAGTTAAAATTTGAGTATTAAACAGAAAATAATAAACTTATTTCTATAGTAATAATTATAGCTAAATGTATTTAAATATTTATTTTTATACAGTATGATAATGTTAACGAACTTTCAAGCTCTAGGTTAAGCCTTAATATAGACTAATAACTAATACAGGACCCCGCTTAATTGTATCCAAAAATAAAAAAAGATAATTTAAATAAAAAAAAATCGAGATATCTGAAAAAATTATCAGTTTTAGGGTCATTAGTAATAGTAAAGATAATAAAAATAAATTATTTATGTATTTATACTATTAAATGAATTGAGTTTGATGATGGCTCTGAATGAACGCTGTCCAAGTGCTTGACACATGCTAATCGTACGTCTAATTTAATAAATAGCATATACTATTAATTTCATTAGAAGTGGTGTACAGGTGAGTATATAATGTTTTGGCTGCCTTAAAGTAGGGTTAACAAATACCTTATGACTTCAAAAGTAGATATATAAAGAACAAAGGAAAGAAATTTCCGCTTTAAGAGGACAATAAACATTTCGGATAGGTAGTAGTTAAAGTAATGGTTTAACTAGCCGATTATTCCGTAGTCGAGGCTGAGAGGTCGATCGATCACATTGGGTCTGAAAAAACCCCAATACGTATAGTACAGCAGTGGGGAATATTGGTCAATAGCCTAACGGCTGAACCAGCAACTTGGGGGAATGTATAGCTTCGGCTAATTATACTTGGCTGTATAATCCATTATAAATAATTAAAGTTATTTATGATAGATTATTCAATTTATCCTTAATAGGTTTATGCTACTAAAAATGGCGTAGTAAAATTAATTTGCTACTTTTATATTAAGAGAAATTATTCTCGTAGACAAGTATAAGATCGATTTTATCGAGTAAAGTTCTAGAGAAGAAAAAAATTGATGATGACTAACTTTTTTTCTATATGTCTTGACCAAATTACGTGCCAGCAGTCGCGGTAATACGTAAAAGACTAGTGTTATTCATCTTTAATAGGTTTAAAGGGTACCTAGACGGTATAATTAGTCTTAAACAAGATACGGTTATGCTAGAGTTATATCTGAGAAGGGGAGTATTTATGGAGTAGAGTTGAAATTCTTTGATCCCATGACGACTGGTAACGGCGAAAGCAACCTTTTATCTAATAACTGACGTTGAGGGACGAAGGCTCGGGTCACGACCAGGATTAGATACCCTAGTAGTCCAAGCAGAGAATGATGAATGCCATAGATTAGATGTTAATTTAGTCTATAAATGAAAGTGTAAGCATTTCACCTCAAGAGTAATGTGGCAACGCAGGAACTGAAATCATTAGACCGTTTCTGAAACCAGTAGTGAAGTATGTTATTTAATTCGTAAGTACGCGAAAAACCTTACCACAACTTGAATATTATCTTTAAGATATTACAAGCGTTGCACGGCTGTCTTCAGTTAATGTCGTGAGATATTGGTTAATTCCATTAAATTAACGGAAACCCTTGCTTTATTTGGGTATAAAGCAGAACACCTGTACAAGGGTTATGGTAATAGGGGCCAAGACAAGTCATCATGGCCTAAATGTTGTGGGCTATAGACGTGCCACACGTACCTATACAAAATGATGCAAAAATGTAAATTTGAGCTAATCTAATTAAAGTAGGATAAAATATGGATTGTAGTCTGAAATTCGACTACATGAAAAAGGAATTACTAGTAATCGTGAATCACCACGTCACGGTGGATTTAATCTCAGATAGGTACTAACTACTCGTCAGACGCTGAAAAAAGTATGTGCAATAAGTTTGGTCTTTTATTTATTTTTTTCTAGATAATTGCTTCTAGTTTCTTTTATGAAGGATCTTCGTATGCGTGATTTTAATTGGTGTTAAGTCGAAATATGGTTCGTGTAGTGGAAATTGCACGGGATTTATTAATGTTAACAATAATATATATATATAAATGTCATCTCTAGAGACCTTCTCTCTCTAGAATTCATTTTTATATATAAAGGAAACTACCATAGTTGGTAAGATGGGTTGAGCTGTAAACTCAATAGTAATATACTTTTAAGAGTTCGAATCTCTTGTTTCCTAGTCCGAGATTGTTGTTTTAGACTATTTAAATCAAGAGGCACAATTAAACTGGTTTAGCTGTGATTTTTAAAACTATTTATTTTCGTCCAACTTACTCAACATAACCAACATATAATAAGATAATCTTAAGTCCAATGGGCTTAAGTCGTGAGCCTTTTGGTTACCCCCTATACCTATATTAATTTTATACCCACTAACATAACCAAATATATTTTTTAATATCTATTATAGTTTTTGTAAATATATATATTATTGTTATTATAATCACTTACGATTATTAAAAAACTTAATAAATTGTTTTTAATTCATTTCTATATTTATACACGGTATTTTAAGATATATTAATAATGTGTTAGATATCAAAAAATAAAAATTATAGTAATTAAGACTGCAGAGAATACTGCCTCTTTTCTTAGGTATATATTACTTAGAGAACATTGTCTCTTTAAGAGATAGCAATAAACCCGTAAAACATAAAATATAACAAGACCATATCTTTATTTGACAAAGGTGTTTTTATATCTCGTAATAAGGTTAAACCTCTTATTACTTATAATAATTCCTTATTAAATAAGTTTAATGTTTTAGAGGATAAATGTAGCAGGGTTAGTTCTATCTCCGCGTGGTTTTTCTAAACTATTATTAATAAAAAAAAACATATAAAAATTTATTATTCTATGTACGCTGCAGCAAAATATATTAATATTAAGTATTCCAAACTAAAATATTATGTAAATAAAAATAAATTATTAAAAGGTACTTATTTAATAGTAAGCCTTTTACTACATCTATATCGGTAATAGTTTAATGATAAAAGGTTTATTTTCTAAATAGTCTTTTAGGGTTCAAATCTTGCATTTCCCGTCTATATAACATAATTTATATATCCTTTTCTTACTAGGGTGTAAAAAGTTTATAGGCGTGTTTACTTAATGGTAAAGTGTTGTGTTTCGGCCACAAAGATACAAGTTCAAGTCTTGTACACGTCTTCTATAAATTACAGCCTTTTTAACTACTTTTTAGGTTACTATAAATTTAATACTTTCATTAGCTTAATTGGTAGAGCGCTAGATCTAAAGTATCTAAGTAGTCTAAGTTCGAAGCTTAGATGAGGGCAAGGGGTGAATCCCGTACATGTGTATCTTGGTGGTTTGGAATATATTTTTTCTTTTACCTCTTTTATATTTTTTTGATTACTACAAATTAATTTATATGTGACTCGCTGGACTTTAGATTTAATCTAAAGATAAGGATAATAGGATTTAAAATAATTATCAGAATGTTATTAATTCTGATATATATATATTTTCAGAGATGTTTAACTCTGCCGATTTAAATCAAAATATACCGTGATAATAACTACGTAAATGTTATTATAATGGGAAAAGAAAAAAACAATATAAAAACATCTATAGTAACAGTGAGTAGTGATACCCGTTATTATAGAGGGTTATTTTTAATAAACAAAGATCTATTTATTAAAAGAACCTCGCCCCTATAGCTCAATGGAAGAGCAAAATACTGTTAATATTTTGATAGATGTTCAATTCATCTTGAGGGCTGGCTATAAAAAGGTTTTAGGCGTATTTACTAACTACAATTATGTTAGGGTCGCCTGTATAATATTTAAACATTGTACACTAAACTTTTGATTAATTTAACTGCTTTTTCCTCAGTATTGTTAATATATTATATATTCTTTTATATTAAATATTTTATTAACTTTAGTGGTTATTTTATCTTTTTCATATAGAAAGGGTTAGTATAAATTTTATAATTTTTACATATATGTTTTCTTTTATAAAGTTTATATTTTTTTTTCTTATTGCAAAATGATGAGGTATTGTTTTATATTTTTTTTTTATGTATAATCTGTTTCTTTTAAATGAAATATATACCAATGGTTATAGGATAGAAGTTTTAGATATTATTTCATTAGTTGCTGTTTTATGTAGTATATTGGTGATTATTAGTAAAAATCCAATTGTTTCTGTGTTATTTTTAATCGGTTTATTTTTGAGTATAGCGAGTTATCTTATGATATTAGGTTTAAATTTTATTGGTCTTTCTTACTTATTAGTATACGTAGGTGCAGTATCTATTTTATTTCTTTTTATTTTAATGTTAATAAATGTTAGAATAAGTGAATTATTAAGTAATACTAGAAATAGTATACCTTTAGCTATTTTTATTACTATTTCATTTAATTATCCTGTATATCAAATATTACCCTATAGTATTGCTTCATTTAATAGTTATACTGTGGATTTAAATAATACATTAAACGATATATGATATAATAATTATAGCGATTTTTTTATTAAATTGTTTAATTTAAATGGAGCTAAATTAGATAATGGTGAAATATCTTTTGTTACTAGTAAGATCTGAGATGGTAATTTAGCTGAAACTAGTCATATTACAAGTATAGGTAATATTATGTATACTAGTTATAGTATATGGTTAATATTAACTTCTATTATATTATTACTAGCCATGACGGGTGCTATAGTCATAACTATAAAACAAAAAAAATAATATAAACAATAAATATAGTTCAGATAATAAAAGTAAAACCTTCAATTTAGCAGTTAGCAATAAGAAATTTTATAGCACTAGTACTAACATAAATGCTAAATTACTTCCCAACTGAGTAACAGGATTCTCTGATGGAGAATCCTCATTTTTAGTGTCAATAAGTAAAAACAATAAAAGTAGTACAGGTTGACAAATAGTCCCAGCGTTTGTTATAGAATTAAAAGATATAGGTATATCTTTATTATACAAAATAAAAGAATATTTTGGAGTTGGTAAAATTCAAATCATAAAAAAAAAAGGTCACGTTGTTTATGTTGTAAATTCTATAAAAGATATATGTAGTGTAATAATTCCTCATTTTGATATATATTCTTTCTATAAAAAGGATAAATTTTTTACTTTTTAAAGAAATCCTATTTTTAATGAGGGATAAAAAACATTTAACTGAAAATGGGTTACAAAGAATAATTAGTATTAGAGCTTTAATGAATAAAAAAACATCAATAACTTCTTATACTTACCCTTTAATAGCTATTGATGTCCCTGTATTACCTCCATTAAAAACAACTGATGTAACTCCTGAATGATTAGCAGGGTTTACTGATGCAGAAGGTTGTTTCTTTTTAATTATAAGATAAAATAGAAGTAAAAAAGGTTATTGAGTAACAGCAGGTTTTAGTCTTGTACAACATTCAAGAGATTTATTGTTATTTAAAGTAATTAAAGAATATTTAGGTTATGGTAATTTAATAGAAGAAGGTAATAAAGAAGTAGCTAGATTTAGAGCAGAAAATTTTAAACTAATATCAGAACAAATAATACCTTTCTTTATTAAGAACTATTTACATAGTAGTAAGTCATTAAATTTTGAAGATTTTTGTAGAGCATGTGCTTTAATAAAAGAAAAAGCACATTTAACTGAAGAAGGTACAACTATTTTAAAAACAATAAAATCAGGAATGAATACAGGAAGAAAATATTAGTATTTTTTATTTAATATTAAATTACATTTTCTTACATCTTAGAGAAATAAGTCTCTTTTTCGTAAAAAAAAATGTCTAAACATTATTTTTTATTATATTAAGATTAGCAATATAATTAGAGCTAGTATTCTAATTGGTAAGAAGTTTTCTTGTCGAGAAAAAATATGTCGGATCGTGGCCGACCTAGCTCGTTTTATATAAATATAAAGGGATTAGCTTAATGGTAGAGCAACCGTTTTACACACGGTAGGTTAGGTGTTCAAGTCACCTATTCCTTAACCTTTAAAGTATTTATGATATAAATATTTATTGTTTTTTAAACCTAAATTATATACCTAAGGTATGTTTACGATTATTATATGATCGAACTATATAAAATGTCTAAAACAAAGTATGACTAATTTAACAAGAAGTAAATTTCAAGCTCATCCTTTCCACTTAGTGTCACCTTCACCGTGACCTTTATATACATGTATTGCATTATTAACATTAACAACTAGCGGAGTATTAACAATGCATGGTTTTAGTAATGCAAATTTATTCTTAGCTTCAGCTTTTGTAGCCGTTATACTATCTATGTCTTTCTGATGACGTGACGTTATAAGTGAAGGAACTTATTTAGGTAATCATACATTAGCTGTGCAAAAAGGATTAAATATGGGTGTTGCTTTATTTATAGTATCAGAAGCATTATTCTTCTTAGCTATATTTTGAGCATTTTTTCATTCAGCTTTATCTCCAACAGTAGAACTAGGAGCTCAATGACCTCCTATGGGTATAGAAGCTATCAATCCTTTTGAATTACCCTTGTTAAATACAGTTATATTATTATCCTCAGGTGTGACTGTCACTTACGCTCATCATTCTTTAATAGAGGGTAATAGAAAAGGAACATTATACGGATTAGTCGCTACAGTGTTATTAGCTATTGTTTTTACAGGTTTCCAAGGTGTAGAATATAATGTGTCATCATTTACTATAAGTGATGGAGCTTTCGGTACATGTTTTTACTTTGGTACAGGGTTCCACGGATTACATGTAATGATAGGAACAGCTTTCTTGGCTGTTGGTTTGTGACGTGTGTTAGCTTATCACCTGACTGATAACCATCACTTAGGTTTTGAATCAGCTATATTATATTGACATTTCGTTGACGTAGTTTGGCTTTTCTTATTCATATCCATTTATTATTGAGGATCTTAATGATTAAGCATATTTAAATATAATTAAAAATAATATAATGATAAGAATAAAAAATAGAGAAATTGGAACTAAAAGAAATAAATTCGGAATACCTGTTGTAGTTTTAGATTTAAAGACTAAACAATCTTATGAATATTTGTCTATAGCTAAAGCAGCAAGATCTTTTAATACTCATCCTAAAACAATTTGGCGAATTGTTTACAATAATAAGCTTTATTTAAATCGTTATCAAATTATTGAAAAAAAAATAATATAGAATCAGGTGTATTTTTTAAGAAGAATTTATATGAAAATATTTGTAAGTGTTTTTATTTTATAGTTAACAATATAAAATATAATAAAGTATTTATTTATCTTGGATTGTTATTTATTGTATTAAGCATTTTTATTTGTATTTTTATGTTTTTTATTTTAATGATATGTAAAGATATACAGGATCAATGTGTTTTTTCTTTCCGACAAAGTAGGATTAATTTGAGTATGTGTGTTTTATAACATAAATTATATTTAATATTGTTACTTATAAAAGTAATTTTATAGACATTAAAGAATGAAGGTATGAATATATTTTCAATAATAAATGAAGATCTATTCATAATACTAATAGTGAATTAGGTATTTACCAATCTATAATTAATAAAATTAATTTAGATTTTAATGCAAAAGGTACTACAACTTTTTCAGGTGTAAATTCTTCTTATTCTTCGCCTTTAATTGATAGAGTTAATATTAATAATATATTCTCTAATCCAATATTATCAACAAATACCGTAAATGAACCTGGTAATTTTTTAGGTATACAAGGGTTAAATTATAACAGTAACAGAAATTCAGTTATAGTAGATAGTGTTTTAATGAATCTTAGACTTAATACTACAGAATTATTAAATTATCAGTCTAATATATTATATTGTTTAATTAATGGTTTATCTCCTAGTATATACTAAATTAGTAATAATAATATTATAATATGATGAAGTATAAGTTGTAGATTATTTTTATATATGTTTATAAGATAGTTTTGTTCTTTAGTCTTGCTTAGCAAGCCTCTTATTTTATAGAAGTATATATATAAATATATAGAGATCTTAGTTTAATGGTAAAATACGAGACTTTTAATCTTTGTTATATGGGTTCGAATCCCATAGATCTTAATTTATTATATATAATAATTGTAATTATTAGATGTAATATAGATAAATATAAACGGCCATAGGTTAATGGTAGACCTTTCGTCTTCCAAACGATTTGTGTCGATTCGAATTCGGCTGGCCGTAAAAAAGGATAAGTTTCCATTGGTAGGGTGAGGTGTTTGCTAAACGCCGTGCTATGCACTTGGCAGTTCGAACCTGTCCTTATCCGACTTTATTAAGTATTATTATTTAAATTAAAGATATATTAATAAAGAGCATAGTTTAATTGGCAAAATTTAAAGCTTCAAACTTTACTTTCTCAGTTCAAATCTGAGTGCTCTTGTATACATATTTTATTATGTAATACCTATAAAGGTTCCTTAGCTTAATTGGTAAAGCGCATTCTTGATAAGGATGTTACTTAAGGTTCAAATCCTTAAGGAATCATTTATAAAGAGATTTGACTGAGTGGTTGAAAGTGCTTGTCTTGAGTACAAGTTAATTTAATAAATTACGAGGGTTCAAATCCCCCAGTCTCTGTTTATAATTAGAATAGTATACTCATACTCTAAGATCTTTAACTTCAAATTTATAAATGAACCCTTCATGATTAATACTTTTGTTTAAATTATATATGTCTTAATACAAAGACTTTTAGAAGTAATTATATTACAAAAATTAGACACGAATAAGTCAATAAGATAATTTTAACAAGGGGTGTAGGTAATTTTTTTTAAGGTGTTATCTATTTAAGATTTGAAGGTGTGGGCTTCAAAGATTATACATTACTTAGAAATTTCATATTAAACTTTGATAATAACATAAAGATTACACCTCAAAGTATTTATAATATAAAGAATAGAAAGTTGGTTTATAAACCTGTACGGCTTACATCAGGTGTAATAAGGTTTTATAAATATATTAATTTGGAGTTTCCTGATTTTAAGTTAGAATGACTTTTCTATTTACCTCCCAGTAATAAAGAGTTAAGTCTTGTTAGATATCAAAATAAAAATTTATCCCTTATTAAATTTAATGATAAAGTCAATGAAGTTAAAAGTAACATTTGGTATGATGTATCTATAAATATAGCAATAGCCCTTATTTTGTTGGTTTGTTTCACAATATCTATTCTATTATCTGAAGGAGATACTATGGATCTTAATAGTGATAATGAAATTAATTATGTTGAAAGTGAGAGTAAAAATATTACTAATAACACGGAAATAAAATCAAAAAGTATTTGAGTTGATACTAACGATTACGATAAACATTTAGAATTTGTAAAGGAAGAAAAAATAATTAACAAAGAAATGTTAGATAAACGTAAAGTAAATAACGAGGATATATTCGATAGTGATGATATAGGAGAATCTTTAAGAAGATTATTTAAGGTTAGTAATGATAATACAGATAATTCTAATGAAAATGACTTAAAATCAAATAAATCATATACACCTTTAATACCAGATTCTTATGGAGAACTTATAAAATAATATAGAGAAAACTCAGAAAAATTAAAAAAGTTTACCGAAAATTTAGATAATAGAGTATTAACAAATACAGAGACTAAAGAATATAAAGACCTTACAGAGCAGCAGACTTATCTTATAGAACAAAGAATACATAATTACAAAAGTAAGGCAGATGTTTATGATAGGGAGATTATAGAAACCGAGGCTTTAAAAGCTAAACTACTAGACTTACAAGAAAGTTTAGAAAAAGATAGTGATAAAAGAGTAATCTCACACGATATTACTAAAGCCCTAGAAACAAACAAGGAAAAAATCGATAAATTGTTCTCAGACAAAATTACTTTACGTAAAAAGTTTGAAGGTGAAAATTATATTGGAGAAAGCGATAAGGTTAGAGACACAGACTGAAGTAAGAACTTAGTTCGTAAAGAGATTAGACATATAGAATCTATGACCTTAGACACTAAAGAAGCAGTTAAAGAACGGATAGCCATTGAAGATAGAAAGAAAACTAATGAAGAAGGATTTGATTCTAATAAGGTCTATAGCGAAGCTGATATTCAAAAATCTAAAGAAGTTTTAAATGAACTTAAAGATGATTTTGCAGCTAAATCTGCTTCAAGAGAAGAAAAAGAAATGCTTAAAGCTGAAGCTAAACTAGAACAAGAAATTAAAGATTTAGAAGAATCATTAAGTAAAGATAAACAATCACCTAATAATTCAGATAAATACGAAACTAGAGAGGATGATTTAGACTAATTAATATTGTGCTTTTTAGTTTGATTAATTACTAAATATATTCTTAAATATTAACTTTTCTAGGTAAAATACCTTACATATTATAAATTATGTAAGGTATTTTACGTTTGTGTGTATACTAATTTAAAATCTAAATTGTTTATAATAAGTATATATGTTATATATAATAACAAAACGTTTATAGATTGTTTATATAATATGTATATAATGTATACGTTATGTTAAACTAAAAAAAACATACAAAAGAACTTTGTAGGCTTTTCTTAGTTTATTATATTATTTTTTGATAATAATATATACTGTTAATCTATTCTTTTAATTATAATAATATATACTGTTAATCTATTCTTTTAATTATAGATTTATTTACTGTTTCTTCGTTCTTTACTCATTTTATATTATGTAACTCGTATTGTTTAACTCCATTATCAACGTTTATTTCCACTAATCTTTTTTCTTTATCTATTATCTTACCTGTTTGTTCAATATAATCTAGTATATTGGCATCAAATTTATCTATATAAGGATCATTAGAATATATATCCATGTATACAGAAGCTAACAATGTTTTTAATAAAAACACTTTATCCAATGTAGTACCAAAACAATCGAGGATGGCTAAAAATTCAGGTTGGTAAAATATATAATTAAATTTATCATATAATAAACTTAAAGAACTAGCATCTAAGGAATGTATTAAATTAGGCATCAAAGCTCTAATTTGTTTACTTTTGTCGTGTTTTTCTTTATTAACAACTTGAATATTTATTTTAGCTTTACTATATATAAAAGGTCTGATGGATGTGGACTTTACTTCTAAGTAGCTTTGTCTCACAGTTAAACCATGAGGTAAAGTTCAAATAATAGGCAGACCTATTAATGTCAATATTGTAGCTATATTTCTTAGATACTTCATAAGTTTCTTTATTTTTACGAAATCTTTAGAGATTATCTCTTGTATGCAACTAACCAGTAAAAATACATCTTTATTATTAATATAAGGACCTGTAAGCTTTTCATATTTAGAATACCAATAAATACCATCCTTACTTAAATGTTCTACTAAATATAAATCACTAATTATATATTTTTTCATATTAATAGCGGATACATTATATGGTATCGTCATAATAGCTTTTTTAAGATAAGCTATTTCTAATACAAAATTCTTTAATCTCTCATAAGAACCCTCTCTCTCTATTATATTACCTTCCTCTATTTGTTTAGTAAATTTTTGACTTAATTTAAAGATAAATCTTATATTGGTTTTGTTTTTATATCTAAATTTAAAGATAATTATTATATATATATAATAAAACAGATTGTAGTCAAATCAGGTTACGACGCATTGTTTGGGTCAATGATCTTTCTCGTTCAAATCGAGACAATCTGAAAAATATGTAAATAATAGTTTAAATACAAATACACTTTAAGTTTAAGGGTTATTAGTAATGTGTTAGATATCAAATAGAAATTCTTATACTATTTTTAATATAGTATATGTAAGTATATAAAGAGACTATTAGGAATACCTAGCTATATATTAAAGAGAGACAATAACCAGTTTAATTTGTGTTTTCTTAGAAAGAAATAATCACATGAACTCTTAGAGAAATTCAATAATAAACGAAGTGAATTGAAATATCTTAGTAACTTCAGGAAAAGAAATCAAACGAGATTCTATGATTAGTGTGAATGAAAATAGAACAGCCTATATAAATATCAGAATATATATAATAATATGTTGTAATTAAGTAAGTAGTGTTAACATTACTTGGATAGTATACATATAAACTATCCACTGATAAATTAAATAAGTAAAATGAGTAAAACTTGTTTGAATATAAGGGGAACCTTCCTCTAAGGCTAAATATAATATATAAGCGACAGCGTATAGTACTGTGAAGGAAAGGTTTGAAATAGTAGTTTTATAAGCAGTTCGAGTAAATAAAAAAAAAATGAGAACGTACCTTTTGCATAATGGGTCAGCAAGTTAATATTAGATGCGAGCAGTAATGCCCAGATAAACCAATTATGAAATAATGAAGAAGTATCTAAAATTAGACCCGAAGCCTGGTGATCTTACTACAGTCAGGGTTATAAAAGCCTGAACGGGTTATCGTTGTAAAGATATCCGAAGAACTGTGGTAAGTTAGTGAAAGACAACACTGACTAGGATAGCTGGTTAAAAATAAGTAAGAGAAACTTATTAGGCCAAGAAGTAGGAGTGAACCTCCGGCTAAAAACCATCAAATTGACGGGAACACCCTAAAGCAATTTCTACCAAACAAATGTGGTAACATAATATGTGGCACAGGTAATGACTCGTGGTATGGTAAAAAAGAAATTGATGCACGAAAGGAAATGGGTTATCCGCAGCCAAGCAGCGTGTATATAGAATTAATATAATTACGGTGTGCAGTTCATCGACTAAATGTTGGTTAGCGCAAGCTTAAGATATAGTCAAACCTCACTTGAAAGAGTGCAGGAAAATATAATACAATTTTTATAAAAGATGCCTTAGAACTAAGTTTCTAGGTGAACATACTTTAGCTTAACCTACTTTTCTTAAGTATGGTTATGCAAACATTCTAAATTTATTTATTTTAAAAATAAAAATTTAAAATAAATGAAGTATCTTAATTATGCCTATAAAAATTTTAATCCTCAAATTATGCCTAGTATTTTTAAATACTAAGGATATAGATTATCTTCTTCCCCTACAAGTAGAACGTTAGAATAGATTTTTCTTGGACTTTTCGTTAATCTATTTCTCATATATATATATTATAAATAACTTATTTTTTTTTTATTTCTTTAAAAAAGTTAGTACATATTTCAATAAAAACTAAACTATTTAGGAGCATCCAAACATGAAATACAAATATTTTTTTAATTGAATTAATTTAAAAAAAGGTTTAAAAAAGGGTTTTAGTGTTCCTTTGTTACCTGATTCTATTAATAGAATCAATAATTTACCTATAATTCGTATATTAAAAATTATAGGTGGATTTACGGTTATTTTGGTTTTAACTGAAAAATTTATATATTTACCTAATATACTACAATGAGTTGTTTTAATTCTGGGTTTTATACAATTACTACAAATTATTGTCATATCTATGATTAAAGTTTTTTATGGAATAAGAATCTTAATTAAAAATCCAGAGAAGTTAGAAGTAAGGAACTCTTCTTTAAACAAATATGCTAGTAAAGTAGCATATTTAGTTTTCTGTTGCAAAGTAGGATGTACAGTAGTTGGTGTAGGTATAGGCATTATAGTTGGTGGAGCTGCCTTAGACCAAGTTCTAGAAGCAGGGGGCCATTCTAAAGTATTTTTACCTTTTATGAGTGGCGGTGTAAGATTTATTTTAATGGTAATCCAGATCCTACTAGTATTTACGATGAAATCAAAAAAAAAATAAAAAAAAAATTATATTATATTTTCCGTTAAATGGATAATGTTATCAACAACCATTTACATATGGTTACGGTAAAAGATAATTATTTAGGGAGAAGGACCTCAAACTCAACCTGTATCTTTCTGTTTTCATTATTATAATGTATAAGAGAAAGGTTTTCATTATTATATAAGGGAAAGAATGGTTAAAGAGGTAGATTTGTTTCTGCGAAACCTATATAAGTAGGTAATTCAAGTAACATCATAGCAGGTACAGAACTGTGATCTCAGGCAACTTATATTTAATTATTATATGTTTACAAATGATAATTAGAGAATTTTGCATATATCGGGCAATCATGAAGATTTTATCGGTGAGTATTCGCACTCGGAAGGGCAATGATGAATCTTGAATAATCGGACATAGTACGATAAGGTTGTATGTCTAAAGGGAAACAGCCCA
>Ga0307518_10000926_pt1 | contig 21797 bp, 8 predicted proteins | sample 25_EM_MG_FD_203889 | JGI IMG/M metagenome (GOLD analysis project Ga0307518, IMG submission 203889) | Populus trichocarpa ectomycorrhiza microbial communities from riparian zone in the Pacific Northwest, United States - 25_EM | ecosystem: Host-associated > Plants > Roots > Unclassified | place...
TCACCGAGTCCTCTATTCATATGTTGTCTTGTCTTTCCTTTTCTTTTCATTGTTCCTTTTTTTATTAACTCTTTCTTTCTTTCTTCCTCCTCTTCCTTCTGTGATTGTTACAATGGAAAATTCTTGGTCTTGCAACTTTGAGGGTGCCAGTGAACTCTCCCAATTATCCTTTTGGGTATAGCTGTTTTCAAATCCATTATCAAGTGCATATTTCCGTTGTTTGTGTAAATCTTTTTATGGATTTGGATCATAAGCAGAGGAAGGGGTAACAAAGGGGAGCGCTGGTCTGCCCAGCCCCGTAAAATGCTTGAGTTACATGTGCTACATGAAAGGGCCACATCTCATCTTGATGGGCCAAAGTCAAGTTATATAAGGTGATGTTCTTAAAGAAAAAATTACCAGGCTCTTGTTGTGGAAGTAAAAATGTACAATTAAAAATTTCGTTAGCTCGAAAATCTTATTCAATGGGAATGTTTATAATTGCATGATATAATATCATTCACTGTAATTTCACACATAAATGATTGGTAACTTTCAAATCGTTCGCAAATGTTAAAAGATCACTTTTGGTGAGTTAAACCTGACGAATGAAGTTGTTCTGAAATAAAGAAAGGGAAAATTCTGGGCTCCTTGGACGTTGCACCCATATTTTGTTCTTGAAGACCTGAGTTTTGCAAATTTATATATCATTGGTTCTGACATGCCCATTTCGTGACTCTAAGAGAAAAATTCTGGCTCCACCACTAATTTGGATCATGGCACGTTAAAGCACTCACTAAAGTATACTGTTTTTCCTGGATGAAGTAGTCTGGAGGGGAATGGTTTTCATAATAAGCTAGTCAACTTGAGTGTTTTTTTTTTATTATTTTATTTGGATCTTGTAACTTCCTCTCTGCATCACTCCCTCTCTTTCTTTCTAGTCTTTGATGGCTAAATCTGATGCAACATACCTTGCAAGGGATTCTAAAAAATTACTTGTGTTGATAACAATAAACAATATTGATGTTAGTAAATAAACTGAAGGAGAGCAATGGAAAACAATCTGATGTTTGTTTGGTTTTTAACAATTTTCTTTGCTTTTTGCAGGAGGAGCCCAATATCAATTGCAGCAGCTGTTATTTACATCATAATTCAACTATCAGATGATAAGAAGCCTCTTAAAGGTGAGAACACAACTAACCCACATAGTTTCCTTTGATCAAGGGATTACTAATACTCCATGTTTGCAGATATTTCAGTTGTAACTCAAGTGGCTGAAGGTACCATCAAGAACTCGTACAAGGATCTTTCTCCTCATTTGTCTCAGATAATACCCAGCTGGTTTGCCAAGGAAGAGGATATCAAGAATCTGCACTCGTAAAGATGCCTAGAAGTAGTCATTTGGTATGTTCCATTTTTCTAGTCAGATGATCATACTTCCATTGCAGCATCCTTAAGACAGTGATCTTGTTTTCCATAGGGCATGACAGTATTTGGTTCCGATCACTATATAAAGTAGTGATCATGTATATATAAAGTAGGCCTTTCTTCCATTATGTAGACTTGTCTAGAATTGCAGGCTCGCACCAATCGTGTTTAGCTAGTTTATATGACAAGGAATGGTTCATTTGTTATAGTTGTTCATGGCGTTTATCTTTCATCATCTTTTTTCTAAGGGGCTGACCTCTGCACTAATGAGCAGGAACCACCAGCTCGGCTGGTCAAATCTATTAACTAGTTCCATGCCAATTCATCATCTTCAACTATAACCATCTAATAGCTTTCTGATTGGTTCCGATCACTACTTTGTCTGATACATAACTCTGCTGTTAACCCAAAGCAAGGGTTTATGTGTCAAAACTATGAAACGTAGGGACATGCTGAATTCTATTGCAGCAAGCACACCAATCTTGACGAGGGAATCAATATTTGCTTGCGGCTGAAGGAAGCACCGCCCCATAATAATGAACAGTACACCGCCACAATCCTTCTCCTTTTTGTCACCAACGTAAAAGACAATTGAGTTTGGGTGAAAAATCTAACTCTATATTTTCCTCTGGTTCCAAGGAATTAAAAAGGGATGGAGGAGGAAAGGTGCTGCTTTTACTTAATTTATGCATGGACAGAAAGATTTTGGAAAGTGGCAAACAACCTTCCGAAGCAAAGTTATATGCTTTATCAGTCCCCACAGATACTCATAGGCCGACTATGCTTCCTGAGTGACATGACTGGACGACTCTTTTCTAGTCGAAGACATAGAAATAGCCCTCTGTCTTTACTGGTCAAACTCTGATTGCCCCCATGCTACAACGCTGGATATGTGAGATATTGCCGAACTAATAAACTGCTCATCTTTTTGTACATGAATTAATAGCCAGTGATGCATCTCATTTTGAGTAAAGAATAGGAATCGGAGTAAAATCAAATTCAATTTTGAGTAATCTCATCAAACAATTTCATGTAGATAACATTATAAATTAAGGGTGTGTTTGTGAACATATTATATGTTGTTTGATAGGTAAAGGTGAGAAGAGTATTATGCTAGTTAAATCCCGATCATGGTAGCGGCAATGAAATAATAGTAATTTCAAAGATAATATAGTCGTGATTGTTGTGATAATAATAATGATATTATTTTAAATTAATTCTTTTAATTTATTTTATTAAGTTTCTAGTGCTTCATTGTGGGTTGGACCAAAAAAGGTTTTTTGAATGTAAAAAATAAAAGAGAGAATTCTAATATTGCTAATGTATTTTCTATTTCTAAGTAAAATTTTAATAATTACTTTCAAAATATAGTTAGTTGAACCACAGTGTTATGGGTAGAATCAAAAGTTTTTTAATGCAAAAAATGAGTGTGCAAATGTCTCCAACGTTTTTTTGATGTCAAGAAAAAAATCTTTATTGCAAATCAAAAATTTAATCCATATATTTAATTAAATAAATTGAAAACTATATGCGTCAATAAATTAAAAAAAATTAACACTAACTAAAAAATAAACTAGAAAGTTGAGAGATAGAGGTGAATTAAAATATTTGATCTTGTAACATGGACTAAGACTTAGTTGAGTTTAATAACTTTGTTTATAGAAATCAATTCTTCATTAATTAAATAAATAAATAAATAAATACACACATTAAAGTTACTGGAAAAAAAATTAAAGGAAACATGTAGGGTTGCACAAAAAGAATGAATACTAATATTACAAAAAAAGAAGTTATAATCTTATTTGAGAACCAAATAAAAATTATATGCTATTAAAAATATCACATTTTTTTAATTAATTTATTTTAAGTGATTTTAATTAAAATTAAATATCTATTAGGTTGGGCACCCTACACTTTATTTAACTAATATATTTTAATTAATCTTAATTTAAATTTAAAAAATAAAGTTAAAAAAAGAGTAGGTGTTTGACTAGGTAGCCAACATATCTGGCCTAGTAATAGAAAAGCCTAAGCACGCATGAGCTTTTTGTATTGGCTTTTCTATTATTTTTTTAATCAAGAAAAGGAATGCATGACATGTCATCTGTCCCTATTCTTTTCTTAAAGGTTAAGTCACACAACGCGCCATTGGTCTACCTAGAATATGCCCACCAAAATGATAACTAGAAAATTAGGGGGAATTTTTATCCTAAAAACAAATTTTTAAACTCATTTTCCCCTAAAAACAGGTAATAAATACCTTTGGAACATAAAAAATAAAAAAAAAAAACCCAATTTATCAAAAAAAAAAAACCAAAAATACAGTCCAAAAATACAAAATCAAACTTAATTTTTCTCTCAATCCTGATTTATTTTTTCAAGCAAAATAAAAGTTCAGAAATACTTTAATGAAACCCCCTTAATCGAATGAAACCCGTTAACCAAGATCAATCTTTCTTTTTTTTATCACTGAAATGTGGCCAAACCAGCAATTTTCTCCTACCTTTACTGGTTATAGATGATTTTCTCTCTCATCTTTCAAATTCCATGACTAAAATGTTATGAAAATAAGATTTTGCATTAAAATTAAAAGTACAAAAACTATTGTGAAAGGAAGATAAATGAAAGGTGGACTAAACATAACTTTTTTTAATGAATTTTAGATTGGTCATGAGATTTCTTTTTGTTTTGCACTTTGATCTCTTTTTTTGTTAATTTTGTTCAGGCCCTAACAAATTATAACAAATTGATAAATAATTATAATAATGCAATTATAATATCACTTAGCCTAATCTCATGGCCAAAATAAAAATGAAGACACCACTTAAGTGGTTACTTCAAGTTTTGGAAGAAAAAACCAGAATGTACCAGCTATTATCCATAAAATAAAATAAAATGAAATGAAAATTTATGAGAAGAGACTGATCAAAGAAAAACCGAGATGCAAGTTCCTATATATAAATCTGTGTCATCAAGTCTGATTCACTCTAGCTCCCTAATAATTAATCCATGAAGCCCTATTCTCATGAAATTGACAGTAACCTTACTCTTCTTGATTGATGGAGAAGTATGGATAACTGATTAAAGCCTTTCTGATGAGGATTGATCACTAGCTATTGTAAGAAGCTACTGTTCCTTCAATAGAAAGACAAATGAGAATCGTGCATGAATTCACGTCATATGAAGGCACAAGTGGTCCGAAACTGAACTGGAACTTGCCAGTTTCTTACACTCTTTTCCTACTTCCTCCTCGCTTTACATAGAAACTGACAAGGCTTGCATGGACTTTTACTATGTATTAGCCATAGATTAATCAAACTGATCAAATATGAAAAGGAAACCACTATAGTTAGGCTAGAAAGGACGTTCACAACTGTCCATTTTCTACGAAATTAAAATCCCTAGCATGACACGTTCCTTAAAGTTTCCCTCTTTGCAAATGATGTAGTAACACTATACGAGAAAAACAAAGAGCATGGCACATTTTATCAAATAATCTCTTGCTGGTGTGGATTTCTACTTTTGGGACCACTATCCACTAATCAACACGCAAGATATAGGTGTCAAAAGCTTTGTTGACAAAACATGACCCACTGGCCATTACTATATTTCTCTTTCTTTACATACCTTTTTTTGCTATCCTCGTCAGTAACTCAATTTTGTAGAAGCGAATGCAAACCCATCAAGAAGAGCCTTGCATTAAGTCCTTAGAAACACATCAGTGCTTTACCATTAGCCTGGAGAACAAGAAACCATGATTGTACCTCAAACAATGACCGAGATGTGGGCAACAATGGGTTCAACCATTGCCAGTTTCATGTTCATTTCGGCTATTATTCACCAATACTGCCCCTACGAGGTTCGTCTCTACTTTGGCAAGTATACACAAAGAATCATGAGCTTTTTCTATCCTTACATTAAGATATCAATCCACGAGTACGCTGGAGATCGCCTCAAGAGAAGTGAAGCCTATGCTGCTGTTGAGGCATATCTTAGCATCAACTCATCCAAGTGTGCTAAGAGACTTAAGGCGGAGATGGCAAAGGATTGCAGCAACTTGGTGCTTAGTATGGATGAGTATGAGAGAGTGAAAGATGAATTTCAGGGTATCCAAGTTTGGTGGGTTTCAAGCAAAGTGATGCCACCATTACAATCCATGTATCCTCAGCAAGAGAGAAGGTATTATAGGCTCACGTTTCATAAGCGCTACAGGGGGGTCATAAGTGAGGTTTACTTGAAGCATGTGATGCAGCAAGGGAAAGAAATTAGGGTGAGAAACAGACAGAGGAAGCTTTACACAAATGGTTCTGGAAACAAGTGGCAAATCTACAAGCAGACCATGTGGAACCATATAGTGTTCGAGCATCCTGCCACATTCGATACGTTAGCCATGGAGCCTGCAAAGAAGCAGGAGATCATAGAAGATCTGGTGACTTTCAGCGAGAGCAAGGATTTCTATGCCAGAATTGGAAAGGCGTGGAAACGAGGATATCTTCTTTACGGTCCACCAGGGACCGGAAAGTCTACCATGATTGCTGCAATGGCCAACTTGTTAAACTATGATGTTTATGATCTCGAGCTCACTGCTGTGAAAGACAATACCGAGCTAAGGACGCTTTTGATTGAGACCACTAGTAAATCTATCATAGTGATAGAAGACATAGATTGCTCGCTTGAGCTGACTGGTCAAAGGAATAAGAAAGAAGAGAAATCTCCAGATGAGGACAAGGAGAAGTCAGAGAAAGAAACTGGCAAAGAACATCATAAAGAAGAGACTAGCAGCAAAGTGACACTTTCGGGGCTGTTGAATTTCATTGATGGGATATGGTCTGCTAGTGGAGGGGAGAGGCTTATTGTGTTTACTACTAATTACGTGGAGAAGCTTGATCCTGCTCTGGTAAGAAGGGGAAGAATGGACAAGCATATTGAGCTCTCTTACTGCAGTTTTGAGGCATTCAAAGTGCTTTCAAGGAATTACCTGAGACTTGAAGCACATCCTTTGTTCGATAAAATTGAAAGCTTAATGAAGGAGACCAAGATCACACCAGCAGATGTCGCAGAGAGCCTCATGCCCAAGTCCCCATTGGATGATGCAGAGAAGTGTCTCTCACACTTAATTCAAGCTCTTGAGGAAGCAGAAGAAGCTACAGAAAAGGCTGACAAAGACGCATCCAGACAAAACGCTCAAGCAGCTACTAAGGCAGCAGAGGGCCGTGCCAAGGAAGACGCTGCCCAACCACAAGAAAATAGTCACTGAAAAGCCAAATTATGAATTAGCAGTGCCATTGAGTTGTATTAATTCCCATTTAAGTTTTCTGGTCCAAGGTTGCAGAGGTTATAGTGAAGCAGAAAATTCAAAAATCTGCACCTACAAGTCCATTAGGGTCTAGAAAACAAACTCTATTCATGCAGTTGCATCATTGAAGAATTACAAACATCATGATTTAGAGTAATTGAGTCAAGACTTCTGTGCGACACACCTGGCATAAATTTTGAGCATTACAATCACAAAATGGCTATAATTACAAAGTAGGAAAAATGTTAAATTGGCAAAAGAAACATTAGTTACCTTTTAAGCGAGGATGATTCATCACATACAGACAACAGTCCCCTGACCTGATCATTTTATCAGAGCCATGATCGTGAACGATTACACTACAAAGCCTGAACATCTAAAAGCCAATTTTTTTCAGTTACAAAATCAGTTAAGGTTATTGTACATTAATTGGATAAGATGTAGAACTCCCAAGGAATTCTCATTGACCCGTTGTAGGCTTCTATGAATGTAGACATGCTAAAAAATGACTACCTAATCTACGGAACTCTCAGCATCAAGTTGCTCCTTGCTGCAAATCCTAAATGAATTGCATCAAGGTTGTTGCTTCGCTTAGGCCATGGAAGAACTCCGATGGTAATTTCCTCCACGGACTTATCACAAAATTTATAACATTATACTATTGTACATTGAGCTTCCCAGAGAAAACAACGAATCTTCTCTTGCCACAAGAGAGGGAACCTCAAAAATCATTTCTATCTTCATCTTTCATTACTGTGTTCAGACCATCATCAAAACCAGAACCTGGAGCTAGTTCGTTGAGATCGAGGAAACGTCTTTTCCTTACACCATCAACTTCATCTTGGACTGGGCTATTTGATTGCTCAGGTGGCTGATTTTGCTCCTTTTGTTCTGTCACTTTGTCACCTTCTACAGGCTGATCAACTTTCATACCTTGTTTGTCATCATTGCCATCAGAATCTTGACTTTGACTTCCAGCTGAATACTCTGCATTCTCACTTGCATCTGAGTGTTCATCTGATACATTTGATTTCTCACGTTTCATTGACTCTGTTTCTGACTCGGACAGCTCATATTGTCGGTAATTAATCTGGTTCCGAGTGCTCCTTCTGCTGCGTCTTAGACCTGACTGGATTTCATCAACTGACCGTAATTTTGTCTCCCTGCGTGTACGGCCTGGAAATTTATTGAATTTTTGGGGCTCCTCACTATCCTCACTAATACTTAAGGAATCCTCTTCTTCATCTTCTTCTTCCTCCTCACCATTTTCATCATCCCACTGATACTCTTCATCCCCTTCAGAGCTGCTAGACAGCCTCTTCTGCTTACGTTTCCTCAAGTATTCATCATCATAGACAGCTTCTCCAACTATATCATCATCACTGTCGAAGCCTGCCTCATTATCTGAAACTGCCTCAACAAACTCTGTTGCTGAATACCGTTGAGGCCTCTGTCTTCTCCTGTTGCTGCAAGCCATTATGCAGTGATAAGTTATGTGCAAGATCAAGGAAACATGATTAGTTTTGAAAGACAAGCTTATCTTACCCCCGATCCAACATTTCAGATTTATGGTCTTCATCCATGTCATCATATTCAAGAGAATCAGGAGATGCGGCACTGAAAGTGCCATGTTGCGATGTGTGTGAAGGACCACTCAATTCACCATTTGTAGAAGCTTCAGGTTTAGCAAAACCTTCTCTTCTGTGAAAAGGTTCTGGAGACGGTGGTTTACGCCTAAGAAAAAGAGTAAAGAAAGTGAAAAACTTGATATTCCATGGTAGAGAGATAAAAACAAATTCCTCCTAACATAGGAAAAAAAAAACTGTATGAAGAATGTACATGATCAAGAGCTTACTTTGTTATTTTGATAGCCTCGTTGATTGACCGATCATAATCATCTGCAAAAATAGTTGATACAGCAATCAGATTGCCTATTTTTGTATGAGAACAATTATTACTGTAATAAAAGCACATTCTCATTATTAAGAAAAGCTCATCAGCACAACTGTCTGAAAGTTCAGCAAAACTGAGGTAATATATGCAACTTTTATTCTAAGATTTCAAGAAAAACAACATAAGAGAGATTAAGTTGAAACAAATAGATTCCCAGTTAACTGTCCAATGTTAATATTAGTTCTATCTTCAACATCCCCCAAGTTCCAAAAACAAAACTCCTGGAATGGTATACATAAAGGACTAGGCATTATAGGCAACATCTACTTTGAGAGAAATAACAGTAGGAAAAATTCATCTGTCGAGAGTAATCAATCTTGACAACTACTAAAGCTCTTACTACTGCACGATCATAAGTTTTCTTTGCTTACCAAAAGTATAAGTGACAGGCTTCCTATCACGGAGAGAACGTCCTGGTGCATGTCCATCCATGCTCAAGAAATTATCAAGAAGTAGAGCCTGCCTGTGTTGCTTTTTCAGCAGCCTCTCTTTCCTCTAAGCAAACACAAGTGTAAAAGGAAATCTGAATATGATTTCTTTCTAGGATAACATAACTTAAAGCGGATTTCAATCAAGAATAATTTGAGGCAAGAAAGAAATTCTTGGTTAATGAAATCCAATTAAGTAAACCATGTTACTCACTAAGCAATTTCCAGTACCTTGTAAACCTTCTCAATCTCAGGAAGCATGTCATTCTTTAATTTCTTCCCCAACGAAGCCTCTGTTCTATTTTTGCTAGTATAGAGCTTCTCCTGCATCATTTTAAGGACACAGATGAATGAAGAACAATACCCCACAAAAGTATTTAGCAAATGGCCATACAGAGGCATTTGGAAACCACCAAGTTGACCAAAAGTATTTTCCACAGTTGGAATACCACTGGCACTATAAGTGTATATAATTGTCAACCATTTGCACTATCAACAGCAGCACTCCCAAGATCAGTAAAAAGCTACTTCGAGATAGCAAGGTTGATTCATAGTGTATCATACCAAATTATTTTTTAATTTTCCTTTCCAAGGTTTTTAAACCTATCAAAGGAACTGTCAGCAATGACAGCTGACCATACAATTGTAGAAGAAAAGGCAAGCCCTTACACAAAATTGAAACTACTCATTACAAATAAAATTGCTATGATTGAAACCATAAATGGAAAGTGTGGCACAAGAATGGTATGAAATATAAATCCACCAAATGAGAGATCCAAAAAATATGGAACTTGAGATGGTCAAGGCTCATAGAGAATGCATTCACAACATCACCACAACTGGGCATTTCTCATGAAATTATAGTTCAAAAAAATGGGTTTGGATGGACCTCTTGACTGGATATGTTTTTTACATTTGAATGAGACAGGAAGTCTCACAATGTAACCTGCCACTAAAAGGATCCATTACTAAGATGATTCTTCTGATGCACACGTCAAACATCTAATAGACTACCTGCAACCTAAAGTACATCTCATGCCCATCCACTTTCACCTAAAATGTCAATAGGCAAATGTAAGCAAACACTTTTAAGTAAAATCTTGGAATATATAATCTCACCATCGAGATAGAAATTGATTGGTAACTCCACTTTCATTTAAATAGCCAAATTTAATAGAAGCTGGGAGGGCACCATAAAATATAAGTTATCATCACAAGGCCCAGAATCATACAAACTGACATTCCTGGTGCACAGCATCATTGGATAACTATCTTTCATTCTTTATAGTAGTAATCCTCTATTAGATTAATATCTCACAATCTTAACATCCATAATTTAGTTTCATCGGAATTTCCAATAATGCATACCGCCCACTGTGATCAAGGCACATCACACATTCAAAAGATAAGGAAGGAATGCAATATGAATTTGAATTCACCATAAATGCCGGGTAAGAATAAAAAGGGGGGAAATTGAAATAAAAACCATGACAACCTTGCATCAAAATTTGAACAAAGCACATACACAAAATCATGCAATTAGGGTAACTTACAGAAACATCTTGAAATTCTTCGAAATTAGTTGCAACTGTCTCCCACAGGTATGTCACATTAGGGATGATCTGAGATCCCTTTGCCTTTGCTTTAAGCTTCACCTCGGTTTTTCTTATTTCCCGGTATAACCTTTGACCAATCATTGGATCATCTTCATACCTGCATCAACAATAAAGCTGTAATTATAGAATTTACACTACACAAAGGACAAAAAACTACAAAATAATAGGGGAGGAAAAAGATGAGATAAAATCTCAATTTATCACATAAAAATATACCGCTGATCATTTCAATCACTGTCAAACCTAACAAGCAAACACATTGAATGCTTCATGAGAAGCTTATTATTTCCATTACCAGTAATTTATTCCTTGTGAATCACCCCCAAAACGTTCCTTGCGAAATAATGAAAGTTGAATGCCATGCTTGAGGGAGTTATCAATGTAATTCCGAATATCTTCTTGCTGCAAAAGATTACTCAGATTCAATTCCTTTACAGTAGAAAGAAGTTCAAAGCAACCAAGATGTTCAAAATGTTCTAAAAATAAATAAAGAACCAAAATATGATCCCGAGAAAGAAAAAAGGACAAATGAGAAACCCCAATATCAATTAATTTCTAGCAAAATATCCAAAAGCCTTTAAATGCAAGATTCTATAGCCAGCTCACAAACTAATTCAGTTTGATGTAAGGAGAATAATTGTGGAAGCCTTCAAATGCAAGATTCTATTCCATAAATGGGTGATTGATGGAAGGTTTGGCAATAAGAGAATACTTCTATCTGGAGATGATTAACACGATTAGAAACAAGCACAAGCTGCTTCTAGAATTATGTGTAGAATACATAATAAAGAAATGCATGTAAATTATCCTGTGAGATACATACGAGAGGAATCTTGTTCTGTGATTACAAGGCTGCCAAAGCTTTGTGATGAAAAAGTATAGGTCAATAAAAAGTAACATATAGAATAGTGAAGTACATGCAAATAGGAAACAATGATATTGACATAGATGAAAAGAACACATAGCAAAATGTCTACTATAGTGTTTCACTCTACAGAAAAATGAGGGGCTCAGTTATGATCAAGACAAATAAACACAAGAATTGAGAACTTTTTTATTCAGGCTGAAGGGGCAGCAAGACAAAACAAATGCCAAAAGAACTGGTCAACAATGTGCCAAAAGAACTTCTCAAAAACTTTCATTTATCTGTCCCAACAAAGAATACAGAGCAATATGCCTACCATAGTGTTTCACTCTACAGAAAAATGAGGGGCTCAGTTATGCACAAGACAAATAAACACAAGAATTGGGACCTGTTTGATTCAAGCTGAAAGGGCAGCAAAACAAAACAAATGCCAAAAGAACTGGTGGTCTACATTGTGCAGAAACAAAGGAAAAAGTTCTTAGAATGCGTCAAATTCTCCAAAACTTTCATTTATCTGTCCCAACAAATAGCCATCAAGGTATTATGCTCTGTTTTCCATCCAATCCAACTAATCACAACATGAATTTAAAGCTACAATCGACATGTATTGCTGATTTGAACACTAAAATGAGATCCAATGGGCATTTGAGTGAACAAAAATCCAACATCATTATAGCCCAAGGCAATTATTTCAAATCAAGAATCATTATATATAATCTTTGCTGCCAGTGGCGTTACCTCAACACGAATGTCACATAGTGCTTTCAGTATCACCACACGGATCCCAGGATCAAGTGTTTTATACACTTCAACCTCTACCCTACAATATCAAAGTCAAAATACAAATCAGAATCATAAAAAAAAAAGTGATCTAAGAGTATCCAGGAATGAAAAACTAACCCATGTGAAGCAACTAAGGGAAGTTCCCCATCTGCAACCTACGACAAGAGACCAAACTCATCTTAAAAATGATGTTCACAATAGCCCCCCCTTCCTTAATTCAATATCATAAATATCAACTAAAAAACAGTACAGTTAGTTACCCAGTGCCACCAGTCTCTTAATTTTCTGCACAAAACAGTAATCCAGGTATCTCGTGTGAGAGCCATTCTGGTAATAGGAGGGATTGCCTAAAAAGAAACAAATCAAAAGCAATGAGTAATCAATGTTGCAATAGCTCACATCAATGCAATATGAGCTCGCTTTCCATCAGGGAGAGCATAAATAGGATCATGTTACACTTAGCTTAAATACAGCATAAAAATGCAATTTGATTTCAGTAGCGGTTAGCTTCTCCAAGCATAATCTATCAAATTAATCAAATCACACCTAATGAAAAGTTTCCATTGTCAAATAAGATGACTATACAAAATATCACAGATAGTTTTCTGCCAATACATAATCAGATTTTACCATTTAAGGTGAAATTTAGAGCATTTAATGGAGGTTGATATCCCATCAATCTGGTTTTTGGGATAACATATTCTAGGAATTACCTTACAGGGGAAACATGCCATTATTGAGGGAAAAACATGTTATAAAGATAGTATCATTTAGAAAATAGTAGATATACAACATAAAACAGAGAAAAGAAAAGGATGCTGAGGAATATGGAACACATTGCTTTGGCGCCCTATCTTCAGCAAATATCAATTAGTTCAAGTTTGTGATTGTACAATGCAAAATAGCAACATGTGAACCGCAGCACTTCCCAACTAAAAGTTAAATATAGATTAATCTTTGCTTTAATTCTAGGATTTAAAACCTCTTTCTTGAAATTCTCATGCGCAAATTCAAACTGAAGAAACCCTAATGAATTGTGTAGCCAATCAGAAATCCATCCTGAAGTCACAGATGAAGATAACTTTGAAAGGAATCAAAAAATTCTCACAAATTACACAGATCACACTATATGATAATACTTATGTCAGTACTCTCCCATTAGAAAAAGATCATCTTAATATAGTGCTCAAAACTGCATGGGTGATGGAATTATTTATGCTGCATTTTATTCTACAGTGGTGAGGGGAAAAAATGGGAAAACACATTAGCTTAAAGAAATACACTAGAAGCATATGCATTATGCAACCAATAAGCTACAGCGTACTTCAGAATCATGCAAAGCAATTATGCACTAGTGAGAATCAAGCAACCTCCAAATAAATGATTTAATCAAAATAAGTGATGATATCAGTATTGGAACTCCAGAAACTTGTGACATCATATCAAATCAGGGCAGAAAAATTGATAACACTGTTCTAATTTATAAGAAGTTCCTGCATGAAAAAACATAGGTCACCAGTGCCATTCCCTGTCCAAAATAATGATCCAAGTCATCTTGCACCTTTTTATGATGCAAAACTCCATATTTGCTTCTATAAATTATGATAGCTAATCACTTTTTTCCTCTCTCTCTCTGTTGAAGAAGTATTTGGCAGACATAAAAGAAAGCATAATAACCACTAGGAGAATAATTTATCTCCTGTGGGGATAACCAAAAAACAATAACTACTCAGGTTTATCACTTTACTATAAAACTTGAGAAAACCCTAATCTGATTTTATGTTAGGCCACAAAGACTAGCCATTTATCCAGCACACATTTAGGAGTGTTTCCATGGTTACACCTGTATATCATGTTCTGTGACTTTCTGGAGGCAACTAATTTGAAGCTATAGCAAATTTCTCAACGTCTAGGACAAATCTTTCAAAATGTCAGATTTGAAGAGCCCAGTACAACATATCCACGGATTCGAGATGTCAAGGAACTCCAGTGACATCTCTGGTGACCAGTGATGCCAAAATTCCTACATGTAATTGTTTCAGATCAGCCTATACCAGTCTTGACCATGTGAGACATATGGTCCCAAGTAGTCCCTAACAAGTAGAAGCATTTGATAAACATCGTGCATCTAACAATGTCCTTTAAAGGTAAAGTTCCATAACTGAAAAAACAAGAAGGCAGCATGTGATACTCCAATTGACACATTAAGAAATAATTTATTATTTGAGGTATTTAATTTCTCAGAAAAATGCTATTGTGCATCTATTTCAACCTTCTCTCAACTTTGGAAGCTATTAGACAAGCAACATGACATCAAATTTTCATGCCACATAAATGGTCTCCTGAATACAATCAGCCACAACTAGCTCCCTAATTGTTAATGCAACAATCAACTCTCGCAGCACTAGAAAATAAAAATAAAAAACACAAATAATTTGATGCTACTAACATTGGATCCTCAGCTAATTCTCCACACACATAAAATAGGCATAATATACTAATTTCCCGCTTAATGTCAGCTAATTTGCTTCATTTATACACAAAGTGAAAACCTTTGCTATAACTTAAGCTTCTAAACATGCACAAAAAGCGATAACAAGAACTTGGTTGCTTCCATCCAAACCAAGCATAAGATGTTAAATTAAGGACATAAACCTTGAAGCTGAAAAACAGAAAGCACTAACCTTTAACAAAGGCATATGTATATCCCCCAAAGTATCATTAGGTGTGATCAAAGCAGTCTCAAACTCCTCAGCTGAAAACTCAACTGTTATATTCAATAGATGCCTAAATACCTGCAACATTAAATTTAGGAAATGAATAAAGATGAAGTCTCGAAGAAATGGAGTAAAACAAGAAACAAAAAAACTCACATTTAAAAAATTGAGTACTGAAGCTAATTCCCACATGGACCGGAGGCTCCACCTCGGCAACTGTGCCGGCTCCGGAGGCGCCACGAGCTGCGTAACGATCTTGCTACTTCCACCACTGCATTGCTCATTCTGCTGCACCGAAGACTCATCTAAGTGCTGTTGCTGTTCCTGCTTCTTCGGTTTCTGCTTCCGCTCGATTACCGCCAGCTGCTGCTGCTGCAGCCTCGCCGCCGCCCGTATTGTACAAGCTCGCGACGGGCGGTTGCTCCTGTTAACTGGCGGCGTTTGGGTTCGAGCGTCGGCCTCGTTTAGAGGAGCGTCGGCCTCGTTTAGGGAGATCGGAGAAGGAGAGGGTTGTTCACGAGACATGGTTAAGGAGAGGGAGATCGAGAGGGTTTATGTTAGTTAACGTAGGATTACATGTAGACGATCCTCAATTTTTGCAAAGAGAGAAAGAAGAGAGGGAGGGAGGGAGAACCTAAGGGTACTAACCATCATCCAACACTTAAAATTAAAATTATTATTATTACTATGCTGTGTTTTTACTGTTTATAATAATAATTTATTATTAGAATTGAAAGAACGATGCTAAGGTGATTAAGGATGGAGAGAGAGAGAGAGAGAGAGAGAACAAACAATAGCCTGGGAATTTTGGTTTATTTATTACTATTTAACCCAGGGGTCAATTTGGGTTTAATAAAATAAAAGCCCTCCTTCTGCTTAGGGTTTTTTTTACTGCATTTAATCTGGGTTAATTAGTTAAACAAATGTTGATTAGTGTTTTTACCATACCTTGGCCTGGTCTTTCTTTCTATCTTCTCTGGGAGTCTTCGAATCTGTCTAGGTCTTGGTCTTTCCTCGCTCGCTAGGGACTAGGGTTTAGCTACCTGCGACTTGCGAGCTTTTTCGGAGGGCTTTTATTGGATTTCTCAGATTGGTTTTTTTTAAAAAAATTAATTTTGGATTGGTTTGCAAATATTCAAAATTATTTGGTTATTTTTCTTCACCCCTGCTCTGCTCTGCTCTTCTCTTTGTTGCTGGATATCGTAGTCGAAAATGGTTAAAACGACAAGAATAGAAGAATTAGCTCCTATGTCTGGGGATGGTAAATCACAGACTCAGAAAGGGTTTTTCTGTCTTTGTATCTAGTCAAGTAAGGTCAGGTGAGAATTTTTCTCAGTCCACTGGTATCCAATCCAAACTCAAACTATAAGAAAAATGCAAGGAACCTCACATAACCAATGGCCTTTTTCTTTGAGTAACACTAAAAAATAGTAATATAAAATACCATATAAAAACATAGAATTATGACATTAAACATCAATAATATTTAGTATTGAATTTAATATTGAATAATAGAACCAAAAAAAAATTACATCTAAAAAATTTGTTAAAGCAAAACATATAGCAATCAAAAGAATAAAAACCAAATCTTATAGATGAAAAAAAATTAAAGAATGATAAAATTAAAAAAAAAATCTAATTTTATAAACCATTTTAAATAAAAAAAATACAAATTAAAAGAAAATGGATGAAATCTGAAGGAAAAAAAGGTGAAGGGTTGGTTTGAAATTCTAAAGTGTCACACGTGGAATCCAGGGAATAAATTAATGCATTCCACTATGTTTTTAACGAAAAAATTACCGATGGACTGCGAATTCCGATGCGTTTTTAATTAATACATCTCTGACTATGTATACTATTTACATTTTTACCGACGAAATCACGGGTGAACCTTGAAAATTCTAGAGGGTTTTCTTGAAAAGCTTAGAGCGAAATGAAAATTTCAATGTGAATTTACCGAGGGAATCACCAACGAAATAATTAAAAATAATAATATTTAATAGTTCGTCAGTAATTCTCTCAGTAAAAACATAGTATAAAACTCAACAAGACCACCGGAACTTCATTTTTCTCTCATTGTCACAAACTCTCACTTTCAATCTCACTCTCTCAATCCTCTCCCCTATTTCAAGTCTTCAAGTAAAATTTAAGGTTTTTTCTCTCAACACAATTAACAGGTATATATGGTAAATCTTTTGACATATTTTCTTCTTATTTTCCTTCTTTTCTTTGGTTTATTAACAATGCATTTTAGTTGTTTTTTAAATTTTTTTTATCACACATAGATAAATTCTAAAAGTAAACACGTCATTAAGGTAAGCATTTTTCATTTCTAAAGCCTATATTTGTTTTTGTATTATTTTTTTGTTTATTTTATTGTCTACATTGCGATAATATTTTATTATTTTGTTGAACTTTAATTGTTATTGTTAAATTTTAGTATAAATGTTAATTGAATATATAAGATTAAATTTTATTTTTTGTCTATTTTATTGTCTATATTGCAATAATATTTTATTGATTTGTTGAATTTTAATTGTTATTATCAAATTTGTAGGGTAAATGTTAATTGAATAAATAGGATTAAATTTAATTACAAAAAATTCTTGTCAATTTAGGATTAAAAACATTATCATGTTGAAAATAAGATGAAATTGAATAATCCAAAATTGTTGGTAGAAATAAAATAAAATCAACTAGTTTGTGGCATATATATTGTATATTTGCAGGATTGAAAATTCTGGGTAGTTTCCAGTATAGGGGAGGTGCTGCCAATTTTTTTTTAAAAAAATCAAAATTGATTATGCAAATATTCATCAAATTTGTGTAGATGCATAGGAGAAATTCAATTGCACGTCGTGAGCACATGATCGCAACTAGTTTTTTTAGCAACGATGATGGCAACGTTTCATTAGGTGTTGACCAAAAAGAGACACCTGCGTTGACTCAAGGCGTTGCCTCCTCGCGTAAGGTTTCACAACGTAGAGGCGGTGTCCCTTCATAGAGGGATTCATTCACCCGCAAGTACGAGGTGCATTAAAGGATGACCTTCCAATGTAAGTTTGTTTTGCTTTGAGTTGGTTTGTGTTTAACAATTTATGAACAACTAATATTTCATTAATTTTATCAATTTTCAGGTTCACAAACATTGAGGCCGCTTGAGTAATAACATCGGTGTTTAAATTATCGATGAAAATTTTATTATTTCAATGGAGTCAGATTTCCAAATATCCTGATTAGAAACGTCATGTCGATGCATGGTTTACAAGATTTAAGGTTAGTGTTAACTTAAAATTTTAGCTATTTTTATGTTAATTCCTTTACTTTAATGAAATTATTGATTTATTTTTTATATATTTTTAATGCAATGCTAAATTCAAGTGGGATAAAGAAAATGATAATGTTACGAGGAGGATTTGAGATAATCACATTGCAACGAGGTAATATCGAAAACAATACGATAATTTTTTAAAAATTTTATATATTAAAATTTCATTTGTCATTAACTCATATGGAATACGTTTGTATCATGTAGGTTGTGTTATTTTTTGTATGAGGCGCAAAAAAATCTAAAAAATATGCCAGAGAAATGCTCTACTGGGCTGGAATGACGTGGCGGTTTGGAAGGATTTCAGGCCGCCATACATCTTGGAGAATATATGGGCGAAATATATTTAGCATGTGATGTTTAAGCGTTTCACATGATGCTCACAGTCCGGTGCGAGGGACCAGAGCTAGCAAATTCACGGTTCAAGTACCATGCACAGTACTAGCGGCTGCATTTCGTTTGTTTCGCATATGAAGCGGATGATAAGATTAATTTTAATCACGTCTATCTTTAATTAATTTTTTGTTATTTATATATATATATATATATATATATATATTTAATTTGCAACATTTTTTTCTTAGAGGATATGGCTCTTGGACGTAAGTCAAGCCCAATGGAGCTTTTGTGGAGACGCACGTGCGGAGTGAAGACAACCAAAAAGGGTGCAACAGTTCGTTGACAACCACGCTCAACACTTTGTGATATGTTCGTTCAACCATTTTCTTTTGTAAGTTATTATTTTCTTGAATTGAATTTCAAAAGACATATAATAGCCGATTGGGGGAGAGATACGAGGACGATCCGTCGACCCACCTAGATTTCAATCTAAATTTGTGGATGAAGGTAGAATCGTTTGGTGGACCCGATAGAAATCGGGTGTATTGATTCTCTAACACTAAGGCTAAAAACTTACAAACGACTCGTAGTATCTCAATTGTTAGGAGCTCACAATCAATATCGAGTACCTAGTCTTAGGAGTTCGCGGCCTTGCAACAACATACGACCCATCTCATTGAAAAATATGAAAGAGTCTCTACGAATATTGAAGAACTTCGCTGAATGGTTATAGATATGAGATCACAGATGGGTGGTACGTGTGTGCCCCCTTTTGGTCATATGGTCTCGGGAACGACCATCCTCCTCCTCCTCCTCCAGTACTGTCATTGTTCTAGTTTAGTTTTATTTGAACATATAAATTTGTAATGAATATTTGGCTTTTATATTAAGATAATTTATTCTTATATACTTGAATTTTAAAAAAAAAAATTAATAATTTTTTTTCAATAGATTTATTTTAAAAATATTTTTTAATTATTATAGACAGAGTTACCGACGAACAAAAGTCTATCGGTGTATTCTAGAGAGTTGGAAAAAAATTACTGCATATACCACTTCAACTGTTACATCACCGATAAAATTATTCTGTTGGTATTTTATAGAAGGTTGGAATACAATTATTTCAAATGTCACTACCAATCACTACCAATCACTGATAGAATAATTCTATCAGTATATTACAACAAATATTTTTTTTATGAGCATTTTTTGTTTGTAAAATCATCGGAATTTTTTACTGATATAAATGCCGATAGAAATAAAATTACTGTTAAATATTGTAACGTCAGTACTCTCCCTTATCCACTATGGATACCCTAACTTTATCCTTCCTCGGTGCTTTACGTCCTAATCTTTTTTACTCTTGTTGTCCGAAGTCAAAGGTTTCAAAGCCATTGGTCTTTCCAGGCAAAAGGGGTCTAGCATAAAGTCTTCAACTTCAGCGAGAGGACACGGTCTATAACATTTTGGAAACCAAGCCCAAAGAAGCAAGTTTATCACGGTTGGTATATAGTTCTTCAATACTTCCTCTGTCAAGAATTTCTTTTATCCAGGACAGAATCTCAATCTTGATGATAATGTGGTATTTTTTAGCCATGTCCTTCTGTACTTTATGCCTGAAAATCTCATCGTGCAGTTTTTTTTCATATATGCTCTAGCTCAAGAAGAAAGGGTTGGGATTTAATTTTATGAACTACCTGCTGTTATGATGATATGTCCCTTCAGCTTGAATGCTATCATAGAAACTATATTGGCTACTCTTCCTTCATTTCCTGCTCCCTAGTTGAAGTCAGATCTCCATTCTTTCTCCAGGTAAATGACATCGTAGTGTAGAAATGGGCAATAGTTGGCTGCACATGATCTTTTGCTCTTAAAATAACCATTGTTTCTTACATGCGGCTAGAATATATGTTAAGCAATCAGGTTTAGTGAGTGAGGAGAGAACCTAGGACTGTCGCGTTTCACTGTTGTGGTGTTAAGGCCATGGACATGAATGTTGAGGAATAAACTGGGTTCTTGTTTCGCAAGCATGCTTATTTGAGCCCTTACCTTTTGTATAACTTGGATTCTGAGCCCACATTCACAGATAAGTTTTCTTTTGTTGAAAAGCATCGAACACTGATTTATTTGCTTTGATATGCTTGCGCTGCTTGTGTGTTTGATTTCTTTTTCTTTAAGCCTGTTTGGATTTTTGTGTTAGCTTGGGTCACGCTTGCATATGGGCTATGTTTTCCTTTCTGTCTTTGGGTCCTTTGGGTTTTGGTTGTCTTCATGGGCAGAGCCTTCTTTTTCTATTATTTTGGACTTGGGCTTTATTTATAGTAAAAAAAAACATGATGATTTATTAAAAATTATTTTCCAAACCTTGCATTATGGACAAGTTTCTCTAAAAAAAAATTATGTTTGTGTTTTTAATAGAAAAAAACAATATATAAAAGAAAAGGATAAAAACAAAAATATATTGCATGATTTTATATTTTACATACATTATGGACTTAATAACAAGTTTATTAAACTCATGAGAAACTTGGTCTAGATTTCAAAATTATCAAAAAATCAAATTTGTTTAATTTTAATATTTTTAGGATTTATGAACTTATACATAAGATATATTTCCAATAGTTAAAAAAAAGCAAATTAAGTACATAATAAATGAAAATCCCATTCTCTTTTTTTTTTTTTTTTACTTTTAATATTTAAGAATTATGAACTTATATATAAGATATTTTCCTGATATTAAAATAAACAAAAATAATAATATAATAAAATATTATTTGACTTTAAAATGGCTAAGCTTCACTAATAAAGTCTCGATTCACCTTACTGGGCCAATCTACTTTAATCAATATATAATAAAATAAAACAAGGCCTTAGAAAAAATCAAACAAATAGAAAATGCAATTTACTTTAGATAAGGTATATTCGGGGTGATATTGTCTTTCTTATACAACTAGTCCCCTTATCTAAACTCTAAATACTAGTTAGGGTTTTTAATTATCAAAATACTAGGTGTTGATCTCAAACCTTTTAAACTATAAAAAGACAAAAATTTATTATTCTCTTGG
>Ga0307518_10000927_pt1 | contig 21793 bp, 18 predicted proteins | sample 25_EM_MG_FD_203889 | JGI IMG/M metagenome (GOLD analysis project Ga0307518, IMG submission 203889) | Populus trichocarpa ectomycorrhiza microbial communities from riparian zone in the Pacific Northwest, United States - 25_EM | ecosystem: Host-associated > Plants > Roots > Unclassified | place...
ACAATTCATTGTTCACCTTCTCTGGAACTGATATCAGGCTTTTTTATGAGCCCTCACAATATTGAGCATAATTTCATTGAAATTGTTTTTATATATCCTGCTTTTTGTCCGTCTTCAATGTGAGCATGGTTACCCACTCAATAAAGGCTCCAAACTTCATATTAACCTGACACAGGATAAAAGTTGCGTTCACTCGGATAGATATTGTTTGGTGCTTACATGTTTCATTCCAAAGAAAAACAAAAATGAGCATCACAACAGTATTTGTAACCTACCTTCATGTACATTGCAGTTGACTTCTTTAAGACTTGTAAGCATTCTCTGGTTGCACTTTGCTGCAGGTGCCTATAGATTCCTGTTATGTTGGTGCTCATAATTCAGCCTTCTTGCAGCAGGTATTGTATCCTCATTGATGGGTTTGCCTAGCAAATTCTGAGCACATTATCTGATTTTCTAATTGCCTGTGATTCATGTCAAACAGGCCTCCTACATAACCGGAGGTGTATATGTTAAGCCCCAACATCTGGATGGGCTATTCCAATATTTGACGGTATGCTTTAATTTGTTGGTATATTATGAAAAGAAGGTACATGGTTGTTTCTAGATAAATTGAAACATCGTTTGGTTCTCTTATCTTATCTTGTTTGCACCCTCATGCGTAAGCAAGTGTATTCCATCCATTGATTGAACATGAAACTCTGTTAATTAAATTTGGTTGACAGTTTTTCACTTTCCTTTTGTTCCAGCATCTATCTTGATGTTAATTTGTATTTTTATTTCATGCAGACAGTTTTTGCAACTGATTTGCACTCTCGTAGCTTCATACAACTTCCAAGACCTGCTGGTGTTGACTTCCGTGCATCGTGAGTTTTTGAACAATTGTAGATTGTCAATTCCTATGGAATCTTTTCATGAGCCCTTGTTACCTAGATTGCGTTGTCAAAAACTTGAATAACTAGACAACGTCATACACTAGTGTCAAGGATATAATCATTTTCAAGAGGTATACCTGAGTTTTATGAGATTCTGGGGTATCAACTCATGTTATAAAGTGGTTTGCTATCCTTTTATGAGATTGAAATTGCTAGCTACAATCCCGAATAGAAAGACAACTTTATCATTTGCATGTGCCTTGTATGTTTGCATCATACTTCTGTAGTCAATAAGCCATATAAAGAAAATCTCTTTGCATGTGTACGTTTACCGGAGGAAGAATTTCTTCCTTCTTCTTGCTTTATGATTTATATTGCAGTTTATCTTATCAAATTGTGCATTTTCCAGGTGTTTTTGCCATAAAACTACAATTGATATGGGCTACATATGTTCTGTATGTTTGTCAATATTCTGCAATCATCACAAGAAGTGTTCGACTTGTGGGTGAGTAGATGCTTGGTTTTTCCTAGTTATATTACAAAATTTGACACATAGGCTGCCATTACTATTTGTGGTGTTTGATTTCGCGATAAAGGAGTAATATTAATGGGTAGTTTTAGAGGCAAGTTCTGATCCAGCTCTTTTCAAAATTTAGAAAGTATTGTCCTCATTTTTGTTTGGCTTTTTAACTGTCTGCTAGTTATTAAAATGGTCAAAGAGTTTTGTCCTGTTGCGGAAGTTTTCAAATTTTGCTTCAGGTAGCAATTAACTTTTACTTTTGTCTTCCAAGTGTATGCAAACCTATTTCTTAGTTTACTCCTTATAACATCCCTCTCTCTATTGCATTCATTTGGAGCTGGGATGATGATGCCTTCTAAACGAATGAAGTTGAAAGAGATTTTAAATGAAGTTTGAATGTAAATGCCTTTCTAACCAGTGGACGTGGTAAAAATAAATCACTAGTGGTCAAGATTTCACTCAGAAATGAAGATTATCTTCGATTGCATTGAATGTTCTTTTTTAGATTATCATCCACTGCATGAACTGTTGTTGAACTGAGCCAGAGCATGGGCTGCTCCATAGTGCGTTTTTTCTTTTCTTCATCTTTAGAATCGGATACACTGAAGTTTTAACAGAGGGGATATCCTTTTTGCCAATCACATGCCTTTTCAGTTCTTGCTTTATTGCGACTCTTCTCTTCATTTTTGGTTGTGGCTTTGGGTATAATACAGGTCAGTTTTTGGCCAAGCCCAATCAGATACTTCCTCAACATCAGATCTTAAGAGAAAGGCTCCAGAAACATAATTTCTCTTTTAGAAGCATTTGCATTGGTGAGTCTTCCTTGGCTGTTACTATGAAATTACACTACAAGTTTGTCTTCTCACTGGCAATTGATTGTATATGTTTCGATTCTTGTGGTGCCAGAACTTGAAGATCCTTTGTGAAGATGGTCTTATCTTCATTACACAATTTTTTCTTCTTTAGCATGTGGGATTGAAAGTATATTAGGAATCCTAAAGACTGGCATTTGTAATGCACGACTAAATTGATTATCAAGTTGAATTGAGATTTGGTTTTTCTTTCATGACTGATAGCATGATATGATACCTCACTTCCAGCGATGATATGCTGCACAAAATCAATATTGGAATGGACACTAGAATGCCAAAAGTCCTCTGCTAGCCATGAATGGAGAGGTTATTCCGGTGATATTTTTTTGGGAGTAATGAGAGCAAATTTAGCTGGCAGCAGTTCTTTTACTGGTGAAAACTATTTCATCCTGTTGCCTGTACGTGTCGTTTTATGAGTTTTGTATTTGTTCTTACACCAAAAACTGAGGTGGTTAACATTCTGTAGTCTTTGAGCTTCCGAATCACAAATAGCTCAAGTTTTGGTCGTTATTGCCACAAAGATTTGAGCGATTTGGATCTAGATGTGCTATCATTCAACTTAGGGCATGGTAGGAATTGTAGGCGATTTTTGAATTTAATAATGTATTAAAAAATATATATTTTTTAAAAAAATTAATTTTTAATATCAAAATGAAATTGAATTAAAATACTAAAAAAATTATTATTTTTTAAAATTTTGGACAAATGGCATTTTAACCTCACTGTCAAAGACCGCCCCCTTGGCTTTTTACAGGGCATGCGGGGTAAGATAAGGTGCGGCCATTCTCTCCATCGGACTATCACCATGTTATCATCAATCAAGAAAGAAAAGGAATAATATCAAGCTAATAACATGAAAACCGCAACAGAAGGATTCCCATTTGTCTGTGCACACAATTGGAACTTGTATTATTATATTATAATAATTAAGCATCCAATCATTTTAACTGAAAGAGTTGCAAACAGAAAGCCAAAGTTATTTACAAACATTTACAATAATAGAAGCAAGGAGGATGCGAGGTGAAGAATCAAAACAACTTGTTTTTCAATTTGCACACAGCTGAGACACTTGAAGCTCCCAAGAAATCCACATCAATTATGATACAATTTGTTCATTCGGATTGGAATGGCCATCTTTAGAGGGCCTTCAAAACAACCTTGCTGGTTGCGTGAATGCCCCCTGCTGCAAGCCTCAATACAGCTCGGCTACGATACAATCTGCGTACAGAAAATGTGTCATAAAGCAAAACAAAATTTGACAAAAAGCTGCTCAAATCCCTAACTAATTCTAAACTAAGGTAATTTATGTGGCCATCCACCAAGCTTTTGGTAACAACATGCAGTTGTGCAGATGATCTTAGCACTCTAATGTCTTCCTTGCTCAGTTAACACAACAATCATTTAGGTGAAGAAGGCATTTCAGCCTATTAAGGGTCTCAGGGACATAATCAAGGTTCATTTGCTTGGATTCCCAAACTAATTTTTCTCAACCAATCCACTAAGAATATATTTTACTTCGAAATGGTAGCAGTAAAAAAAGATTGAAAATCCATTCTTTAGAAATAAAAATAAAGTTGAGACATGCTTCTATCAGACAGCATAGCACAAATTTCTCCCCAGCCTGGAATTTGTGTTCCTAGAAGGCTAGAATTGCAAACGAAGATATTAGAAGATGATTGAATACTCACCCTGCCAAAGCCAGCCCCCAGGTCCCCAGGGTATAAAACATGGTCCCAGCATGCCAGATACCAAACACTTTTTCCAATTTGCTCACACCACCCAGAGCTTTTGCCAAAACTGCAAGTTGCAGACCATATGAAATTGAGTGACACTTCATTTTTACGAAACCCATATTACTTCATCAGAAAAGAAGTAAATTAAATGCACATAATCAGGTTTTCAGCTTAAGAATGAGAAGCACAAAAACATTAAAGTTCTATTGCAACTTACTTTTCTGCAGCTCCTCTGGTGTCAAATTCTGCAAGTACAACATAGGAAATCATGTTACATATACTATATCAAGAATCAACCCATCTTAATAAACAGAGCAAAACATCACCTGTGCCTTTGGGTTTGCTACAATGCATTTAGCCATGAAGTTAGCAACCCCATCCACCACACGTTCCTCAGTCACCACCACATAATTCTCATCATCAATACCACTCCGCTCTTCAACATTGCTAGGAACCATGTCTTCTGTCACCCAAACCCACCGACTAGGTTCTTTGCCATCAACATTGATTAGAACTTCAACTAATTGCATATCATCCCCTAATAAAAAAATAAAAGGAAACCCAAATGAACATCAAAGAAACTAGAGTACTACAAAGCTAAAAAAATCGAGAATCGTGTAAGAACTTAACAAACCTGTAGCCTCCTTAAAAGGGAATTGAATGCCGGTTTCATTAACTGATGCCTGCTGGAGGGATTTAATTTTAGTCAAGAAATTCTCAGAATCCACAGTAGCTACTAGACGGCTGTACAGCTGCAATTTTTGAAAAACAACAAACGCCCATAAAAGTTCAATATAGATTCCGTGATAAAGCTTTGAAATTTAACAATATTTTTTTTATTTGATAATGCTTATAATTGATGCCCACTAATCAGATAAACAGTGCCAGATATTTGCACAAAGGGAGAATTTAAAGATTCATGCTTATAATTAATAAAAGTAATTACATACATGAGGAGGGCAATCGTTTAATAAGCAAGGAGATTCAGATAAACTTTGAAGGAGTTTCAAGTTGTGCTCAAGCAAATCCTTCAAACGCTTATTCTCCGATCTTAAAGACTCCAATTCTTCATCTACTGAATTACTTTTGGTGTCGTGAGCTGATTCATGTTGGTGAATTTCGTGGAGGTGGTGATGTTGGGTGAATTCCATGGCTTTCCAAGCCACGTCAGCCACCTCGATGACCGTCTTCGCTACCTCAACAGCGCCGTGGCCTCCCATGGAAATTTTGGTTGGACAAGGATTTTTTCGGTGCTCAGCGTTGGATGATTTGTTGCGTGTCCCCAGAATCAAGTATAGTCGCGACTTGCGAGTTGCGACGGAGCTCGGGAGGGATAAGGACTAAGGAGGTTATTTTAACATAAATATATTTACCCCAGCCGCTGCGGGTAATGTTTTTATTTTCACATCATATGTGCCCTTCCCTTCTATTTTTAAACAATTATTATTACACAAAAATAAAATATATCAGCTTTTCGCTAGTTAGACAAGGCCCTGTTCTATAGCGCTGTTAAATGAAGATTTGTTAAAATTTATTTATTTAATTTTTTAAATTATTTTAATATATTGATATCAAAACTAAATTTTAAAAAATTAAAAAAATATATTATTTTCATATATTTTTAAATAAAAAACACTTCAAACAAAATTCCTACACTTCCAATACTTTAAATTAAATTACTTTTTTACCCTTCTATTAATCTCTTTTGGTTCATACAAATAGATTGTCCTTTTTATCGTCTTAGGTTTTTGGTTTGTGCATTGCTTCTTCATGTTTATTACGCAAGCTGTTTTTTCAAATTTATTTTGCTTGGTTGTTGTTAGGGTTCTGATGCTTATTCAGTTCCTTTTCCGTTGATGATTTTCTGCTCTCTTTTCTCTGCTCTATTTGCTTTGCCTGTTGTTTTAGCGGTGATATTTGGTCTCTTCTGATGATCTTGGTGTTTTCTGTTTCATGTTTTGCTTGATGTATTTTCGCTTCGATACGATTTCATCTTTTTCTCTCCGCAAACACAAAATCTCCATACCAAAAACCGGTAATCTTTTCAAGAAGCTTGATTCTGCAGAAAACAGAGGGAGAGAAATTGGGACCAATTCCCTTGCTCAGAAGCTGATCCCAAGCCATCACCATGTTCGGATTTCTGCTTTATCTACTCTCCTTGAAGGTCCATCCAGTTTCGATCCCATAATCCATAACATGATGTGGATTTTCCCTGTAACAGAAGTCCATCATCCCTCGGCCATCGCTAAGCTCGGAACCATGTTTGCCGAAGCCTGTCATTTTGCAACTATAAGAAAGCAATTGGAGGGTAATGAAATCCATGTTTTCTGGGTGAGTTGAGGACGATCTTTCTCAATATTACATGCTCGACATGCATGGAGAGCGTGAATTGACATGTTGCTCGCTGAAAGTGTGTTCCAATGTGAAAATTGTTACTTATGTAATCTATCCATCTTAACTCAACAATTTATGTTTAGATAATATTATTTATATTATTTTTTTAATATATTTTAACTTGAAATATGTACAACATCTTGTATTTAATTTTTTTTAAAATAAAATAAAAATAATAAGATTTAAACTTGTAACTACTTAGTTATTAATATACTGATATTATATCAAAAAATCATCTTAATTTAATATTTTAAAATTTTAAAATATAATTTATATTATTTTTTAATCGTTCTTGATTTTAAAGTTATAATATTAAACATGTAAGGGTTTATTCATTAATTTATTCATTTTTTTTTACTCACTCAAGTCGGTATGTACACTTTTATAAACATTGCAAAATTACAAGGGAAAGTATAATCACATAAAAATCTCGATTTTCATGTCATTATAAAACGATATATCTAGCATGTAAATTTAGTAAAACACAGTCTTCTTTTGCATCATCATCAAATAAATATTTTTTTGAGAAATATCTTGAAATGATTATTGAGATCCTTAACTTTATATATTATTATAGCAAGAAGACGATGAGTTGGAGTTTTATTAAAATAGAAATCAAAAGATCAATTTTTTCTAATGAAAAAAATAGTTGATTCTATAGCATTTTATTTATTTATTTATTGGAAGGCTGCAATCTTCTTTATTTTCTTGGAATTTGAAATTTTATTTTTTTATTCCATGTTTAGAATTATGTTTTTGTTCAATTTTTTTTTAAAACCTTATAAAAGATGCAATTTTTATATGAATCTAATGTATTTAAATATAATTTTAAAATTAAAATTAAAATAATTAAGAAAACGATCAAACCTAAATCATTGGACTCATTCCAGCATTGCCTTTAATTTAACATAAAACTACTTTGAATTTATAAAATAAATAAATAAAGAAACAATATATTATATTATATTATATTATTAACAAAAACTAAAGATTATACTTTTACTGTGCAACACCTCACAAATTATTATTTATTGTAACAATATTTTTTTTTTGCCTGTAGTCTTTAAATCTATGTTTTTTTTTTTAATTTTATAATACTTGATTTTTTAAAAATTGAGCTTCATGATTTGTTGTGGTTTGCTTTCTGTACGGTTATTCTAGTCTTATGACCCGTGTTCTGAGTTTAACAAGTTAACCCGATTGACTCAAGTTTTTTCTAATTGATATTTTTTTTCAATTTTATCCTTCAACATTAGATTGATTAAAAATTAGACTTCATGATTTATTTCAGTTTACTTTCTATTAGGTCATCTCAGTCTTATGACTTGGATCACGAGTTTTGTGGGTTAACATGCATTGACTTAGGTCGTTTTTGTTGTATTCTTATTTTAGACTGATTTTTTTTCCAGTTTTATTCTTCAATATTAAGTTGATTGAGAATTGTGTTTCATTAACTTGTTTCAATTTATTTTATATGTGGTTATCACAGTCTCATGACCTGAGTCATGAGTTTGACAAGTTAACTCAGGTTGACTCATATCATTTTTTTAGTTTGATTTATATGAGGTTATCTAGGTATCATGACCCAAATCATGAGATTAATAGGTTAACCCGAGCTGACTCGAGTTGATTTTTTAATTGATTTGTTTTTTCAATTTCATCATTTAAAATTGAATTAATTGAGAATTGAGTTTCATGATTTGTTTTGATTTGCTTTATATGAGTTATCATGGTTTCATAGCTCAAGTTGTGAATTTTACAAGTTAACCTAAGTTGACCAGGGTTAATCTAATATGATATTGTCTAAATATTTAAACAAAAATAATGTCGTCTTGAATTTTTTTAAGTCAAACTACGTTTTTATTTGTCGTTCGAGTTATTTTTAGACTTGTCAAGTCGATCGGGTTAACCTTCACATGATTTTGTTTTATTAGAAAAAATATGAGCAACACTTGGATATTTGTTTTGCATAAAAAATATTAATCCGATCCATAGTGTAATGCAGGGCGATGATCTAGAAAAAAAACTAATAGAAGAAGGGTTTTTATAGTTTCTTTTCATGTAGAAGTTTATTGGGTTGCGCTATTATGTGTTGTACTACAATTGAGTTAACTCCTTTTTTATTTTTAATCCTTGAAAAATTATTCAATTATAGTTACTACACTTTTTTTTAAAAAATTTTATTCTTTCATAATAATTTAGTGTGGTTTTAAGTCTCATAATTTATTTTGGTTTATGTGCTATGATATATTTGCAATGGAAAAAAAATCCCAATATTAAATTAAAGCTTGATATTACAAAATAAAATTTAATTTTATCAATTAAAAAAATTAAAACAACATGGACCAAATTTAACACTAAAATACAATCTTTTTTAATTATTATTCATAGGGCATGAAAAACTATAGTTTAGCCCTTGAAAATCTTACTTTTTCATTTTTAATTCATGTGTCTTGTGACTTTCACGTTTTAGTTTTAAACTTCATTTGTTTTAGGTTTTAATCCCTAAAATTTGAGAAGGAAAAGGAGAGAAAATGTTATGTCGACCATATTCAGATTAATCTTGGTGTCAATGAATTTATCTTTAAAGGATGAGATTAATTGAAGCAGTGATTCTCTTTGAACATGCTGTAAAAAATAGATTGGGACATGTAAAGTTGTTTTTAATTAAGATGGGTTTTGGGTTTTTAAAGTGATTATAGGTTTTTTGAGTTTCAAATGAGTTTATTGAGATTCTTATAATTTTTAGGATATTTTTCAGGTGAAAAACAAGTTAAAAATTGAGTTTTTAAAGTCACAAAACTTGGACATGGATTTTCTATCATCATAGGCGCTTGGAAAGTCAACTAGAAGAAAACACGTTGTTTGCTAAAATAGGCGATACGTCATCTGTCAAAGTAGATAACACATTATTTGTTATGAAAAAAAAACTAGGGGTATGTCATCTACACAATAAAATGAAAAAAAAAAGCAAGGTGCTTTACCTGACCTTCTAGGCCTATATCCATATAGACTTTTTTTTTTCATGAACTAGGTATGCCTAGCCTTTTTCCTAGATAATTTTTTTTTTAATTTCTTATAAGACTTCGATAAAAAAAAACTCTTTAAATCAATTTATAAAAAAAATATTTAAGAAATTATCCAATTATGTCATTGTATTTAAAAAATATTAGAGTTTTTTATGATGTTATCAATTATTTAATAAATAATTGTATATTAATCTAATATGTAGAATTTTTAAAATAATCTATTCATTAATATAAAATAAAAATAAAATATATGATAAACTAAAAATAAACCCTATAAAATCCAACCTTTATTGAACTTAACCAAGGAAATGACTCATCTCCTTTGAATTTAGCCTAGACCTTGGACTAAACCAAGGGAAAGACCCTTCTTCCGCCGGGCTTAGCTAAGGGGCAAACTCAATCTTTCTTGGGTTCAGTCAAGTGAAGGACCACCACTTTCGGTAAAGCTATATTTTAGATTTTATTCTCTCTACACATATTGATTATATAAAAATCCTCCAAGGACCAACAATATTTTTATCGATATTAATATTATATAAGAGATAATATGTAAAAGTCATTTAATAACCAATAGTATTTCCATCCATATTAATACATACGTCAAAGATTATTTTCTATCAATATTAATATATATGTCAAGGATATTTCTCATCTTTAATACTATTAAGGCAATATTACACTTTAACCACTTCTCTCCATAAAAAGATTTACAGGCTATATAAATAAACCATGAATCTTTTAAATAAATGGTTCAAAATCTCTATTTTTATTGCATATTTATTTCTAAAGTATTTTTCTGTAATGTTATTACATTTTCTCTTAAAAAATCATTGACTTAATTGTCGGAGAATCTTCAAACTCACCAAAAATGATATTTTATAGGTATCAGACACCCGTTTCCAGCTATCTTAGCTGGAAATAATAGATCAGATGACAAGAACTAAGAAATTAACTGACTATTTTCTTCGGATCCTAAAGTTAACAACCTTGTAAGTTTTCAATTAAAGAGCAAACCCAGAGTGTGACCAATTTAATTACACTTAGCTTCTTGTATTTTTTTGAACTTCATGAATATCTTTCTTGTTATTGTAATTTTTTTTTTAAAAATTTATTAGTCTTATAGATGCATAAAAATTTCACGCGACAGAGCTTCGAACAATAACGCTGTTATATTCTATTTCTTGGAATCATGATCCGCGAAAAGAAAACGAAACTGAGAACTCTTGAATTTGATATTTGACAGTAACGCCATGAAAGCAAAATATTACCGAAGGAAAGGAAAGCACGCCTCCAAATTCAAATGCACATCATGGGGTAAAAAGTAAAATGATCATTGATGGAAAGACGGAAACACTGACACGTGCAGTTGAGAGGTGTATTATTGTACACACGGACGGCCCAGATCTATGAATCATTTAATCACATAAAACACGATGTCCCATTCCTCTCCGCATTTTTTCCACTTCCCGTGTGTGTCTGTGTGAGTTGAGGTTTTAGACTTGTGTGTAAAAAAGAGCGTCACTTTTCCAAAGCACAGCTCGCGAAGTTAAATTATTAAAAGAAAAGAGGAGAAGAAGAAAAAGAAAAAGAAATTCGTATTTTTTTTATATTTTCTCTCTCTGTAGCGCCGAGAATGGCAGAGGAGATGCAAGAGCAAGGCACCGAGACGGTGAAAAAAGAAATGCTCGACATCGAGTCACAAGTCAAGGAAGCTATGGTCTCTCGCGTTAGCCACTTCAAAGAACAAGCCGAGTGAGTACCCTCTCTCTCTCTCGCTCACTTGCGAAGTTAAATGCAATTATAGGGCTAGGGTTTTTATTGCAGTTGGTGTAATGTAATTGTGTTTGGGATTTGATTGAGAAAGGAAGTGAATTATATTGTTTTGGTGGGTGAAGGATTGAGGAGAACTGTTGTTGTGACTGAATTTTAAATTGCAGCTCTTTGACGTTTGAGGGAGTGCGAAGACTGCTAGAGAAGGACTTGGGATTGGAAAAATTTGCATTGGATGTGCATAAGAGATTTGTCAAGCAGTGTTTGTTTGAGGTGTGTGTGTATATATATATATATATATTTTTAATCTTCAGACTGTCTTTGGTAATTGGTAATTTTGCTTATGTTCATCCCAATATATGCCACTTATTTGATTTTTTTTTTACTTTTATTAAAATGTAATTATTACCATTAGTTTCTTTTGTTCCCGAGCTATTCTATGTCGGTTTACTATTAAAGAAAAGTTAGTTATGCTGTGTTGTTTGTCTGCATTGCTCAGGCGGCCCAGTAAGTTAACAACCGTGTATAAAGATAAAAACCTTTTCTGGAAATCGGGGAATCCGAAAATTTTGGTGAAGTGTTTGATGTATCGGTAATTTTATAATTGTTCATGATATTGGTAGTTTTGAATTAGAGCACTGTGTGCGCGTTTTTCAATTATATTGTACTTATTTTGGATGTTTTACTGTCTAATTTGCTTATGACTGATTCTAGCAGAATGTTTAACTGTTAATCCATGTCTATCTTAGGAATTAACTTTTAACTCTTTCACTTGCTGATACTGATCTCAACCATGTCGTGGACTGTTTTATTAACACTTCCAATCTTAAGAAGTAAGGGATGTAGAGGGTGCATTGGAATCATGACGTGGACTTTAGCTGTTCATTGCTTTTGGGAATTTGAATTAGAGATGTGTGTTAATTTGACAAACTATTTTCTAGAGCTGGGATTCCCAGAAACGGTTTTTGTTATTGTTGCTGCCACTGCTGGTATCATTCCCATACATGCTTTCTGATTTGCAGTACTAGTTTTGATTGTTGATAAAAGGTTTCTGAACTCTGAAATGTTCACTCATTTTTGCTGTTTGTTTCTGACTTGATACTTGTGCCTGTCCATGTTAGTGCTTAGATGGCGCTGTTGCTGACAATGCCTCTAAGGGCTCTCGGGAAACAGGGGAAAAACATGTTGGTTCTCCAAAAGAAGGCACAGAATCACCTGAAATACTAGAGTCAAAAAACTATATAAAGGAACCTTCCTCTGAAGAAGAGGAAAAAATGGAAGAATGTCCTGTAACGGGCCTTTTGACAGGACAAAAAACAACAAAATCAAAGACCAAGGATACTCAAGCAAATGCGATTAAAGTTCCAAGTGACCATGCCTCCAAGGACTTTGGGGGAACGGGGGGAAAACATGTTGGTTCTCCAAAAGAAGGCACAGAGTCACCTGAAAGACTAGAGTCAAAAAACAATATAAAAGAACCTTCCTCTGAAGAAGAGGAAAAAATGGAAGACTCTCCTGTAATGGGCCTTATGACAGGAAAAAAGACAACAAAATCAAAAACCAAGGATGCTCAAGCAAACGAGATTAAAGAAGTTCCAAGTGAAGGCAGCATAAAGAAAGCCATGATGAAACGGGCTTCTTATATCAAAGCTAATTCCGAGTATGTTTTTGTTTCTTTCGTAATGGCTGTCAATTCCTATGGCCAGTCTGGTTCTTTTACTAACCTTTATATTTGTGTGTTGTTTCTGTGCCTATGATTTTTGGTTGAAGCAATCCTTGCCCATTATTTTTCTGTGGTATGATGTGATTTATGGAAGTTTATGTCACCTTTATCCTCTCAGGGAAATTACAATGGCTGGACTTCGTCGACTCCTAGAGGATGATCTTAAACTCGATAAATTTTCACTAGATCCCTACAAGAAGTTCATTAGCAAGCAGTTAGATGAGGTGCATATTCTTGTTTAGGTGTTACGTCTTAGCTTGCAGTCATATCTCATACCACCTAATTTTGCCATGATTATTTTTTATCAGGTATTAAAATCTTCTCGAGTTTCTGAACCTAAGAAGAAAAATCTTAAGAATAATTCTCATGCTAAAGCATCTAAAAGGGTAAGCAGTGAAGAGAGCGCAGATTCTTCAGATAAAGAGAGCGATGAGGAGGAAGAAGTAAAACCAAAGAAAAAGAAAACCGGTGCAGAACGAAAGATGCAGAACGCAGAAGGGTCCAAGAAACGGGGAAGACCTGAAAAGGAAATGAAGGTATCTGCCAAGAAGCGGATCAAGCCCTCGGAAACAGTGTCGGAGGACAATAATAATGACATGGAAGACAGCGGAAATGTTTCGGAAGACAACGATTCTCCATCATCTGCAGAAAAACCACTCAAGGTCTCGCCCCCCACACCCACTCACCTCCTGCAAGAAAAAAAACAAAGAAAAGGACCTTTGTTTAAATTGTAAAATATGGTTTAAGTAAAATATGTTTTGAACTTCTTGTAGAAGAAGGAAGCTTCTACTCCAGCATATGGGAAACGTGTGGAGCTTCTGAAATCAGTCATTAAATCCTGCGGGATGAGGTATTTCTTTTACTTGCCATTTAGACCTAAATCAGAGCGTTGTCAGGCTTGACATTCTAACATTTGCTATTTCTTTTGTAGTGTGCCTCCTGTGATTTATAAGAAGGTGAAGCAAGTGGCTGAGAACAAGCGAGAGGCTCAGCTAATAAAGGAACTTGAAGACATACTTTCTAGAGAAGGACTGTCATCAAATCCATCTGAAAAAGGTGATTTTATTATTGAAACTCTAGCTATATGAACTAGGAATAACAAAAATGCTACTCTATGAACCTAATATTGTTTACATAAAAAAAATTATTTCCAAGTTCTTGTTTTATTGATCACAAGACAGTACTTAACATAAATGCAAGTTATACCTGCTAACATGAATTAATCTAATATAGTTAACTTTTTAATTATTGTATCCTCAGAGATCAAAGAAGTTAGAAAGAGAAAGGAAAGGGCAAAAGAACTTGAGGGCATTGACTTGAGCAACATTGTGACAACTTCACGTAGAAGGTCTGCAACCAGTTTTGTAGCTCCAAAGCCAAAAGTACTAGTTGAAAGTGAGAGTGATGACACTGATGATACAGAGGAGGATGATGAAGATGGTGAGGACAACAATGAAGATGATGGAGATGACAATGGGGGTGTTGACAGCCCAAGTGAAGAGGCTGATGAGGGTAAGTGACCATATAGACAAGATTGGGTCCTTTGTTAGTGGGTGACACTTGGAGGGAAATGTGGACCTGTGACTAGTGGCCCTTTTGCAATTTTCCGTGGAAAGTGTTGCCTTGGATGTGGTCCTAGCACCATGAATTGCAGCACATGTGTTTTGCTAAGAATTATATCAGCATGTTACTTTGATTCTGATATCTAGTCTGGTCGTGTTTTGGATCTATTTGACTAGTTCTGACAGGCTGAATTTAGGTCTCCCGTGAGAGAATTTTGTTACTCAATTTCATAGATGCGGGGGTCAGCCTTCATTTGGCACAGCATACCCTGTAATAATAGACCTCTAAAGTGACTGGACTAGAATCTCTTTGAAACCAGAACAATGTCAGCTAAACTGAGGTGCCTCAATACCTTCTCAAATCAAAGCCTACTACAATGTGTGTAAGGTAGTTGGAATAGATCACTGGTTGAAATAGCTGGGAGAATTATATTGGTTGCATGCCATGAGCTTCAATATCATTTCATTTTTATAATTCTCTCTTTTGCTTATGCAGAGCAAGATGATGGCAGCGACTGAATCCGGTGCAAGCTGACTTGACATGCATGACCGAAGCTTAAACAATTAGAGTAAATGGGTGTATTAGAAGCCTCAGCCATTAGATTATGTGGGTGTGTTATGTGTACTATACTCAAATTTATTTCGTCAGACTTTTTCTGGGTGTAGGAATAGTTAGCTTTGATGGGAAATTTGCTTGCGGCTATGCCCGTTAGGATATGTTTATCGCAGCAGCCTTAGTGACTTGGGGAGGGTTCTTCTCTGGAAAACTTAGCCTGAATTATAAGCTCAGATTCTTGTATATCGATGTAGGCTAATTTCTGCTACCAAAGATTTCCGATCGAAAACATCAGAATTTGACGGCCCCAGGCTCTTTGGCTCCGAGTTGAGCTAAATTTGTTTATCAACATTCCATGAATCAAATCATGCGTGAGTCCGTGCATTTCGGGTTCCATCCAGCTCTATGCTAGACACCGTCTAAGGGATCATTGTTCGGGCGATGTGATCTTTACAGCAATTGTTTTGGGATGATTGGAATTAATTATATTATCCAGGCTGTCCATCTTAGGGCAACTCCGAGGGCTCTCGACCAGGCTAGTCTCTCTTCCAAAGATTTTGAGATCGGCAACAATTTGATTGTTCATGACAAAAGGATGAAAAACTCAAAACTCTACCCACGAGAAATGGCTCTAAAACTCAATTCATTTAAATAATCGAGTCCCATAGATGTTTCTTGGCCGCAAACAATGATTGCTCCAATTCGAGGAATACATGGATCTTTAACCATCTTAACGGCAAAAATCCAAGGACGGCATGGTATTTTTATGCCTGTTGTTCATAACTTCATATTTATCAACATCTTTTCTCTGGGAAAGTTGGCTACAAATAACCGCGCTGATTCAATTAACAAGTAGATCTTGAAGCCTGTTATCCAGGGCATCAGGAATCAGCCAGCCCTGTCTCTGGACGAATGCGCCTCACTTCATTTGCAAGATCAATTACATGCTTGTCTTTACATCCTAGGTGAAAAAGGGATTGAAATGATTTTTCCTTCGCAGTAATAACTAACAAATAAAAAAGAACCAGACTACTGGAACTAACTAATAGAAGTTAAAATGTTACCAATTTGAAGAAGAGCCGATTCAAGGTGGAAGAGGTAGTCTCTGTTGGGTCCTGAGGGGCCTTCAGCATAAAAAATCTGTCTGCAAAAGGACAGAATTTGAGAATTACTTGCAACTGAGCTTTAGATCCAAGGAGAGAACTCAAGCACCACAGCCCAGTTGAGCAACTACCAGCAGAGTAGAATTGACTAACCAGAATCAACTTTTTAGGCCACAGTAATTTAATATATGTAAGATTTTTAATAATTTCTCCGGGCTTTTGACTATTCAAATACATGATATGGGATCATAGCATTTTCTCTGAGATTTTGATCATGAGTCGGATGTGCTTGTATATACACAGGAAGGATTCAAGATTTTGTGAAATGACATGAGGATTTGATCAAAGCAAAAATGAAGCACCTTTTAGAACTGAAATGCAAAGATTGAAGATGCTTACTTGGCTATCTCTTCGAGAGGTGCAGGCCCCAAATAGTTTTGATTATGTCTCTTGTCTGGAGATCCTATATATCTGAAATAAGAAATTGTTAAATAGAACTGGTTAAATCCCAATGTGACGAGTGCGAAAAAGATAACAGTTGGTGATGGTTTTTGCCACTTACACCATTACTCCTGAAACTGCTGGAGTTGTAGCAGCAGGATCCTGAAAATAGATTTCAGAACATGCCTTTACAGCTGTAGGGCTGATGAAAATAGAATAAAACTCGCACCTAGAGTTAGAACTTACAGTGAAAAAATCAAGATATGCCTTCTCATCATACTGTTTCTCTCTTACTTCTAAATACTGTATGCCACAATGAGAAAAAGAAAAACACTCTGTTAAGATATATTAAGCAGGAGCCTAAGAAAAAGGGTTGAGATAAATAAGCTCTGAAACAACAGCTTGAAGTGAAAAAAACTATACAGATGAGACACATTAAAGCACTTTCCAGCATCGTTGGAGGGTGAGAACTGTGCAATTTGCAATTGATGGATTCAATTATTCAGGTATCAATTCCAAAATACAGATGCACCATCCATGATCCCTCTCCACCCCAATCTGAATACAAGCAAAAAAAAAAAAAAAATGTCCCCATAACAATGCCACCACTGTGATATCACGGTGTATCAGTTTAGTTGATCCCAAGCTAGTGCACGATGTGAAAGAAAAAAAGACTCTGTTCAATAGCTGAAATGTCCAAGAGTACAAGTGTACAGGGACAATAGAATAAAAGGTCTCCTACGAACAAAAGAATCAGAACAGCAATTCAAGAAATTGAGTAGAAAAACCATACCGTCAGAGCTACTTCTTGATCTTCTTTCTTGGAAATCTTATATGCAACTCCCCACTATAACCTCGCAGGATAAAAACAAAAAGAACCCTCATATCATTTGATGATTTTTTTTAATCCACAACAAAAAAAGAAACATAATTGACAACAAAATGTTAAATGGCAATGGGCAAACTCAACTCTCACTGGTTTATTAATAAGAGAATCAGCAATTTCGTTTATCTTATTGCGTAGCTAGCCTTTGAAAGCAAATAGAATTGCTAAACCACCAAGAAAATGTTGAAAAAACTCACACAGACTTCCCCATCAGCAGGTTCTAAAGTCACAGTCCTTCCTGGATACTCTGGTGTGCCTCTATGGTCAGTGCTGCCTATTACCAGAACAAAAATCACCCAGCAATACATTTCACTAACAAATATTCCCTACAATATATTTGTATTTACGAGTAAGAGAAATAAACCTTGGTAAAATACACGGCGATATCCTTTGATTAAACCAACGACACGATCATCGTAGTTAAAGCCTGCTTTCCATATTAGAGACCCATATCCAAATACCCACATCGCCATTTTTTCCCTTTTCGTTCTGCCTCTCTCTAACTTCCTCTCTCTAGAACACACAGCAAGGAGGGAGATCGAGAGAGAAATTCGCGAAGCAAAATGATCCAATTGTTGAGCAACTAGAGCAAATGGGATGAGGGCTGTTTGGTGGATATCGGATCCAATAAAATCTTGCGTCTGAGGATAAATTGGATCCATTTTACTGGATGGGCTTAATTGGCCCAAAATATTTTAAAAAACAAACAACACTTCTATACTTCTCACCATCTTTTTAACCTGTCTTGAACGTGCTTCTTGTTTGATGACCAGAGGAGCTTTTGTGGGAGGGGAGGGATCTTGTCTGAAAGTCATTTCCTTGTACTTTGTTCTTGGACGACTAGGTTCTAATGCTCTTATTCTTAACAGCCAATAAAAACTTGGCTACAAAGCTTTCAAGAGGTTGATACTCATCCCATAATAAAAAGAATGTATACGGTATAAGATTCAGATTCTCGAGTGATAACGCGAGAGGTCATAATCTCTCTCTTGCCATATATGTTTATCTTCAAAGCAATCTTTACCATGTTCATACATTTTATCACATCCAAGTCACTGAGAACTCGATTCTTTTCTATTATCATATTGTTAGCTTAGCGTATGCAATTCAAGCAAGCTGGCTAGATATAGATTCTTGATGTTTCCTTTCCAGATATCTTGAAAGACTGCACCGAGAGTATATCCGAAAGTGTCATAGCAGTTGTTTATTAAAATATTTTTATTTAAAAATACATCAAAATAATCTATAACCACGTTAACGTCTCAACATACATGGACTAAAGAGTGATACATATTAATTTCGGATAGAGTTTCTTCCACTGGCAAAGGGGAGAGGGGAGAGATAGAGTGTGTGTGAGTGTGGTATCTTTTGAACGTAAATCTTTTGAAGAATCTTCAAGATTTGGGTGGAATCTTCGACATTCCATCGTCAGGTCCTTGGATGCTATTTGCAAAATTGATTGATGATGATAGCTTAGTACTACTATCTTTGATAGGCAATTCTTGGGTTCCAGTTTTCTCATTTGTCATTTGCAATTTCGATGAGTTTATCCTCTCCTTGCTTTTGCCCCACACCACTGTGTAAAGCCCCCAAACTATCAGAACGGCTCCAATTATACTGCAATGCAATAGATGCCAACAAACAAATATATATACACATTAATACAAATAATGTTGAAATCCTTGAGGTCATAGAAACATAGAGTATCACATTCACAAAAGAAAAAGATGATTATTAACTTAAATTACGTAAAAATACTGCACCCAAATTTTTTTTTTAAAAAAAGACAATTACATGTATACCTTCCAAGGTGGATTTGCTCCGCTAGAACAAGGGATCCAAGAGCTGCAGTGGTGATCATGCAAAGAGGGCTAAAAGAAGTTACAAAGACAGGGCCTCGTTCCCTTATTACCACACCTTGCACATAATATGCAATTCCAGAACAAACCACTCCCTAATTACATGATTGAAGGTGTTAAAAAAAAATAAAAAATTTGTTAAGAAACTATCCAACACTCACCTGAAACAATGAATTAAGAAAAACATATGTACTCACAGAGTAAGCAGCAGCAAGAAGCCGAGAGTCAAAGCCTATCTTCCAGGCACCCATGTCACGTTCCATAACAAGGGACACTGCTGCACCTTCCACCACGCCCATCACGCATATCAATGCTGTGAGAGAAAGCTCTGCTGGGTATTTCTTCAAAGTAAATGACTGAACCAAAATCGACACATTTCAACAAATCTTAGTATTAATTTATGTCAAAGCCTTCTACCCTCCTGTAAGAAACTATACATGAGCAGTAAAGAGAAGTTAATACTCACTTGCAATATGAAGAAACCTGCCCAGGCACAGCAACTACCTAGGAGCATTAGTGTTCCGGTAAGCAGATGCTGATTACCGGATTCATTGCTTGTTCCATGGTGAGCTGCTCCATGTGATCTTATAAAATCGATGACCGGACCTTTGTACAAGGTCATAACCATTGCTCCTGTGACCGTGATAACAGTTCCGATGGCCTTGGCTGCGCTATGTAGCTTCTTAAAGTTTACTGTCTCCAACCTATTTATAATATAGCATAGCATATTTAAACAAAACAAATTTGTTTAGCTTAATTAGCTCTTCCATTAATTTGCTCCTTGTGAATTTTATTCAATTATGCTTGAGCATGCATTATACTCTTTCCCATCGTGCATGCTAGCACGTACTATCCTTTTGTGATTTATAATTCAAACATGGATCACGCTAATTAAATTGATTAGAATGCTTTTTAGAGTCACGTAATTAACTTGTTTTAAAAATATGTGAAATCAAAAGGAGTCGTACTAATTCAAATTATGATATTTTTTTTTATTAACGTACGTGTACCTCGACTAATCCCACGGGTTCTGAAGTTAACAACCATGTAAGCCTCCAGTGACCATCATATTAGTAACCACATGGCTCGAATATGAGACCACAGGAGGAGTAAACTCCTTAATCTCAAATTCTTATCAATGAGCCATCTACTAGATAGTTAAATCATGATATTTATATGCCCATGTATGAGAGCGTCATGAATACATGTGGTAATTTTTATTTCACACAACAAATTTTGCAACATACACACACTTTTAATATTCATGATTTACCGTCTTCGTTGTTATAGCTAGCACCGATTATTTTTGCAGTACAAAAATATTTTTTTTAAATAAAATTTAAAATATTTTTAGATTATTTTAATATACTATATTAAAAATAAATTTTAAAAAATAAAATATTATTTTAATATATTTTTAAATAAAAAAATATTTTAAAACACAGCTGATAACACTATATATACACGTACATGAGGAGGTAGCGATTTATGACTTCAATTCACCTGAAACAAAGCGCCATCAGAAAGGTTATAGCTGGGAGGGCATTTGTTGTAGCAGATGAAAATGTAGCTGAGGTGTATTTCATCCCCAAATAATACAAATTCTGATCAAGCACTGGCCTGGTAATTAATTTCCAGTAAAATAATATATAGTTAAACATACGTATGATATAGGTTACATTAATTATGAAGTATAAACACAAAGATCCAGGGAGCTTTTAGGAGCAGTACTCAAGAAAACCAAGCACCATTATCCTTAGGAAAATCGAGAGTGTCAACTTTGGCCTTATTTTCCTGCCAAAAAGAGAAGGAAATATGTAAAAAACAATCAGAGTTGAGCAAAATTAAAGTGAGAAAATTGGAAATGTGATTCGGGTGTGAATTGGCTTGTGGGAGCTAGAAAGAGACCTTTCAAGAACAAAGGCAAAAGGTGCAATAACAAGCGTAGCAACTACGTGACGGTACACTGCTAGTATGTAATGACTCATGCCATGTTTCAGAGAAACCATGGTGATGATGTACATTCCAGCATATCCAAATTGAAGGGAGACCATAGCCAGGTAATGTTTAACTTTCTTGAGCCCTAGGCACAGCTTCTCACATGGGGTTTGGTCTCCCATCTGATCTCTATGTATCTTCCTAACTCGATCCCTCTGTATCCCTTAATCACTCAATACTTCTCTATGCAAAGACTGAAGCAAGAAATGGCCTTCTTTATAGTCAAGAAAAGCTAAAGCAACGCGATGCCAATATTTGTCCTCTACGCTTAGGGCACTTACTCTCACTCCATTTTTAAGAAGATTCCTTTATCCATTAACTAAGAACACTTGTATTCCTAGCAACTAGAATCCTCGATTTGGGGTGTGATCTAGAATCCGAACAAAAAAAAAAAAAAAAAGATGAAAGTTTCTGTGGATTAATTGATTTTTATGTATAAAACGTCGCCCCCCCGGGGGGGGGGGGGGGGGGGGGT
>Ga0307518_10000928_pt1 | contig 21748 bp, 33 predicted proteins | sample 25_EM_MG_FD_203889 | JGI IMG/M metagenome (GOLD analysis project Ga0307518, IMG submission 203889) | Populus trichocarpa ectomycorrhiza microbial communities from riparian zone in the Pacific Northwest, United States - 25_EM | ecosystem: Host-associated > Plants > Roots > Unclassified | place...
TCTACTGCTCCTGTACCCCAGGAGTATCCTGCATCTCTGTCTGCATCACCCTGTTGGTGTAGATCCCCTCTCCCCCTCCTCAGCACATCCTCTCTGGACACCGCAGAGGTAAACCACCACTCGCACATTTTCGTAGTCCTTTGTTGGTGTTGTGTTTGAGTTATTGTTCTGACCCAAATCCACACTTTGACTCACACCGCACGGCTTACATAAGCCTTCCTAGCGCACATACACAGTAGTATTTTCCTGTTAGTCCCTCAGTAGCTTGACCATCTACTGAGGGTAAGTAGTCCTTTACACACTCTTTTACTCATACTAACTTGTAGTAGTTACTACAGGTATTACTCTAATATAGTAGCTTGAACATCTACTGAGGTTACTACAGCTTCTGTCCTCTGGGTCCACTGCAGCAACCCCCAACACACTTTTTTCAAGAGCCGACACCAGTCGGCACTCCCCGAGTGTTGTGGTAGTTGACATAAATGACAGGTGGATGCCTCATCTGCAATGCAGCCTGAAATGTAGGCCACATGTAGGTTGCAGTAGGGGTATTAAAGACCGATAAGGAAAGGGGGTATAAAGGTTGTGGTTGGTGCACCTATATGGCACCACTTACTCCACCTATTAGTAATGGGACTGTACCGCTGTCCCTCCACTAATTAGAGAGAGAGACCTACTACAGCCACTTCAGCAATTACTACAGCACTCGGGAGCGACTTCAGCAGGTCAGAAAGCAAGTACTAATTAGATAACCAGACAATGTAGATAAGGGTAGATAAGGTTATGTCAGCAACTCGGATCAGACAGTCCGCTATTCCGGTCATGCCATCATCGTTTCCCACGACGTCGGGCACCTTGTGCTCATCGTCCCGCACGGTGAGCACGCAACTTTGTCATTTCTCGCTCATTTTCTACACGCTTTTTTTATTCTTTCACTATAATGAATCATCATGCCATCTATGTAGTTATTGTGTAGCGATTAGTAACAAAACAGTGTAAAGACTATGTAACAATTACCAGAACAATGTTCCGACCACTCCCGGTTGATCGGCACGTGGTCTTGTCAACATGGCACGACATGGTTGATAGCATGTGATGTTTAAACACGTGACGTGCTGCCATTTCATTTCTGTAATATTAATTTGTTGACCTGGCTGTGCAAATCAACATGTTGTCAGCTTACTAATCTTCTTATCACCTCCCTGTTGCATGCCTGCTGTCCTCCCTGCTGTCGTTGTTGCTTCTCTCCACTTCTCGCCACCTCAAGAGACTGCCCTTCAATTCATGAATCGACTGGAACAACTCAAGGTGTGATATGGAGTGGCATTGGATGGATATCAAGGTGAAATCAATTGTAGCAGTGTCGACACTAACCGCTTTCTAGGATATCAGATGCATCTCACCATGCTGGGATAATTTTAATCAGGGAGACTGGCTTGAAAACGACCACAGCTACTCAACTCAACTCCCTTGAACTCTGGTGGGGTGTAGTATGTCTTTCTTTCGTTTTTTTCCCTGAGGATCCTCATTTTTTCACTCAAACAGCCTGATGACTATAACTCCTCTCGTAGATGGCCCGTCAGGTGGGCACAGAGGCCCTCATTGATCACGAAGGTGAGTATTTGACAATTTAGAACCTCCTCAAGTAGCGGGGTCGCACTGACAATATAATAAAATTGTAGGATGCCTCTCATTCCTGTTTCTGGGCGGATAATTAGTTCAAAAATGACGATGGCAGATTGGACTTATGGATGAGGTTCTATCGGTGCATGTCTCACAACGAATGTATTGTATATATCCTGATCAGAACCTAGGAGCATTCACCCAACGTCCGCACACTGAGACCTGACCACCTGCCTCCTGAATTTTGCGCCTACACGCTGGCTATTACAAATTTAAGGACGTGGATTTCAGACATGGCTGTTCAGGTATGGCCTTGTTCTCAACATACACCTATTGCTCACAAACAATCAGCAATACTATGGCGAAATACTCAGATATCATTGGAATTGCATTGAAATGCAGCAAAGAAATGCCCTTGGCTGTAAGTCCTACCGAACTCCATAAGGTTTTACCGATAATTACGTTGCTCTTGGACATCTCCTGGTTGATCAACTGTGTTATCAGTGATGGTAAGCAATATTAAATAACGCCTTGCGTGGGCTAACTTACTAAGACTCTGTGTCTCCCCCGTTACCCTCCCTACTGCCCTACTGCCCTTGTTGCCACTCTCCCTCCCAATGCCTCGACAAACTGCCACCCATTCCACTTCCTGCAAGGTCAAGATGACTGTTATGGGGCCGAATGGCCCAAGGACGACTACAGCAGGACTTCTGCGCATCCGACAAGACCGGTTGGACACGGAGCGGGAGCTCAACATGCAAGCCCAAGGTACATTCTTTTGTTATGTTTTCTGATGGTTTTATTTAACATCAATAGAACAACGCGCTGCGATTTTACCTGTAGAAGCAGCATTGGAGGTGGGCTCGACGCCCACATTCCATCATGATGCTGAACACTCAATGGTTCCATATCTCGATCACTCGGGACCAGCCCATGATGATAGCGAATGGGATAGTGAGGACAGTAGCTCAAGTAGCAATGAAGAATTCCAAGCTACACCCACATTATCAAGAACATCAGCAAATGTATATTCAGCGTATTCGCGGCTTCAACAATGAACGCAGTAAGTTGTAGTATTGTCTAACTGCAATGTAAACATTTATAATTCACTTTAGCACTCACAGAGCACGTGGTGACTGTTGCAGGCGTAGCCTACGGTATGCAAGTATGCATTCCACATGGGATGTGCAACTTCCTTCCCTTATCGATGCTTATCTGCACTGGAAACACCGCCCTGCAACTGTGCGTCAGGAATCACAGGAATGGATTTTCCATGTCACCCGTATAGGCATGTTTGGTGCGTTTCTTTTTTTTTCTTCTGTCCCATGCTACAATCTAAATCAACCTATGGTAGACTCGGATCCAATGTTTGAGGTTATCCAGCAGGATAATGAACTTGCAAATATCTCTCTCATTCGGAACGGATTACTTGGGTGCACTCCAACATCCCCTGAGCTCGCAACTACATTCCAGTGCTTGGAACTGTACCATCAGTTGCGACGGCGTCAATCTTCATTCAGCATCCAGGCTTATGCAAAAGTCCTCTGCGTACTGCATGGGGTAAGTGGATTTAAATTATATTCGGTTGTGACTGATTTGTATTGAGGTTACATATCGTCCTCACTTTCGCAATCAATTCTCCATGGTGTTTGATGTGTATCTCGCCATTCTACGCGCTATCCAATGCCATGTCAACCAAGCACTTCGTCGTGACAATCCTAGCTGGTGTCTACAGGATTATTGTCCTGCGTGCACATTCAAGGCATGTCTTCAACTCCCCTACCATTGTATCTAATAGTTTTATTAGCAACCTGGCGAGCCTGTCCTTGTTCCCTCAAGTCTGAAGGTGATGGATGGCAATAACTCTGCCAAGTGGATGGATCATGCGGGTCACGCCGACAGCTGTGTATTCCCCAGTATGTACATGATTCCAAGAGCTGATGTAGATATGTTCAAAGATGATGTGCACATGCGACCGGGACAGCATGGCAATGCTGAGCACCATGATGGTGGTTGTGCTGACACGTGGCAGGCCGCTAGTGCGGTGGATGAAGATACTGTCAAGGTGTTTGAACAAACTGGAATATTCCTTTCCGCCTGTAGGCATGGCATTATATTAACCTGTGCGGAAATGCTGCACAGCGGAGAGCTGTACGTGTCTGAACGTAAGATCAAGCTCATTGTTGCTAACTGTGTTTTCGTAGTGCCAAATATCCCTTGGCAACAATCAACAAGCTTATTGACATGCACGGTAGCGATCAAGCAATCGAAAGTGATATCGGGTGCAGTCTCTCTGCCACCTTAGCTGCGAGTTCAATTGCACAGATGGCACGGGCTGTGAACATGCAACTTGTCGTGAATGCATTCCATGGGCATGCGCACAACCGCATGTGCCAACTCCAGCACCATCCCCTTTATCTTCCTGGGACAGGTCTCGAAGACTTCGAGACCTGTGAGTGTGTTTTTTCCAGCTCAAATGCCACCGCCGCACTCATCCATCATGCTTCTCACTTTCATTATGTCCAGTACCTCGAACTTCATTTCAGTCAGTGGGATGCTGACAAGTATGCAGAACTTAGTACGTTGCTTTCATTTTGCTTGGCTCAGTAATTAATTTGGTTCCAGGTCGCTTCCTCCTTAACAACTACAGGCAGGCTCTCAGGCTCATCTCCACAAACACAGCAGAGCTTGATGCATATCGTGCATTGCATCCGAATGACAATCTAGACTTTGGGTCATGGGCAGCCGAAGAACTTGCTTATCTGAAGGTGGTTGAATCGGAACCAAAGCAAGATGTACTAAGAGTGATGTATGTGGAGGAATTAGACAAGCTTGCTAGACTCAAGTATGATATTGTGAGATCTTCTCCGTGATACCACTGATATTTTACAGAAATGCTCTCCAGTCGTCTTGAGACGACAATTTCCTCTCCTATAATCAATCGTCATTTACGCCAGGATCAGGCCTGAGCCACATGGCTTCTACAGCTATGAAACAGAGTCATGCAGTGCAACGTGCAGCTGAGCATTGGGTTAGGAGCCAGCAAGACAGAATCGAAGATCTAGAAGATCAACTTGGCATTGAGTCAACAGATCGTTGGACTGTGGATTGGCCCAAATATGTGGAGATGCTCGAATACAGTCGACAACGCCAATTTATTTGTGCAGTAGAAGGACTCGAAAACTTGGTTGTCCAACGTCTCTTTGAACTTTCCAAGGCAAATTTGGCATCTACAGGTGAGGTTCTCTTGTATATTGTGCAATAAGGTGCTAATACTTAGTAGGATACAAACTCCGTAGACAGATTTCTAAAGCTATCATTCGGCGGTTGGCGGCTGTGCGAAATGCCCTTGAAAGGTACAATAAACTTGCTGTAAAACAAAGCCCTCCACATCCCATGCTGCAGTATAGTGAAGTGCTGTCCTATGCAACTTTGGGTGACTTTGATCTACTTAAACACTCTCAGCATGACGTTCTAGCCAAGCCGTGGTCAAATACCATGCACTGCCAGATGGCGATCAAATATTTCAAGTTACTCAGAGCACATGAAGAAGTAAACCGGCTCAATGTTGAGGTTAGGTGGCTACAAGCTTGGATAGACAGCGAGACCACTGAAATCAAGCAGTTTGCGGCAGAGCTTTCTGTGCAGAACCCGCTGCTTTGTGCAGAACTTCAGGCTTTGTTCCATTGTCAACAACATGTCAATACTCAACACCAACTACGGCTACAACGTATATACGACCTCAAGGGATACTCGGGAGTGCAGCCAATCGTAGAACATGAAAGGGAAGGAGAGGATGAGGATGAGGAGGCTGAGGCTGAGGGGGACGAGGCACTTAGACTAGATGCTTGCATGAGTGTAATGACACGCTAATGAGTTCACATGATGGAACCATTTACTCCAATCCAGATGTGATGTGTGATCACCGATCAAATATTTTTGAGTAGTCAACCGGTTACAGACACAGCTGCACCTAGGTTCTTCCGTTCATCACTGGATCCTTGTAGTAAATACATGATATATCAGTAGCAAACAGGCTGATAGATACTGAAAGATAAAGTATCATAGCTCACCCCAATGGTCACTTTGGAATGATAGAGTATGGACGTGCAATAATGTGAATGAATATACCAATGGAACACCGTGATGTATCAGCAACACAACATTCTGGTTCCTCCAACTGTAGTAACAAACTAGTACATGGAAGTAAAGGCATTGTTAGGTACTTTGGTTTGTACATATGTCTTTGGCAGTCAGTGAATGTATCCGTGAGTTGAGAGACAGCGATGACAAGTTAGTACAATGAAGCAAGAAGTTGACAGTGATCTAATGAACATCAGTGTCACAACTTAGGCTAGTGTCCATCCCAACCATACAATGAGTAGTGCACAAGTGCATTTTTTTTCTCCAACTGGCCACCTACATGGCAGCGTCTGACTTACAATAATGTTTCAATGTGTAGAACTAGGCTATGTACTAGTTGATTGCTACACAATGTTATATTATTTCTCCAAACATATATGGCTGGCCTCAACTCATGTTTTGTTACATTTTAACTTACTCTCACCGACAAGATACTTTGACTCCTAGTCGCACCTACAATGGCACTCTACTGCTGCAGATAACTATCAAGTTCCTTTTCCCCTTCAAAAGCAACAAGACTCTCAAGTATCTTACACAGCGGCAGTGATTTGCTGCACAACTCGCTGATCTATCCATATTGATAAGTGAACGGTTTGGTCTACACAAGCAATCTGTTTGACTTCAGTGCCTTAGGGGCTTTAGCATATCAAGATCTAACAATTTAAATTTTGTGCTGCAGTCAAACATTAAACTTTAAAAGAACAGTCTCAAGTGGTGTGTAGACAACCGCACCACATCCGTCGTCAATACTAACCTCTATGTCCCAGCTCGTGTTACTCCCATCTAATCATGCAAAGGACCGAATGCCGTGACCTTTGGACAAGCTATACTACTTAGACCTTGCCCTTCCAAATGACGATGGAGCAGAACTGGTAGGTCCACCTGCCTCAAATTTCGGCTTTCACTGATTTCCTCACCTAGCACAATTACTTCAACATTCAATTTCATACGACGTTTGAGTTCCACCCTGGCATCACGACAGTACTGCACGAAAATGGCAATAAGGACTTGTTCATCAAATCGCCGACCATCATGCTCGTCGGCGTGACTTCACACCCTGTTGGCCCAGAAGTCCAAGGGGTGATGGAAGTTTTCAGTGATGTTCTACTCAAATATACGCTACCAGGGATCCGCCAGCAGCGTTTTTCTTGCTGTTGGGGCCATATTAACTATCCACCCAGTGAGTAAAATCATATTAGTTCATACTCTGAGCTCATCCGTCAACATTACCCTCAAGATTCAATCTCTCACATTGGTACATATATCAGTATAATCCATGTCTCATTTAACAAGCTTACCAGCAGACGGAGAAGTACAACATTCACTCAACGTGTCTGTCACTGACTCCAAACGTGGTTTGCCACACTCTAATGCTGAGGCATGGGAACCTGAATTCAGTGGTGAGTAAACCAGAAAAAAATAGTTAAATTACTGGCCATTTATGATCAAAATCTGCAGTTCCAGCATTGTCATCTTCATTAGCTGGAAACCACCCTGAAGAAGAACAAGGTATAATTTTAGCCTATTCTACTCGGCGAACCGCTAATAGGCTTGATTATTTGGAAAGGATGTCCCCACAAAATTGGTGAACTGATGGACCGGGCATTTGAGTTTTTCTGCCTGCCACGAGGCATCCTCTGTGAATTCAAATGGTGTGTTTATCAGAAGCCCAGGTTTGAAAGGGATTGTTGGGAGGAAGTATTGCAATCCAACCATGTCCCTGAGGACCTTACACCACACATTCTCCGGCGTATGGACGAACTGGAGCAGTACATCTCGCATGTAGAGGGTATGTATCACAACTTTAACTTTATTATTAGAGGCTAACATTCTGTATGGCAACATGGGTGCCTCTCATCGCTATCAGCTTTTGAAAGCGTGCAATCCGAACAAGCTGCAACAGTTGGCAACACATTGACAGATTAAATCAGATTCAAGGGCGTCATTACAAGAATTCCACGTCTCGTATCTTTTCATTTGAATTCCAGTTACTGATTTGTTTGGCATGTATTTTTGTATTTCTTGGAAATAAAAAGCACAACTTCAGACTTGGAGGCTTCAAGGTACTTCCCCCATGGCTATAACCACTCCCCCAAAAGTAAAAAGAATTCAGCCTCAACTCACAAATGAGCAGAAGAATGCTAGGCGAGACAAGTTTGTCGCATTGACGAATGATGTCGAGCAAGCGCACACTATGTACTCGAACAAGATTCAGAATATATCTAAGAAACATGGACGGTACATATTCCCAAGTGTTACAGGCCTTTAATTCACTATTACTACTAGGTCTGAGTGCTGGACTTCTCACCAGCTGTTCATCAGTAACCTCATGGTGCGTGCTCGCCGTCAGCCCACTGCATGGAACGGTTTCGTTCGTGAGCGTTTGAACGACATAAACGAAAGTAAGGTGACAATTTTTATTGGACATTTTCTGTAGCTCATCACACATTTAGAACTGTCAAAAGGGTTGCATTGGAAGCTTACCAAATTTATAGCCGCATACCGAGAGACCCTTCAGCATGACTTTGTGCAGCTAACAGAGACTCATAAATCTAACTACGTCACTCAACTTATGCAAAGTGTCTGAAAGCAGGTGATTATTCACGACCAACCAAAGGCTGTACAGCGCAAGATGACTGCAGCATTCGAAACAATGGACAAAGAGGTATGTTCCACTCTGTATCGCCAATCTACTACATAGCCAAGCTGACTACAGTGGACTTCATTGTGCTCGAGCCTTGGGATCGAAGGGTTCTATATTGCGGTGCGTGGGGGTGTGGAGGACCTTAGTGCACCCAAAATATTTTTCTCTCCGAAGGGTGACAAGTTTGTCCACTTGGTGTTGGATCTTGAACCTCACTGTTTAGCTCTCAAATTCGAGTCATTTATTGTTTCCGGCCTGGGTAATTACTTAAAGTTGTTGCATTATTGTTTGATCCATTCTTCCTCAGCCGACAAAATGAGGATTCTCCTCCACAACACGAGTCCCATTCATTGAACAAATTGGTCGGAGACTGTTGCAGCGCCATCCAGAAGGGTTTAAGTAAGTCACTACTCCTACCATTGAACTATTGAATAAACCCCACTTTACTAGATGATGTTTTGCATGACAATGGTATCACCAAGACTGTAGGCATGAACTACAAAAATTACAAACAAAAAATTGTTGAACCTTATGGTGTGGAGCTCATTGGTTGGCCAAATGATCTCCTACCTATCCGCAACCCTGGGCAACTTGGTGGGCGTAACCGTGTACAAAAGCTGCTTGTTGCATTATCTACTAAGGTCTGTTACTGGAAGAAGCTTAGTGAAGAGGACAGGCAAAGGAGGATTGTCCATAATACTGAGCGCCATGCTCAGGGTGAACAGGTCTACAAGCCACGCAAGAAGCGCACTCTGCAAAGCGAGAAGAGCTCTGCAACCGTTACTTCTGATACAAATGATAATGGCAATGATGATGGCAATGATGAGGGCGATAGTGCAGCATGATGCACTAGCGCAGTGTTCTTTCATTTCATTTCATACAAGTTATGCATGCCTACAGAACTTTAGAGAGCAGATATATTTAAATACAATGGATGCATTGGTGACAGAGTTGTTTTGTGTAACAGTGAGTAGGCTAGTCAGCCTTATGCTCTCCCTCTGCAACACTGCACATGCACCACTGGTCGGTACTCAGTGCTTTTGCATTGAACTTCCTATGCAAGCTCTCCCGGGACCTTAATAACATGCAACGTGAGACGCTCTCAGCCCCACCTCGCAACTAAACATTTGTCCCTAGGACTTGCAGTCAAGGTGGAAGGTGCTTCACGCTGACGGTGCTGCGACGAAACATCATGATCAGTATAAACGGCATGCGCAGCTGACACAAATGATGACGTTACATTGCTGCCTTTCAAAGTGATTCTGATGGTATCTGGGTATTTCAATGTTTCGCGATAGTATTGCTGATTGTTAACGTTCATGAGCGATGGATATAGATTAAGGTCAAGGTCATACTGGGATAGTCATCTGTAATCCGCATCCAGCACATGGGACGATGTCCATATTCCTGTCTTGACTTCATGTGCTCGAAGCCAACAAACGACGCTTTTGAAAAAGCTTTTCAGTTTGCGAAATTTGGGAGGCGGTGAGGCGAGTCATGGCACGAGAACATACCAGCTTTTCTAAGACACTGAGCACTATATTGATGAAACAACTTTCCTGATGCTGGTAAAAGCACGTTCAGCACACCAAAAACCGATGCACATAATGCCAGCTACCATATCTCCATTAATAAGTAGTTGCTTGCATGCTGGGCGGCATTCCTAGACTCTGATCAGGATGTATACAATACAGTCATGAGACACGCACTAACTGGGTGTCAGTGACCCAGCTTCTGCGGTGAAGAAAGCCTCCATGTTGTTGGATCCACTGATCACAGTCGTAAGAGGCTAGGCACTACGGTAACCCGGCTGTCATCCAAAGTAGACCCTCCCTTGAAAAAACGACCATCTTCCTTCAAATTTTGAGGGTTGCCTACGGGAGACTAGTGAGAGGCATGCTACAATTCTATTATATTGTTCGTGCGACGCCGCTACTCAACAAGGTTCGAAATGGTCAAAAACTCACCTTTATGATCAATGAGGCGCTCCAAGTCCCCCTCCAACGATGTCTCCTATAAGAAAAGTTTGTAGTGATCAGTCTGTTCGAGTAAAAATGAGATTTTCAGAGAACACAACAAAAAAAGGACATGCATTGTACCAGAATGTCGAGCGAGTCATATCACATCTGCTGTGATCATTGTCAAACCGGTCTCCTCAAATACAATAATCCCAGCATGGAGAGATGCATCCAATAATCCTAGAAAATGGTCAATGTCAATGCTGCAACTGTTGAGTTCACCTTGATATCCATCCAATGCCGCTCTACATCGTGCCTTGAGTTGCTCCAGTCGATTCACAAATTGATAGGCAGTTTCTTGAGGCGGTGAGAAGTGAAGAGAAGCAACAACGACAGCGGGGAGGACAACGGGGAGGACAGCAGGGAGGACAGTGGGCATGCAACAGGGAGGTGATAAGAAGATTAGTAAGCTGACAACATGTTGATTTGCACAGCCAGGTCAACAAATTAATATTACAGAAATGAAATGGCAGCATGTAATGCATTTAAACATCACATGCTATCAACCATGTCGCACCATTTTGACAAGATCACGTGCTGATCAACCAGGAGTGGTCGGAACGTTGTTCTGGTAATTGTTACATAGTCTTTACACTGTTTTGTTACTAATCGCTACACAATAACTACATAGATGGCACAATGATTCATTATAGTGAAGAATAAAAAAAGCGTGTAGAAAATGAGTGAGAAATGACGAAGTTGTGTGCTCACCATGCGGGACGATGAGCATGAGGTGCCCGATGTCATGGGAAACGATGATGGCATGACTGGAATAGCAGACTGTCTGATCCAAGTTGCTGACATAACCTTATCTACCCTTATCTACATTGTCTGGTTATCTAATTAGTACTTGCTTTCTGACCTGCTGAAGTCACTCCCAAGTGCTGTAGTAATTGCTGAAGTGGCTGTAGTAGGTCTCTCTCTCTAATTAGTGGAGGGACAGCGGTACAGTCCCATTACTAATAGGTGGAGTAAGTGGTGCCGTATAGGTGGTTGGTGACCTTCATTTTGGGACCACTCTTCAGGTGGGAAAGATGAATTGGTGTGCCACGTTGGTTGGCTACATTTAGAGGGGAGAAAAAACACATGTACCTGGTGCTTGGTTCTCATAGTGGGGACAAACTACATGTCTTCCCCCACGACAGGCATCGTTTACAAGGCTCTTTTTCAACATAGATGCACTAAGGGGAGAATTAATCACAGTGTCAAGGTATAGAGTGTGAGAACCGTTACCCTCACATGCCCCTGCTTGCATGCCGCACAAGCAATATGACATTTGTGCTGTATGCGAATAGGACCGATGGGGGGATTCTGTGACTGCATCTCTGAAGCCAAAATGATTCCAGGAGACAAGGCTACAACCTTGCAGCTGTGGTTATATAGGTTGGTCATGGACTTTTCATGGAAGCTGGTCCACTGATCAGCAATACATGCTTGCAGACTCATTCATTTACGACAAAGCTTAACCAAACAGGGACTCCTTTGCAGGATAACGATTATGGTGCGACTGGTGTTGCCACGAGGCAAGGTCACCTTTTTGAGGTTGAGGTGAGGTACACCTCACAGCTGCCATATTATGTACTTTTTCCGGATGCACAGCCAGCTCAACGCTTCACTTTACAGAGTGAATATCGCACTGGTGACCTGTCTCTAGGACGCCAAGCGATCCTTACTAAGGATCTTGGGAGGTATCTCTGGGTCCCCTACTATGCTGTACAACAACTTCGGCGCCATGGTCAGTCGGCAGTCACAGAAAAGTCACAGAAAAGTCACAGATAGTCACGGGTGCCAAATGCAAACTCCGCTCGGCACCACTATGGGACTGCGTAACTACGAATTATATTGGCTATACTGTACTAGGTAGACGGAAAGGTATGACAAGCCTGAATGTCAGTATTTACACTGGACTGTGGCTGCCCATCCAAATTGAGCGAGGAGAGCGGGTCCGTAATACAAAATTCAATGCTTCCGATGTGTGGAATGGAGTATTTTGAGTCAGTGCGGAAAGTTGGGTGCGTGCTTTCACTCCAGCTTGGGAAAGCGCCGAAAAAAACACCAGTCAACGAAGGCATCCTCTTGCGCAGGTGTCGATATCCCCACTCACCGCAGCGAGGCGGCTGCATTGGCCAGTGACGTCAGACTGTAACTTCAAACTCAGCCAGTCGGCAAGTGACACTTGAGTGATACAGACGTGACGACCAACTTTTTAGCTATCTCACTCATTTCTGCTTCAATTAGCTTTGTTTGACCTCGCAGTGCTCCCAAACATGCACTAGATGTAATGTAGTTGTGTAGACAATGAAAATTTTGTGTATTTTGTAAAAGTGCCGACTGACCATGGCGCCGAAGTTGTTGTACAGCATAGTATGCCACCCTCATCCATTCTGCCAGTCGTCACCACTCCCTGTAGGTTCGTTGCAATACTAACGGTAATGCACCCGCCTTGCAACACATTCGCCAGTTGCAACACCGATCTCCCATCCACCAAATATGTATTGCAACACGACCTAATATCCGGGCCTCCCAGTCAGGGCCCGTCGCACGCTCCAAGCTCATCCTCGATCACATCTTGAAGGGACCCAAGTTTTCCGATATTATTCATCTCCAAGAAGTCACTTCCAGCGCCCGACAATCTCTCCTCGACGATCGCTCTGGCTTCCTGACGACCGACGCTGAGGACGACACGTCTTTCAAGGGCCTACCATTCGCGACCATGACGTTGCTCTCCCGCAAGCGTTTTGGCTCTCTGTTGCTCGACAGCGTCTTCCGCATGGAGCTGCCTAGCAGGTACAGGAGGGATGCGCTCTGCATGGATATCGCCATCCCAGCTGCATCTGGCGCAGCATTCTGTCTCCTTAACGTGCACCTCGACTCCCTCGACTCGCATTTCCGGCGTGCTCTACAGATGTGGGCACTGGCTGGCCTCCTGCGCGAGCCCAGATGGAGGGGTGGGATCATCGCAGGCGACTTCAACACAATCCTCCCCGAGGATCATAGGCTCGTCGACGAACACGAGCTGCTCGATGCCTGGGTTGCGCTACATGGGAGTATGGGGCCCAATGGAGCTACGTGGGGTGTTGGCGTGGAACTAGAGGGCGGACTGAAGGCAGGGAGGTTAGACAAGGTTGCAATGTTGGGCTTGAAGCCTGATGAGATCAAAGTTTTCCAGCCTGGTCTCGTTGGGGCCGATAGACCCTGGAGCGACCACTGCGGGCTGCACTGCACCTTCACCATCTAATACGGTAAGCAAGTTCTTTTTCTAGCTTGTTCGATGCGTATATTACCAACCACTTGCTTTTCCCCAGACGCAATTAGATCGAAAGCGGTTGAACCATTTGTTACTTTTCTTTTCCAACGTCGGATGATCCATCCCTTCCGACTATGTTATGTACGTTTGTAAGATCGTCTGTGTAAGTTGTTAAGTCGCCATGATTGTTGCATCTCGCAGCTATAGGACTATAGATAACCACCATGTCTCAACCTCTCCTTCACACCGCTCTCAAGCAGCTCTTCAAGAACTGGTATGCTACGGTTGGAGCTCAAGCGGCTGCCAAAACCCGCGTCTCCGTCGTTGGCGGCCTCTATATCCAGGCCAGGGACATACGCATCACGATGGTCAGTATCATTTATTTTTCTTGGGCTACAGAGTTCGGTTACTCACAGCTTAACATCAGGATATTGACGTCGTTGTCAAGTCCGACCCCTCGATTGACCGCTTCAAGATCCGCAACCTGATCGCTGCAAGCGACAGCCGCTTCACCGTGAACATGGAGAAGATTTGCAGCCCGACTTACCGCGAGAAACCAGGACCCCGTGACTACGATCGATATCATCAACGACAAAGTGGTAAGTCCAAATTATCATTCCTCCTCATCGCTCGTGTTGATATGCCGTATACGTAGACTCTTTACATGCCTGAGGGCATGTCCGTCCTCGACGTCGTCGATAAAGACCAGGTGCCCTTGCCGTCTGGGCCAAACACGCACGCGCCAGAGAAGCCACTGCCTCTCCTGAAAGTCAGGGTGCACCCGTACAGGAACGCATCATGTCCCAGAAACAGTCCTTGGGGTCCTCTATTCGTAAGCCTGGGTCGTTGTCGTCGTATGGTGCACCCATCGCACCGGCTGCGTTGCAGAGCAGGAAAGCGAGTAGGAACTCCCCGGCAGTACTTATACCTGGAGCAATTCCAGTCATATTGGGTTCCATCAGGGGCCCCTGCACTTACTGTTTGCGAATGGAGCATGAAACTGAAGGGCAATTAGTGTCCAGGATGACCCATTTGCTGATTCCAAGCGTGTGCCAGCCCAACCAACTGTGCCAGAGCAGGCTGCTGCGGCGCTCTCACCTGTTGAGACAATCCATGTACCAGAGTAAGCCCCATCGTGTATGTGTGTCTGTGCGCGTTTCTTACCAAGCTGCAGGCCATTCGACCCACGTTCACCAAGAGACGACATGATGATGCCAGCAGTGGAACCAGTAACAATCCCACTTTGCCCATTCCACGAAGTCATTCCGACCCAGTCAGTTACTAATGTCCTCTGGGGATGGACTGTTAGTTGACGCACCCAATAGACCCTCTCATCAAACATCTGGATACAGTCTTGCCGACCATAGGGACTACCTTAGCAAGGCAGAGTACGCACTTCTTCGAAATTCTACCGCACTTTTCTTAACATCCCCTTTTCAGCGAACGCCGTCCCCTCGTATCCCGCCCGTCGACGCCACCCATCAATACCTCCTTCCGTTCCTCCAATCCCCCTGTCACCCAACCCACTCCCCGGTGGGCACACCCCAATTCGACATGAACGGATATGCAAGGAACTATAGCTACGGGTCAGTCACAACGCCCTATGCCGACCGTGGATGGTTCGAGTACATACTTCTTCACGGACTCAGATACTTCGGCAACCCGCATAAAAGCGCAACCACCGACCTTGATCGAGTCTGCGAAACTTTTCTAAACTCGACCAGGTCACGAGTGCGATTGATACGGTGGACAGTGTGCCGGAGGGATGTGAAATATGGGTTAGGCCGAGCTACAAGGCGATGGGATGGAGGAGACAGAAGACGCCCGGACGGCTTGTCATTTATTGGGCGGACCATCGGTACCGTCGCATTCTGAACGAGATGCCTTCCGATGACCTGCCCCTGTCGGGAGAAGACGATAGTACGTTCTCATACCTACCTCGTTGATATCGGAGGTATTCATGTTTTCCAGGGCTCGATGACGAGTTCAGATACTGGTCCTATGTTGAGATGCACCCCCCTCATGTCGTTCTTACACGCCCGTCGACACAAGAGGCTGCCGACGCCCTTCATTGGTCGTATACCGATCGGCTTCTTGTGCATCCCCAGCCCATCCAGCCTCCGTTTAGCCAGGAGGAATGTCAGGAACTCATCAGACTACTCAATGGTGCGGCCACGGTACATTCTACACTGTCTTGCCGTTTCTGATAGTTCCTCTACAGATCCTGGCCAGCAATCTAGTCTTTCATACATGCGCATGGTCACGCGAATCCTATTACGAGTCGGTATGTTCTGTTTTTGCATCGACTGCACGGAAGTCTTATCTTGTACACGCAGCACATTGGCGCCAGGTCCACTTCAGGCCGCACAGACCCCTACCCCGCGACATCAGCCATATGCACACTGCAAAGCACACACCGATCCTGCTCATGGTGCTGGAAATTGTCGTTGGCGTACTATGCCTAGGGATCCCGTTTCTCTTCGTCGACAGAGTGAGATACAGTACCTCGGTGACACTCATGACCCTACCAGAATTGGACAGTATAGCCCGGATTGGAGGTTTGGTCGCCATCTTATGCTCTGTGCTGAGCATGATCACATCTTTCGTATCTATTTTCCAGTATAAATCAGAAATGGCACAAGGAGCCGCACAAACCGCTGGAGAAGGGTTTGTTCTGCTTCCTGTAAGCGACATCCTTGTTCATGACTCTATCGCCAGTCACTGATACGGGTCTTTCAGCGCCGAAGCATCATGCTTTCGCTTCCGCTTGTGTTCCTTGCATATTCTGTCGCTGGATTCATCATGGGCGTCATCGTATACTCGTTTAGGAGTACCACCATCAACTTTGCTCATGCAGGAATGCCTGTCGCTGCCAAGTTTGATGAGTATGTGCGGTGGATGGTGATTGGTGTTCTTGGAGCTCTGACGGGGGTGTTGATCGCTTCTGGTGTTGAGGAGGTAATTAAGTGATCTGTGTATCTGTAGGTTCGTGATATATCCTTCCGTCCTCATGACAACTTTATCATAGTCCGAATCGACATTCATCACCAACTGCCATCTCTTCGTACTATCAGAAGCTTCATCTTTTCAGCCAGTGGCCGAGTGCTGGCGCTGAGCACTCAACAAGAATGGAACAGCGCCACGCATTCACTTCCGTCCATCCTCCTCAGTGCACACACCGCAAGTCCTGCAATTCGTGCGCAGGTGCCACCAACAGCATTGATACAGGTAGTGTTTATTCCATCAGCAAATTCACATGCAGGTTTCTAATTAGGGACTCTATGTTTGCTGTTACCATTTGGACATACATCGCTCGAGTCCTTCGTGGATATGTGCTATCGTGGTACGTGTTCGCCTCTCCCTTTGTTACCTTGGCTTCGCTGCCGCGTGGTATGTACTGCGACGATGAGTAAGTTAGCTACGCTCAAACTTGGTCACCCGAATCTTTTTTAACTGAACAATCACCAGGCTAAGGTAACTGAATTTTAGGAAAAGACTAAAGGACAACGAGCGATGGGTATCTGAAGTTATATACTGTATTGTCCAGGTACGACTAACGAGTCTTGCCCTTGTCCTCGACTGGCGTGTCTCTGGCTGGCTCGTCCGTCTGCCTTCGACTGGGCTCTCTTCAACTGCGTCTTCTGGTCGACAGGAGCTCCCTCCTCATCTTCATAAGCACCATCCTCGTTTCCATATAGGATCACGTCCTCACTTTCGACAGGCAGGTGACTTAGTTCTGCGACCCCAATCAGTTCATGGCGGGAACGACAGGCGTTGAGAAACAGATCTCATCGGTAATGGAGGTGCGTGGTTGTTTTACCCCATGGTACTTGCGATTGGGACGGCCGTCGTCGAACAGCGTATCGACGATCCCCTCTCCTTTCCCTGTAGGCTGAGTATCCCCTCTGTGCCGATTGACGCTGACGCTTGACTTTATCCACAGCGTCCCACAGCATGCCCTCCAGCATCTCTGCTTCAGGGACGTTCAAGACCTGATCTCCTTTACTTTCCTCCCGGCTTTGGAGATCTGCATTGGGGCTCAAAACCTTGGCAGGAGTAGGTGAGCACCCGTTGATTATGATATCGGTATTCCCATCCTCATCCTGCTCGAGGGTTGCAAATCAGGACGAGGTAGTGGCTTCATGAGTGTAGGCGTCTCGGAATTGTGGATATCCGCAAGGGACATGGGGCGAACAGTCCTTCCCTCGACGAAGCGCAGCATCAAAGTGAAAGTAGGCGTTCACTTGCTCACAGTGCACCAGCATCTGATGGCTCTTGTCCCCTTCTAGGCTCCAGCGAACGGAGTAGAACTCTGGCCCTGATCGTTCAATATTTCTGTGAGGCTTGCGATCCATAGGGTAAGGGGTGCTCAGGCGGATACGGCGGTCAGGATGATTATGATGGACTCAGGGGTGACAGCCAGGTATTTAAGCTCTGGGCACACATCCACTTACTCGCACTCACTTCTCCGTCCATCCATGCTCTCCAAGGCCTTGTCCTGCCCCCGTCGTTCCAGGACCAGATCCGTGAGATAGCAAAGGTGCTGCCACCTCCACACACACAGAATACCACTTGCGATCTGTCGCCTTTCCCCCGTATCCACACCGTACCCATAACCCCTCTTATCAAGGCACGCAAGGTCAAGTGCTACAGACTTCCCAGTCAGGACAAGGTATGTCCCGTTTCATGCCATTGCTTTTCTTTCCACTTCCACCCTGTCCAGTGTCAGGTCAGTCGCTTCCGTTTCATCCTGTCTCTTCGCCCCAATTCACCCCCCCTCCGTAATCAGCAGCCAACCGATTCGCACCCGCCGTGAAACCCCACAAACACTTCACCCACACGCCTCGCAAGTCTTGCCCGTGCGGTGAGCTGTTCCAATCGTGAGACCACATCATTGCTACCTGCCCTACGTACTATGAAGACAAACGCCAAGCCATGAAGGATGCCTCAGAGGATCTCATCACATATGACATCCTCGGCACCAGACGGTATAGAGGCGCTAATAAATTCGCTATATAGTATCAAAATAATTACTCAAAATATTACTTTCCTACAGCCATGTGTTCTCACTTCTGTTTACTCGTAGCAGTATAGAAATTTAGATTCTCACTCTCTCAGCACTGCATTGTCACAAGAACAAAATAAATATATCGTGATGTGTGATAGACAAATGAAGTAGTACAAATTCTGCAGTCTTAGTCCAGGGTAGTATGAAGAGCTTGTACACTAATTGCCTTCCATACGAGGCTGCAATAGAGTCAATAGGCAGTTAAACAGAATTTAATTGGACACTTACTTCACTGGATGCACCCGACCGAAGGCCTGAGCGACGCGATACACGGTGCGGTTCATTCTGCTCAATGGAGTCAATAAGCAGTTAACAGAATTTAATTGGACACTTACTTCACTAGATGCACCCAATTGAAGGCCTGAGCGATGCAATACACGATGCGGTTCGTTCTGTTCAATAGGATTAAGCAGTTAAACAGAATTTAATTGAGAGCTTACTTCACTGGACGCACCCGACCGAAGGGCTGAGCGACGCGATGCATGGTGTGGTTCATCCTGCTCCGTGCGCCATGCACGGTAACGGCTGTAGGCCGTGAGCCGCGCACCATCCGCGACCGCATTTGCATAGCGAACTGGCTTGACCACACGAGTGGGCAGCCGCCAGTCTTCCAGATGCTCTGTACCTAAAATGTTCAGTTCGAGCATGGTAGCCTTTGTGAGTTCAAGGCTGCGCCGCAGAACGCTGTCCACAGCATCGAGCTTAACAGTTGGGTAGAGCGTCTGGTAGAGAGAATAAATGATATTGTTATCGATGTTAGAGCCCTGATAAATGAAACGAACACTCACTCCAAAGGCGTAGCCGTCACTGTCCAAAGAATCTACATCGACCTTCGAAGCGCCAGGTTTGCGAACCCATACATGGAATTCGACAGATGACAAGGAGAACCACGTATGGCCATCAACGACCACTTCGGCATATTCCCGGGGATCCTCACGACCGCGTTCCCACTGGATGCGTGACATCAACGCTGACGACCGGAGCCTCCTTACAAGGGACTCATTAAACCCGGGCTGCTGTACCGCATTGCTTGTTTGATGAGGATTTTACCAAGGACCAACAGATTGGGCTCATCATGAGCATAGGCTCATAACTTGTCCATGACATCGGCATCGCTTTGGCTGAACGCGCTTTCCATCAGCCAAATTGTTCGCGGCAGGCGGCAGGGGTCCTCGTCACCCTCACTCCACAACTTGATCGATAAGTCAGGAATTGCAGATATCGACTCACTATCATGTCCACTATTGGGACACACTTGACAGTATAGAAGGTCATCGGGGGCTGGAATATTTTCCAGAATGGACAAAAGACCGCCCATAACTGCATTTAGCATGGATTCGTGAGCAGTGGAGGGTGATGAAACCATCAGGCGTTGAAGGTGTCGCAAGAAGGACACCTTGAGGCTGAAATGCGACCGTTAGACCTGGCAGCGTGCGGCGGCACTAATAAGTAACACACTTTTTACACGTTTTCTGATACTCTTCGCTTTCTAAGCAATCCATAATATAGTTGTAATCGTGGAAGGATACACCTTCATACTGTACTCAAATATCAATCTAACCTCAAGATCCGAGAATAACATCAACTTACCACTGAATATTCTTGTTCAGTGCTCAAAAGATCCTGGAGGATTTCCTCGCACTTTTCTGGATAGATGAGTGATCAGTCATACAGAACATTATGACTGTTTTCAATGACCTTACCAGGAGTCAAATGTACATATGAGGGTGGGGTATTGTACTGTGTGACTATGGCATCAGATTCAACTGGGGGAGCCCCAGCTATAACACATGGGGTAGACATCCTTTTCAAAGCGGACAGATGGGATGACTTCCGGTATTTCTCCACCATTCTGTGTTCACTCTTCGACACAAGGTGGCTCATGGCTTGTCGTGGACACTTGTCAAGAAGGTGCGCTTATGTCAGCACCTGCTATCTCCTCCACATGGACGTGGTACTAGAAATGTCGCGCAGGATCGATTTATTTCTTGTTCGTTTGCGTTACAGGCAGAATAATTCAAGACATTGGTACCAATATAAGCACAAGCTATGGACATGAGTATGAAATAATTGACACTGAGAAGAAAATATCCTACTGCCTCTGTCAATTCCCGCCACATATACTGACGAACGGCTTGTGAGAAATTGCCCTGATGCATGATGGCATCAGGTAGATCCAAGTCTTCCATCCAATACGAGATAAAGCTGCCCTGCAAGGAGATCCGCGGATCCCAGTTAGGCCAGTTGCCGAAGGGAAATAAGGGAAATGCGGCCACAAAAGACATCCAAAAAAATTCACGCACTAGAATCTGATGTGGGAGCGTGCCCTCAGAATCCTGACTCTGCACCAAATACATCTCAATGTCCTGCAAGAGTGTTCACCATGCTTCACCGTCTAGAGGATCAAAATGTGCAGGGAGGGGAAAAAACGGGAACATGTCCCAAGTATGAACAATGACAACTCCATCGCAACCACCACCGCCGCCACCTCTGACCCAGCGATGACAATGATGTCCACCAATGCGACGATGACGAGTCACGACTCCACACCCACCACCGCCCCTGCGTTGACCGTCATCAGCAGCAGCAGTATCAACTACACCGCACTGCACGATCACACCAGCAGGTACGTTTACTTTTTTCATTTCGTCTACTCACTATGTATTATTACAGATCCTCTGCGTACACCTACGCCCGCACAGCGCGTTTGCCCCCGCCATTCATATGCTTTCTTTTCTTTTCTTTACTACCTGCCCTCTGCATGCACACCCGCCATGCCCAGGTACGGTGCCATCTCACAATTGCTGATCTTAGCTCGCACATTGACTCTTTTCAGCTAGCCACACCGTTAACAATGTGACATGGTCACCAACACCACCCCACTTCAGTCAACCCCCATTTAGGACCTATTAGGTTTGTATATTTCTACAGATGTATCTACCTATGAGGTCCTGACAGGTTGGAAATTCCCAGCTGCCCATGGAGATTCTCCATTCTCCAGCACC
>Ga0307518_10000929_pt1 | contig 21746 bp, 18 predicted proteins | sample 25_EM_MG_FD_203889 | JGI IMG/M metagenome (GOLD analysis project Ga0307518, IMG submission 203889) | Populus trichocarpa ectomycorrhiza microbial communities from riparian zone in the Pacific Northwest, United States - 25_EM | ecosystem: Host-associated > Plants > Roots > Unclassified | place...
CGAAGGCATATTCTGTAAAATTTGCCATCTTTTTTTTTCAAACTCCAAATGTATGTTCTATCACATTACGTAATGAAGAGTGGACACGGTTGAAAATTTCTTCACAAGTTTGTGGTTGTCCTCGGCTACGAAATTCCTGCAAATGATATCTATAACCTTTATATGGACCTAAAAATCCACATTCATTAGGATATACCGAATCAACCAAGTAGTATTTCCCTGTAACATATAATGACTTTCTAATGTATTTTTCAATAACTAAAATAACATCAACTAATCAGAAATAAGATCAAATAACACACACATATATATACATTACTACCTTTTGGTGGATTAAAAAATTTTATATGTGGATTGTCACTCGCCTCGAGAAAAATCCGTGTATCGTAGGCACTACCTTCCTTGTAACACCCTGTAATTTAATACGATCGTAAAGGAACTTTAAGCCTTAACTTAAAAAAATGGGTATTTTTTTTTGGATATAACAACAAGGTAGTCTCTATTCGCCATCCAATAATTCTATCAATGGATACAATAATACACAATTTATCTTTACACATTAATAAGGTTTCCATACTTTTCTAGATTACACACACACACACGAAAGAGGTATTGAGGCCTTTATTGGGAAAAATACCTAAAACGCACATAAAACCATAAAAATCATAATAAGCATTTACATCAATGTAATTGCTAACTATTACTAACTATACAAACAAAACCCATTTCTTTAATTTTTCTGTGAACTCCTCAAACTTGTATCAGTTCCTAGACTTGGTATATTCTCCTTAACTAATGTTGAATTATCTTTTCATCATTATACACATCAATCTGTCATAGTCACCTTATAATGACTGACTTATACATTTACAATATAGCTTAACGTTGCTCAATACGGTATTTGTTTCCTCTCTCTCTCTCTCTCTCTCTATATATATATATATATATATATATATATATATATATCAATTCTAATCCCAACATCTGTTATATCCATTATGGCTCATCCATATAAATCATCAAACTTGTTATGTTTTCGATCCAATTTTGGCTTATAAATATATTCAACTTACATATTTCTTGTGCCTATTTTGGCACATTCCAATGTTTCTTTTATATTTTCAGTAAAAATCTCCCCTTATCATAGAACCTACCATTATTTTCACAATATTCGTATCAAATCCATCTTCAAATAATATGAATACCATACATACATCAATTAATTAATTTATTTAATTCAACAACCTAATCTCATTTGGCCACCATAATTAAGGCCAAATTTCATTATCCATCACTCATATAGCTGACTAATTATATAATTCTTTACTTACTTTCTTACATCATTCTAAATAGTAACCAACTTACTTGTTGTTGAATACCGCACATCTGATGTATAAAAATTTTAACCCTGGTAATTCATTTTCTTTAGATTTTAATATTATAACAAATTATTTTTGTGCGTCTTCAATGTTTGAACCAAGCCCTCTGTGATTTTATACATTAGGTAGAACAATTGGTAGTCATTGTAGTATGTTGTTTCATCACTGCTATTAGCATTTTATTATACTGTTATAATTACCACCAAATTCTTATCATGTCAGCAACAACACAAAACCTTAATACAACATATTTACATTATTAGTCATAATTTATTTGGCATCCTCCATGTGCACAGTACATGATTCCCAAATTGTATCAATTACAATTTATCAAATAATTCAAAATACATCACATATATACCATTGAATTCCTTAATTGTACAACACCTACTATGGTCAATGAACTTCTATTCTTACATCCTAAGTGATACGATCTTTGTCTCCGTCCTTCACAAAGATTAGATCTTCATCAATTTAATTTTTTTTATTTCTTTAATAATCCATAACATAACACAATTTACCACTTTTGTTTAACAGTTAGGTTTCATCCAACATTCCATTTATAGTCTGAAAAATCAGTCATCCCGATAATATTAACACCAGACAGGTCAATTTAACTCAAATTACATATTACAGTCATTAGAAAAACTTATGTCACTAGTCTATTATCGGGTAACTAGTTTTTTTGCCCATTTTATTCCACAAATTCCAATCAATATCTACCTCTTTGAGGCCGAAGGAATAATCCATCAAGATGTCAATCCCCATTTCATTTACACTTTTAATCATTCCCTATCAAGAATACCATTATAACACCTCTCCCCCAAAACTTGGAAGGGAATGCTGACACTAATGAATTTTCATTAGTGTCATTAGTCGCCTATATTGGGACCAACTAATCAAGTTTGTTGTAAATGACAACATCAATGCCACCGATTGATGTCATTGATTATTTCCAACCTGAAATAGCCAATCAAATTCTTCTTTCCATAATACCTTGGAATATTTTCAGAAATGCCGATGTCAAGATTCTTGATATCATTAGCTTTCACTTCAGGAATAGCTAATCAAGTTTCATGTGATTGCCGATATCGACGTCACTAGTCGATATCATTAACTATTTTCACCTGAATAGTTAATCAAGTTCAATATCCCTCATTTTTAAGGATGATCATTCGATGTTAATAAATCTTACTAACATCATTAGCCTCCACATTCGGGACCAGTTAATCAAGTTCCAGGAACGATCATCATTAAAGTCCATTAATGTATTCATATTTTTAAATCAATCAAGTACTCAAATCCTTTTTAATTTCTTGTTTATTTCACTTTATTATTTCCATTTGTGGTTTCACCCATAAATGCAAAGACCAAGAATTTAACAAGTTAGTAAAATCAACATTACGTAAAAAGTGTAGGTATAGAACACCTACCTGCTGCAAAAGCTCGGCTCGCGCTCCCTTGTTGTTGTTGTGCCCCTCCTGCAGTCCCTTCTTAAACTCCTGCTATACAAGCTCCTAAATGATAAAGTTTAAGGTTTAGGATTTTATTAATTATGCTTCTTATTCGTCTCTCTTGGAGGAATACCTTATATAGGCAGATATATATGGAGGTTACAAAGTTCCTATTCCAAAGGAATACATCAATGTATATCTTTCAGAACTCCTATAGTGTATATCTTTTATATATGGAAAGGTACCCTCTAATATGGCTAATTACACGTTAACGCTTCCCCTCAAGTTGGTGTGAAAATATCTTATAAGCCTAACTTGTCTAGAGACTTATGAAGAGCTTCAGCAAGAACTACATGAGTTAGAATATCTGTTAGTTGCTCACTTGATCGAACAAAAAGAATGTCCACTAACTTCAGAAGTAAATTTTCCTTGATGAAGTGTCGATCTACCTCAATGTGTTTAGTTCGATCATGTTGGACCAGATTATTAGCTATCTCTCGTGCTACTTGATTGTCACAGTATAGTAACATAGGTTCCTTTAGTTTATAATCTATTTCGGTAAGTAAGACCCTAAGCTATAACAGTTCACATATTCCATGTACTATCCCTCTATATTCTTCTTCTGCCGAGGACCTTGTTGTCACATTTTTGTTTTTTGCTTCGCCATGTGACAAGATTTCCTGCAACAAATGTAAAACAGCTAGAGGTAGACCTCCGGTCAGTGAGATTCCTTGCCCAATCTATATCAGTAAATCCCTTCATTTCCATATGTCCATATCTTTTACAAGTCAGTCTTTTTCCTGGAGCCTCTTTTAGGTAACTTAAAATTCTCATTATAGTTGTCATATGATCTTCACTTGGAGCATACATAAACTGATTTACCACACTAATAACATAGGCAATGTCTGGGCATGTGTAAGAAAAATAAATTAATCTCCCTACCAATCGCCGATATCTTTCCTTGTTTGTTGGTACTTTATCTGGGTGAATGACCAAACGATGATTCTGAAGAATAGAAGACTCTACCGATTTACATTCCAGCATACCAGTTTCAGATAATAGATCCAGTATATACTTTCGTTGTGACAGGTATATACCATTATTGGTCCTTACAGCTTCAATCCCCAAGAAATATTTCAGTCTTCCTAAATCTTTCATTTTGAATTTAGTAGACAAACATTCTTGTAGCCTTTTTATTTCGTCTGTGTCATCACCAGTTACAATCATATTATCTACATAAATAATGAGCAGTGTAACTCTACCGTTCTTGCGTTTGATGAATAGAATGTGATCAGAGTTACCATGGTGATAACCAATTCATTTCATAGCATCTGTGAACCTCTCAAACCATGCTCTTGGCGATTGCTTTAAGCCATACGATGCTTTCTGTAATCTACATACTTTTCCGCTAAATTATGGACCATTAAACCTAGGTCGAAGCTGCATATAAACTTCTTCTTCCAAAACAACTCACCTTCGTCATCTAAATCGTCATCGTTGTCGTTATCTGAACTGTGATTATCACTAGAACCTCCATCGTTTCCAGTAAAATCACCATAATTAAGATAATCAGCTACGTAATTCATTATGCTATCATAATCCCCCTTGAAAAGCGCTTTAAACCATTGTGAGTCCATATCTATTATGACATAATTTATTGTGTTTAATGCCAACATAAATTGAAAGTGACTGTTACATAAATTAAAGATGTTGTATGAAACATACATTTGTATTATCCTAAAGTCACTCGAATTCAATCAACTTTTATGTACTTATTGATTTTTTTTTAACAAACTTGTTATTAACTTGAGATGTTAAGTCTGGCGAAAGCTTATTGTTGCTTACAAATTGAAAACATTACGCTAATAGTTATGGGGAAAAAAAGATGTTAGGTAGTTTAGCCTCTCACTAATAGTTCAACAAATCAATCCTTGCATAAAAACCAAACCATCACACATGAGGGAATAACTACTTAATGGAAGCATCACATTTTCACAACATATAAAGCTAAGGATGCATTTTATTTATAATAAACTTCATCATATTGAAATTGATATGCTATAAGCATAAGTGTAGGCCTGAGTTATTCTTATTTTAAATTTGTCAAAGATTACTAAAATAACATAATGCTCTAATTTTAAGTAGCAGGTAGAAACATAAATAAGAAATATAAATCTTTTTAATTAAAACATTTGGTTATATGAAATTAAAAAAAATACTTACTTGTTCAAAATAAAAGCAATGAGAAACTAACAACAAGTTTCTTACAAAGTAAACTTTTGGTTTGCTCTTCACAATTAGACAATATGAAAGTAACATCCTAACCATACTTCATATTGCTATTTATATAGCAATAGTAAGAATGGACCAAACATTCAAAATGCATTACCAACTGAACTTTTGGTTTTCATATAGGAAAGCTAACATTGAAAATCAAGTGACCAAACATTCAAAGTTCATTGCCAACTGAACTTCCAACCTAACAACATTCAATGTTATATAAGGTGAAAATGTACATAGTTCTACAATTCAAGTACTTGGTAACAGAAATACATAAGCAACATGACATGATTCAAGCAATAATTACAACATAAAAAGTCTGGAAAGGACAATGGAATGACAGTACAGACAAGTGAAAATTTGTTGGTTTATAGTATTTAACATAGATTAAATGGCATAAATAGGTTAATAAGTTAACACCTGATATTTTCTATCTGTGGTTTTCTTCGTTGATCAAACATTATTTTCAGCCATGATAATTTCCTATCAATAGACCTTATTGCAACCCACATCTCCCTCTTGCTTTTCGCATAAAAAAATTTAGTGGCAAAGGTATGCAATGCACTGCCAAAGTTAACTTCATCTATAGAATGCAGTTCTTCTATAACCTCTTTAACGCTACATCATTTTTTATTTCTAAAAGTTGATGTGCATTCTCTGGCCATTTAGATGCTTTCAACAAGTCGATCCAGACGTGCGGATAATTATGCTCCCATTTCAGTCCCCCTCTTCTTTTTCTAATATTAATGGTGTAGTATGTTGTGCACCCTTTGTCTTAGCACTATTATGGTTGTTGCTACTGTTCACGACATTGCTTCCATTAACCATATTGCTAACATCATGTATAAAATCAGGTATTGCATTCTCTTCAGAATTTCCACTTCCTTCTTCTATATTAGTTTCATCATTAGTTATATTTCTCATTCCAGTCGCCCTATTATCTTCATCAGATAATACTCCTTGTAAGGGAGCCCAAGTTTATTGTCTCGTGGTCACTATGTTATTAAACATGATGTCATCATTGGCACACAACGAAGGCTTTATTTAGACATGCCTAAACTTTTTTGTTCCTCTCATTTTCTATGTAATGAAAGCTAAATATGGTTAACAATGCTAGAAAATTAATTAAATAATGCAACAAGACAAATTAAATTGTGAAGCTATCAACAATGATAACTAACCTGGATTTTTGCTTTCCACCATTCATCATTTGCAGAGATAGTCCCAAGTTCACTACTCCAACCAACTATAGTTACAGATATTAACTTTTTCCATACCCTCCAATCTTTTTTAATCTCATCCCATTTGTTTTTAAGTTATGCTCTTGTTAAAGAAAGACATGTTTGTTCTTTGAATGACTATATGATAAATTTCCAACCAGCTTTATCCAAATGGATGTTTAGTTTCATGCCTCTCTCAATAGCTTTAATGCATATATTAAAACATGTGTAACATTGCTTTGGTCCAAGAAGCTTTATCACGTGTGTTAGGCCCATCCATTGTTATATGTTTGATAGTGTAATAAAAATAAAAGAAATAATTAACGATATTAAAAAAAAAATTGAATGTTTACAGGGAATGAAATAGGAAAATAAAAGTAAAAAGTCCACAACTTTTACAACATTTATTGATAACCCTAAACCAAAAAGATATATTAAAGTCTATTTAATTTTCTTCACAAAAAAATATTCAGCAGTGATGATAAAATAAAACAAATAGTTTAGATATATGTATATGGATAAGTCAAAACAAATGTGAAGACTTCCTATTCATTCCCATATTTTTAGTGATTTTCATTTTAATTGATTGAATTATTTCTTGTCTTCAGTTAAAAGTCATATCTCATTTCGTAATGGTACACTGCTCTTGAACCAACTACAATCACAAACATATTGCTATAAATATTGTTATTTTCTATGAGATGTTGCAATTGAAGCTTGGTGTATTCCATTTAAAATATAACTCAACTCTAAAGAACAATTTATTATTCACATACATAAACAATTCTCTAGTGATGTAGATCTCTTTTGGCAAATGAACCAATTAAATATACGTTTAGCATTAATACTTTTGTCAGCCTTTGAATGCTTTATATCATATCATGCCATTACATTTGTGGACTGAGTAATGTTTGATTGCTTTGGTATTTCTTAACAGGGGAAACAAAAAATAAGATGGGCCATTCACCATTGTATTGTATCCTACATAAACTATATGAAAGGGTACTGCTAATTCTCTACAACTTGTAAGACTACACACAAACGACTCAAAACTAGAAAGTGTTTTCTTCTCAAGAAACCCACAAAAGAGATCAAGAAATCACCGTCATTCATAGGAGTTCACACTAATCTCCACCATTATCAAATGGAAAATGGCTTATTCTCGGAAATCTCCACCATTATCTCAAAGAAAATGACTTTAGTTCACACTAATCTCCACCATTATCAAATGGAAAATGGCTTATTCTCGGAAATCTCCACCATTATCTCAAAGAAAATGACTTTAGTTCACACTAAAGTCTCAAAATTTAAAGATAACCCAATAATTTAAAGTTTCAAAACCCTGCATATTGATTAGTAAAATGGTTTATTCTAAATAATTACATCTGGACAATTATCTGGGGATTTTATAAAAAGCAGAGCAAATCATTTTGACTTGCAATATTTCCCCTCCCAAAAAAAAAAAACCTCACAGATACACCCTCGTGTTACAAAAGACAATAATGGGATATTTTGATTTTTAATCTTTGCTTGTTTATTTGTTACCATTCATCAAAAAAAGACTACAAAACACGGTTTCAGGTGGCAAAAAATCTATTATTCGTTAAGAGTGCAGCGACTGCTATTTCTGCAACCTCAATTAGTTTTAACATCACATTAATGTAAATATCAATAACTCAAGCTACATGCAGGCATAAGACAGAAATTTGAAATCAATAAGCAATAATATTTGACAAGGAAAAAAACCCACTAATTTGTAATACTGAATAAAAAGATCTAGGTTTGCAAGCAAGAAATAAAAAGGAAAATGAGAAAGCATCCATGCGGACCGATCAATTAATCAAACTAACCAAATGAAAATTACAGTCTTGGTGTCAGAATGAAGCACGATTCACTGTCCACCAACCATATAACCATATAGATTTGGATTTATGTTCTAAGGTTGTTGGTTGTAGTAACGGGGGGTTGTTCTTCGTAATGTTATTCTTTTACTACAGTTATGGAGAAATGAACGAGAAGAAAGAAAAGAGACGAGGCCCATCAATTTTAAACATTCTTGAAATCAGTAACCAAACACTTTCATTGCGGTTTACACAAAACACAGAAACAACCTTAATAACAAACACTCTTTTAAAATTCCAGATTTTTATCAACTTTTAATGCTGTGGCAGTTGCATGATGCTGTTCGAAGGGCCGCAATCTCTTTTCTTTTCTTTCTTTATTTGTTTTTCTTTTTAAAAAAAAAAGGAAAAGAAAAGGAAAAAGAAAGAGCCGTTATTTTTTTGCATTAGGTTTGTTAGGGAGTGCTAGGAACGATGCAGGCATGCAGCCCACCTGGCAGCCATTAGGCAAGCATGTCGCCAGCCTTGAAGATTGCGGATATTTTTTAAGGAGAGATTTCATTTTCATCCCTAAAACAATTTGTTTTTATCAATTTCATCCCTAACACATCAGGAATTTATTCAACAAATCCCTTCCGTCTAAAACCGTTGCCGTTTCACATCATTTTATGACATACCATAGCAGAAACAAATGTTAACAACACGGATGAAACGGCTCAATTGAGTAACGTCTGATAATTTAAGGCCCAAATTGAGACTTAGTTTAGGGAACTAATTAAGAGTTGATGGATGGAAAGGGAAGTAATACGAGGTTTCCTCCTCTCTTTTTTTTTTTTCTTTTTTTTTAATTACGTGAAATAAAACCTTTTTTTTTTTGCCGGTTTAGGTGAAAACTTTATTCCTGGTGACAGCAGGGAGGAGGGAGGAAAGGAAAGACAGGTGAGTTACAATTTCCAGTTCAATTTTTGTACGAGTCAACTTTAGATTACTTTTAGCCAAGCAATATACAGGTCGGTGCACGCATGATGCTGCCTCTGCAAGAAGCAAGCAATATCAACTGCAATAGAAAGTGTCGGTAAATGTAATAATTGTTGTTTTCTGAAGTTTTTTTAAATTAAAAATATATTAAAATAATTTTTTTTATTTTTTAAAAAAATAATTTTTTTAACATCAGTAAATTAAAACAATTTGAAAATCTAAAACAAAAAAAATAAATTAAATTAATTTAAAAAAAACACTTATAAAATATAAAAATAAATAATTCTAGCATGTCAGTACACCCTTGAGATCAGTTGAAACGGTAAATCATAGCCATTAACAAAAGGAAAAATAAATTTGTTTAGAATTGCATTCTAGATAATAATTTTTTAAAAAATAAAAAATTAATTTGTTTAAAATTAAATTTTTTATACTTTAATATGTTAATATTAAAAATAATTTTAAAAAAAATATTATTTTAATACATTTTCAAGCAAAATATACTTTAAAAATAATTGTTTTTAGACTCTCATATACCCCTAAAAACCCAACATAAACTATCAACATAAAACATGTATTCTGTCTTATTTTTTTTACACAAAATCAATAGTATAAATACCAACACTGCAAAAAAAATTATTTCCCCTTGCTTTCCTTTTCTTATTCTTTTTAAAAAACTTTGTTAAAATATTAGGTTATTAGGTAAAAAGTTAAAAAACAAATTTTACCTTGGATTCTCTCATTTCAATGATGTCCGTTGATCATATTAATGAATATAAAATTGTTTTTTTTTTTATATAAATGTGGGTGTCTGAGTCAGTTTGTGTGCATCTCGACTGATCCCACAAGCCCTGAAGTTAACGATCATGTAAGCCTCCAGTGACCATCATATTAGCAACCACAGAGTTTAAACCTGAAACCACAGAGAAAGTAAATCTTTTAATCCAAAACTCTTACCACTTAACACCTATAAAATTGTTATTTCATATACACAAGTGGTTGCTCTTCCAAAAGAAAACCTTATATTACGATCCACCGATCACGTACACACAGCTTATTAGTGATTATAATAGCCCATTAGCTTGCGCTAAGCAATGGATTAATAGAGTAATTTTTAAAAAAATAAAAGAAAATTAGGTTTTACTAATGTTTCTTTTAAACATAAAACAATATTTTATTTATGAAATTAAAATCAATTGGATATTAGACAATATTTTTATCTAACATAAAAAAAAACATACTGGATTAATCTAAATTATTTTGGGTTGACATGAGAAAGTTATGAGATAACCTTGAAAATAACAAACAGAGAACTTAAATCTCGAATTAATTTAATGTTAAAGGAAGAAATTAACAAAAAAAAAAACCCAATATTTGTTTTTATAAAAAAAATAAGTAAACGTAAGTCAATCAACTAAACTCTTGATGTAAGTCATGCACATCATCAAATTCAATATTTTTTTTGATTTTATAGATTATTTTTTTATTTAATATATATATATATATATATGAAAAGAAAGCGCTTGTGATTTTTTTTAATGAAATATGTTTTTAAAAAAACCACGACATATGAGTGAGGTTGAGATAGCAAAAACAAATCGTTGATAGCGAAGGGTAACACTACATTTTGTTTTTAATTTCAAGTTAAATAACAAATTGAGGGATGAAAAATATATCAAACAAAAAACAAAATAATACATCAAATGTTTTGGCTTAACTCATTGAACTTGTAATCCAAATCATGAAACTAACCGGGTTAAAATTTTTTTTCATAAATTTGTATCTAAAAAGAGCAAAAAAAAAAAGCCCAACATGGCATTTCTTTTGGCCTTTAAGTCCAGACCTGCACGTCCAAACTTTTTTTTTTTTCTCATTTAAAGGGTTTGATGACTTTTTTATTTTTTAAAATATATGGAGACAACGTCATCTGATTCATTATTTTTCAGTTTAAATTTTAGCCACCACTATAATGGCTAAAAAATTAGGTTATGGGTTTTTAACCCAACAAACCCATTTTCAACTCATTTGAAGTAAAAAACACACCCTAAATCTAGTCCTACAACATCTAGAAACCAATTTAGCAATTCAATAAAACAAAAAAAATGACTCAAATCATATATCAAACTGAATAAATTTTCTAAATTTGTTTTTAGGCAATATTAAAGCTTGAAACTACTATCATAAAACTCATCGAATGAAATTTATTTACACAAATTTCAATTATTATGGTGGTTGAAATAAATATGAGTAGTGACTTTTTCTTTCTAAATTAGAATCCAATTTTATATATATATATATCATAAAAAATAGATTAAAAATCAGGAAAATGAATTTTAGTAATAAAATTGAGTTTTCATAAACTTTTTTTATATGAAATTTATAGCCAATGTAATTTTCACTTTTGTTTCTGACTTGAACCCATCCTTTACTTGAAAAAATACAATTAGATTTGGGATAAAAAAGAATTCAGAAGTTGGTATTAAATTGAGATTTTTTCTAAAATTAACTATTTGTGATTTGCGAGAAGAATAACAGTAAACTGGCTATATTATTGTAATTTGAAGACACGGCTTAACCTTCTCAAAACGTCGTCGTTCTCTGAAAACTTTCGATACCCATATAGTCAAGAAGTTAAGAGATTTTTATCGCCATAAATATACGCAGCCGATCTCCCACTCCCTCTCGCTAAAGGAAAACAATCTTCAACAAAGAAAGCGGAGAGCTTATAAGATCCGATCAGATCCCTTCAAAGTCAATTACTCTCTCTGAAACACTCCTAGCATTTCTCCTTACATGTATCAACACCGATCGGTTCATTTCTTTCATCCTCTAATTACCCTCAATCGAAGCTCGATTTTACAGTTTTTACTCCGGTATTTTGCGATTCTTCACTTCATTTCTTCAATTTAGGGATTTTTTTCTTATTTTTTCTAGAAATGCACAAGACCGTATGACCTAGGGTTTCTTGTGTGAGTAAAGGTACTGCGTTTACCTTGAATTGCATGAAGATTTGGTGTTTCTCGTGCTTCATTTTCGGTAAAAAAGAAGTAGTAGAATATAAACCCATGAGAGAGGGCATTTCAGAAAATGAAGGCAACACTGAGGGTAATTTTGGAAATAACGAAGAGGAGGATACTGAGGCCGTTGCATTGACAGATATCCGCCGAGACCGTAATGCTCGGGAGTCGTTGAGGTGGATTGAGGAAATGATTAGAGCGATGCAACGTACACGTGGCGGCGGAGGCAGCGGTGCGGCTACTTGGGGAGAGGTGGGGCCGGGTTTCGAGGTGGAGGCTCAATTTGTGGCTCCTTCTCTTGCTTTGAGGAGCTCTGCTTTTCGCGCCTCATGGCTGGCACGGGGAGAAAGTAGTGGTAGTAGTTCTGCAGTGGCAGAGGCGGAGGGTAGTGGTAAAGAGAAGTGTGATCGCGATGCCCATAATAAAAGGGCTAAAGTTTACTCCTGTTCTAAGTGAGTTTTCAACTTGTTTTGTGTTTAATTGGGGTTGAATTTTAGTCTCTACGGCTTGCTGTTTCTGATTGTTTTGTGGGTTTTTTTTGGCATGTTTCGTTCTAAAATAGTTTTTTTAAATGAAAGTTTTGAACTTTCAGTATTTTTGGATGATAATTCAATGTTTTTCTGCCAATTGTGGTGTGTGTGCTTCTGGGTCATGTTTTTGAAATAATGCTGTTTAACAATCTGTCATTATGTTAAAAGAATTTGAGCTCAACCCTGCTATATTTTTCCAGATATTTTGGATTTCTACGTTTAGTTTTCTCTCTGACTGTGAAGTGTAAGGAGGATTGCTGGTTAACTTGTAAGGAAGTGCATTTCTTCCTTTGGTCTTTAGCTTGCAAGCATATAGTCTCATTTGGACATCACAATTGTAACTTGTTACTGTTACCTTCATATTTTAATTGCATTTTCGTCACCAACATTGTTTGCAATACCTGATTAGGATTGGATGATGTTTATGTTACATGAGTGCTATCAGAGTGTATGCGTGCTTCATGGTTTTAGTGGTTGTTGTTCATGCATGATGGGCTATTGTCTCTCTGCAGTGACAGTCATTATGCTGCGGTAATGTCTTCAGATGTTGGCGATTCTACTTCATCGGCAGATAGAGACCTTGGTTTAACTCAGAGCTCTTCAATTTCGTCTAATAATGAGATTTGTTATCATAACTTCATGTGGAATAACAACAGCGATGAGAATCCCTTTGATTCTAGTGGTGGGAGAGATGGTGGTGATGATAGTGTCATTTCCAATTCAGAAGACTTAGATGTTAGGATGGATCTTACAGATGACTTGTTGCATATGGTAAATTGCATTTTTAGTAGATCCATGCACCACAGCTTGCTTTCATCTGATCTAATTTTATATTTTCCTTTTTCTACCCAGGTTTTCTCTTTCTTGGACCACATTAATCTATGTCGGGCAGCAATGGTTTGTAGGCAGTGGCAAGCTGCTAGTGCTCATGAAGACTTCTGGAGGTGTTTGGATTTTGAGAACCGAAACATATCGGTAGAACAATGTGAGTTCTGCTATTTTCCTTATGCTAAATTTTTTACTTTATCTTCCTCCTGCATATGAGACGGGGTATTGTAGAGGTGTGAAGAGATGTGGTTTTGTAAAACTCAAAAGGAGCTTGTCACCATCCGCTCTCCCTCCCCCATCCCTCTCGATCTTATCACCAGAAGGCTTTAATGTTAACTTCCTTTTCTATATAGCTTAAGGATGAATGAATATTGGAAAATGGAAACCCTGCAAATGTGGTCTGTAATTTCTTACCTAACCATGATTGAAAAGCCTTGTGTGAAGTACATGGTATGCAGCAAAAAGTAGTGAAATCCAGATGATGTAGTTGCAAAAGTTTCTTAAAATGCATAGATATGATGCTCTTCATGTTGGAAAATGCCTTGAGGCTAGATATGAATTGCGGCTTTGTCGGGTTTGTACTACTTGTCATCATTTGATAAACAAGAATGGGTGTACGAGTTAAGTAATCAGAAATCATAAATGTGGAATGGGCTAGATGTTTGAAGAATAAAGAACACAAGCTTAGCATTCCTAAATTACGAATTTGTTTAAAAAGCCTTGTTTAGCATGCAATATTGGTCCACTTATAAGTGAGTTTTGAATCATCATTTGATAAATAAGAGTACATGTATCAGTTAAATAATCAGACATCATATATGTGGAATGAACTATACATTTAAACAATAAAGTATTCACGTATAGCATTCCTGAATTATAAATTTGTTGAAAGCCTTGTTGAGCATGCAATGTTGGCCTGCTTGTATGTGTAAATGGATCACAACCTAACTATCAAATATTATGATCTACAAATGAAAGCGATTACCCGTATTGTATTATAGAAGCATCTATGTCCCTTCTCATTGGAAAATAATGGTTGAGGAATCAAACTGATGTATTTAATATGAATTTGTAGTTGAGGACATGTCTCGACGATACCCGAATGCCACTGAAGTGAATATTTATGGTGCTCCTTCTATTCAACTGCTTGTTATGAAAGCAGTCTCTTCTTTAAGGTAGATGTTTTTGATTTTGTTCATCTTGTTATGGTCAAGTAATGACACACTAAGCTGCCACTAATATCTTTATATTTTCCTCAGAAATCTTGAGTCTTTAACCTTGGGAAAAGGACAGCTAGGGGATCCTTTTTTCCATGCCTTGGGAGATTGTAGCATGTTAAAGAATTTGAATGTCAATGATGCTACTCTGGGTAATGGTATTCAGGAGATACCAATAAACCATGATAGACTGTGTCATCTTCAACTAACAAAATGCCGTGTGATGAGGATATCTGTCAGGTGAAACACTATTAAGCTCTTAAATCAAAATTTTGTTAGTTCTCTTACTTTGTGCTAAGATACTTCTTTTACAGGTGTCCACAACTTGAAACTTTATCTTTGAAGCGCAGCAACATGGCACAGGCTGTGCTGAATTGTCCTCTCCTGCGTCTCCTTGACATAGGCTCTTGCCACAAGCTTACAGATGCAGCAATTCGTTCGGCAGCAATTTCATGCCCTCAATTAGCATCTTTAGACATGTCGAATTGTTCTTGTGTGAGTGATGAGACACTACGTGAAATATCCCACACTTGTGCTAATCTTCACACTCTTAATGCTTCTTATTGTCCAAACATATCACTTGAGGTTAGTTTCTAAATTAGTGCATTCTTTGATTTGGTTAGATGTGGATATGCCACTGTTTGACTTCATGATAATATTCCTTTTTTTTTTCCCTCTTTGAAGTCTGTTAGGCTGCCAATGTTGACAATTCTCAAGCTTCATAGTTGTGAGGGCATCACTTCAGCTTCAATGTCTGCAATTGCACATAGTTCCTTGCTGGAGGTATGGATTCTCTTGCTTTGCATGTTGGTCTTGCCTAGATGTGTCCCCTCAGAAATAACTTTGGAGCATTGCTATTGTAATTTTTATAGGTTTTGGAGCTTGACAATTGCAGTCTTTTGACTTCTGTGTCCTTGGATCTTCCTCGCTTGCAAAACATAAGATTAGTACATTGTCGAAAGTAAGCATGCTCTTCCATTCCTCCATCTCAGCATTTAAATCTTGAGAAGCATTCTTACCCTTTGGATGGTAAGAGGTTTGTTCTTGCTCTTTTTTGTTGAAGTAATATTATGTTCTTTTTGGTCTGCGGGCAGATTTGCTGATCTGAACTTACGAAGTATCATGCTATCATCTATAATGGTGTCTAATTGCCCAGCCCTTCATCGAATCAATATCACTTCCAATTCACTTCAAGTATGTTTAACCAGAAGGCTCCTGTATATTCACTTTGCTTTCCTTCATTTTTCAGTTTAGCAACTCTTGTAATTTGTTTCTTGACTTGCAGAAATTAGCATTGCAGAAGCAGGAGAACCTAGCAACATTAGCATTACAGTGCCAAAGTTTGCAAGAAATGGACCTCACAGATTGTGAATCTTTGACTAATTCTATTTGTGATGTTTTTAGTGATGGTGGTGGATGCCCAAAGCTGAAATCATTGGTTCTTGATAATTGCGAGGTTTTTGAATTGCGATCTTTTTGCCCTTTTTGTTTATGCATTTGTGAAATCTGCCATGCTTTGGCATGTGCATGAAGAGGGAACATGGTATTTTAATGCTGTATTACTGTTATAATCTTTCACATGTTTTGCTCTCTTTTGGAGCCTTTATTCTTATAAAGGAAGAATGATAATGGTGGTGTTACTGTATTAGAATTCCAATTCTTATGCCTGCAATAAAGTGTTTTTTGCAGAACAGATTTTCTGGATTGACGCTGTTCTGTTATGATATAGGTCATAGGATATCTCAGGTTGTAAAAGTGGAATCATACTTTAGAACTATCATTTCAACATGACATATTGAGTGCAGGAGATGGTCCATGTAACCAACCTTAACTAGTTTGGATTGTGACTTATTTTAGATGGGTAGTCATTTTCACCAATGACATTTGCTCAAGATGGAGCTCCACTATGAATTAGTTAGAGCTAGTCACATGCTTCTAAACAATGCATCACTGATGCTGAGGACACTCTTTACAGAATTTGGATTGGACTTAAGTAATGCAAAGAGTGCAATTTGAAATCACTTGTGGGGAAAATTTGGGTTGTCAAAAATTTGGAATGACTTTTAATTATGTTCAGAGCAAGTAAACGTTGATAAGTGGACTTTTGAAGATTGGGCAGGGAGAAAGGGCTTGGCAGCTGAATTCTGATTTAAAAGATTCATCTTCTTAGTGAATTATTGGTCATGTGGTAATGCAATAAGTTCACCTTAAACTGTTTTTGTGATAAATAATGTTTTTTTCTCTGTTGGCTGTTCATTGGATGTTTGTGCCCAGGTAAATTGAGCTCTTACTTCCTGTTGAACATTTTCATGACATATGGTTTTGTGCCATTCTGGTTTTGGTTTATTGAGTGAAGCTTATGCAATTATTTCTGCAGTTCTTGTGATTTGTTTTTTCCCTTTGACTGAGTGAATGATTTTACTTTTCAGAGTTTGACTGCTGTGCGATTCTGCAGCACTTCTTTAGTCAGTCTTTCCCTAGTTGGTTGCCATGCTATTACTGCTCTCGATCTGGCGTGCCCTTCTCTTGAGCTTGTTTGTTTGGATGGCTGTGATCATCTTGAGAAAGCATCATTTTGTCCAGTGAGTGGGAATCATTGGTGTCAATTTTGTTCTGCTAAATAATGAGCAAGGTGTGTACTATGCTAAACAAAATTTATGGTAATCTGAAATATTCTGCCCCTTTTCAGGTTGCTCTACGGTTACTCAATTTAGGAATATGTCCCAAACTGAACATGCTTAGCATTGAAGCACCATTCATGGTGTCCCTTGAGTTAAAAGGATGTGGTGTATTATCTGAAGCAACTATTAATTGTCCCCTCTTGACATCTCTGGACGCTTCATTTTGCAGGTCACGATGCTTTCTAGTAGTTTTTTTTTTGCTGTCCCTTTCATCTCCTATGACTGACATCTGTGGTGTTTACATTCAGCCAACTCAAGGATGGCTGCTTGTCTGCAACCACTGCATCCTGCCCACTGATTGGATCATTGATTTTGATGTCTTGCCCTTCTGTTGGCTCTGATGGACTATTTTCTTTGGGGCGACTTCCACATTTGACTGTGCTTGATTTGTCATACACTTTTTTGATGAATCTGGAGCCAGTGTTCGACTCTTGTTTGCAATTGAAGGTACTTGTGATTCAGCTTGCATATTTTTACAGATTACATGTAGTTCACTTCAATTTTGTAAAATTTGTACCTCTATAACCAATGAGCCTGTAGGTTAGTGGTACTCTTGCATAACTATGAGGGATGAGGTCGGATGTTCATCTCACCTTTTTGAATTGATTTCTAATAAAATCGGATCACACAGATAAAAAAATTGCACATTCAATGGATTAGCGAGATCTATTTTACTTTTCCATAACAAACTTGCTTATGTAATTTGAACATTCCAAAGCTCATTTTGAACGAGCTAAACTTTTCTTGCTGAAACATGTTGATTTGCTTTGTGATTCAATTTCATGCTGTCAAAATATTCAAAAGATGAGCATCTGGAGAATGTTATGATTTTGTCATCAACTTGATTTGTGCATTGTTATATTTCATTTTTTAAGCTGAATGCGTGTCCTTGGATGACCTAAGCATCTGATTCGCTTTCTTTTTTTCTTGTTGCATGGTTTGATGAATGGTTTGTGAAATTGTGGGCCTTGCTGACTGAATATTTTTTACCTGTTCACTAAGGTTCTAAAATTACAAGCATGCAAATACCTTACTGACACGTCATTAGAGCCTCTCTACAAGGATGGTGCTCTTCCAGCACTTCAGGAGTTGGACTTATCTTATGGCACCCTATGTCAATCTGCAATTGAAGAGCTTCTTGCTTGTTGTAGACACCTCACTCATTTGAGCTTGAATGGCTGTGCAAACATGCATGACCTGAATTGGGGATGCAGTGGTGGTCAGATTTATGAGTTCCCAAGCAAATTTAGCTCAGCTGCCCTGTTTTCAGATGAGAATCTTCCTGTGTCAACTGAGCAGCCAAATCGCTTATTGCAGAACCTCAACTGTGTTGGTTGTCCGAATATTAGGAAAGTTGCCATTCCACCAGTGGCCCGTTGTTTGCTTCTTTCTTCTCTAAATCTTTCTCTGTCCTCCAATTTGAAGGAAGTTGATGTTGTTTGTTTTAATTTGTGCTATCTCAATTTGAGGTACACTTCTCTCTGTTGATGTGTTTAATGTTCATTCTTATTAGTTTTATGCTTTTTTATATCTAATATCTTTGTTTTTGTATGTTGTTCAGCAATTGTTGCTCCTTGGAAATATTGAAGCTTGAGTGTCCAAGGTTGACTAGTCTTTTTCTTCAGGTATGCGCAATTCTGACTTTTAATGAGTTCTTGGATCTGGTCATTGTTTGGGCTTACCCATATCATAATTCAAGGGTAAAAGGACAAAAAGAGCATTTCACTACTAAGTTGGATAATGTAGGACTGACCTTGCGCAAATAACATGGCTATTGACTTTCTTTTGCCTTAATTAGTTTGATGGGTTTGGGGAAGCCCTCAATCTGGTGCCCACCGTTATTAGCTAGGAAAATATTGTGGTGCTGCTTGCACTATAGATGTATATACTAAACTATTTTGTAGGGGGAATCGCTTTCCTTTGGGAACTAATGTATAAGAAAACCAGTGAGCCTCCTTAATACCAATTGTGAGGATCACTTGTTTCTGGTTTGATGTGCAATTTTCCTCAGAATTTGATTCTTTGCCCGCCTTCTCTCCTGCAGGGGAGAGCATGCCCTAGCCATATCTTTTGGCCAATTATCATTTTAGCTTTTAGGGACAACGCATCTGAAATTGCTCCCAATTAATACTGTTTTTGGTTCCTGTTTTAAACGTCGCAGTCTTGCAATATTGATGAAGAAACTGTTGAGGCTGCCATATCTCAATGTGGCATGCTGGAGACTCTAGATGTACGTTTTTGTCCGAAGGTGAGATCAACATTGTATCTTAAATATATATATATATATATATATATAAAAAAAAAAAAAAGAAGTCTGTTATCTTATTAGCTGAAATACAGTCTTGGATTTGTTTCTATTTATCGTGCTTCTTGTGTTACTCGAGTTATAAAGTTACTAAATGAATTCATCTGTGTTCTGGCTTTCCCTAGATATGCTCAATAAGCATGGGCCAATTACGCGCAGCATGCCCGAGTTTGAAGCGTATCTTTAGCAGCCTGTGATGTGAATAATTTTCTTCCTTTTGTTTTTGTCATTCACAAGTGGTGATTCTATTTGACCTGAAGTAGCAACCTGTCGTTATATGATACCCACGATTCACACCTGTGTTGTAAATGTTCATCTTCTTATTGATGCTTGTTCCGAGTATATATAGGTTGTGTAGTAGCTGTCGTGCTGTTTCAATACAATAAATTTTCGATGTTTGAAATGTTACACTATTTGGAGAGTTTAATTTTAAAAAAGGGTTTTGTGGTTGTGTGACCACAGCTAGGATGGGGCTTGGACCCATTTAGTTTTGTTTTAGTTCAAAACCTTATTATTATTTTTTTTCCCCGTTGAGACTTGGGAAAGATATGGATATATTATTAGACTTGATTTGAACTTGATATATATATATATAATTCCACTATTCAACACATCCACTCTATATAGTTTAATGTTGAATAATAAATAATACTGAATATAATAGAAACATGACCAGTATCCATTGCCATCCAGAAGAAATGACCATGGTTGGTACTAGTCATAAGATTGGTACCAGCTGTTTCAATGCTGGGTCAAAATATTAACCTGTGAATCTTTTTCTGTGTTATGTAAGCATGCGCAATGGCCTTCCCTCTATCTAACACATCCGAACGGAGAGTTTGGAGAGGGATGTAAAGAGAGAGCATGAGAGGGAAGAACATTCATTTGTACTATAGATATGTTGTCAAGGAGAAACAAATGAGTATTATGAGAAAACAAGGATTTGTTACTCAAATGTTAAGCACCACTGCTATAATTATATTATTAACAAAAACTAATTAGAGGTTTTGTTGTTCACTTTTGCACTGTGCTTTCTCTTACTAACCATGGTGGATTTCAATAGTGTTATTTTCCCGTTTTGATTGCTTAACTTTTTTATTTTCACATTGAAATTGATATTTGAGATTTTCCATGAGTTAATAGTTTTTTCTCTTTGCTTATTCTTGGAAATTAAGGTTTTGATCACATTTTAGAATTTGAATGGAGGTCAATTCAATGAGATACAATCTAAATTTCTAGCAAAAGAACTAAAAACTAGAAAAAATAGCATGGCTTTACTAAAATTTACTCAAAAAACAAAATAAAAACATTCAAGTCCACATATTACCCATTGACTGCTTTTTAGTTCCTTTTAGTTTTGGAATTTTAAGTTTTGGTTTAAAATTTTACTTTATTAATGTTTCAATCCCTAAGTTTGAAAGAAAAAGAAAAGTGAGTTTCAGAAAAAAAAAAAAAAAAAAAAAATTGGAAATCACTGAAAAATAGAGGAGGAGAGAGTCGTCAGCTAGCTAGCTATATTCTGGCAACAAAAAAAATCAATCTTGATGTTAACAAGTTCTACTTGATAAGAGAAGTGTTATTTAAGTGTTTTTAATCTTTCATCTTGTTATAAAAAAAAAATCATGTTTAAAAATGTTTTTTCTTTAGGATGATTTTTTAAGTTTTTAATCGATTAAAGTTGGTTTGAGTTGAAAATAGGTTTATTGAGATTTATAGGATATATTTTTTTAAATGTTTTCAAGTGAGAAAATACTTGAAAAAAGTTTTTAAAATCAAGATGGGTCTTGACTTTCCAACCACTTGATGTGGCTGGAGTTTTACTAGTGGATGACACATCATTTTTTTATTGTAAATGACACATCGTCTACTTTTTAAATTATTTTTTTTGAAAAGTCGAGATGTCTAGGGCGCGCAAGCCTAACCTTGTAGACCCAGATGCGTCTAGCATTATTCATTTTGGGCTAGGAAAGCTAAGTCCACCCAAGCTCAAACACGTGGTCTTTTTTTGTAAAGGAT